>VYMC01000314.1_pt1 | contig 16117 bp, 14 predicted proteins | sample 5115301 | NCBI WGS metagenome assembly VYMC01 (sample SAMN12291802, study PRJNA351875) | freshwater metagenome | isolation source: freshwater lake | place: USA: Michigan, Wintergreen Lake | collected 2013-08-08 | reverse complement strand
GTTACTATAGAATATACCCCTGAAAAGAAAATCAAACGTATTGATGCAGTTGTACTTTCAACACAACACCATGCAAATGTAGAAAGAGACCAAATAGAGAAAGATTTAAAAGAGCATTTGTTCCCACTTGTTTTACCAAAAGAACTTATTGATGAGAATACTAAATTCTATGTAAACCCAACTGGAAGATTTGAAATAGGTGGACCTCATGGAGATACCGGCTTGACTGGTCGTAAAATTATAGTTGATACATATGGGGGTAAAGCTCCTCATGGTGGTGGGGCATTTTCAGGTAAAGATGCTACTAAAGTAGATCGCTCAGCAGCATATATGGGTAGATATTTAGCGAAAAACGTAGTTGCTTCTGGTATAGCTTCAGAATGTACTATCCAACTATCCTATGCAATTGGTGTAGCTGAACCTGTATCAGTATTTGTAGATACTCATGGTACTTCAAAAGTAAATGCTCAGGATATTTCTGATTATATCCAAAAGCATATCAATCTAACTCCGAAAGGAATTATTGAAAGATTTAATTTACGCAGACCTATATATCAAATAACTGCTGCTTATGGACATTTTGGACGAGCAACTGATAGCGGTTATTTTCCTTGGGAACAAACTGATATAGCAGATTCAATCAAAAGACACTTTGCATAATTAATCTCCATATTTAAAATTTGAAAAAGGGGCATTAGCCCCTTTTTTGTTTTCTTTTGTGACGTTTGCACCTTTCATGTGTCTATCTTATTTAAGAACAAAATTCTAAAAAGATTATGAGAAAGCTACTATTAATTGTGATTGTTACCCTCTCAATACTATCCTGCAAGAAAGGTACTGAGCCAGAGGAGGTGAAAGATGAATGGGTATTAGTGGACAGCTTGTTTACAGATTACAATGATTGGTTATTTGATGATTTTGAAATAGGTCAAGGTGCTGGCTTTAGATATAATACATACTCTTTTGATGACTTTGACTTTTTTATAAATGATACAACTATTATCGATACAATTATAAATAATTTCATGGGTTTTGATATGATTAATCTAACTGGGAAGCTTACAAGGGAAAGATTATCTAGAGGCATTAATGAAGGAAAATTCTTTCAAAAATATCCCCTCAAGGATTATTCTGTGTTCGCCTTTACTACGTGGGTGGGGGGGTACTATACGCCAAAATTAGTAAGTTATTTTGTATATAAAAATAACTATAAAAAAGAAATTGAAATTAGAATTGAAGGCAAATTTCCAAAAGTTATGAACTTAGGTTCTACTTATGAATACAAGGTTCTATTAGTAAAGAAAAGTGATATTAATGATTACAAAGTAAAAGTAGTTAATAATATAGTAAGGTCTAAATAATGAAAAAGCTACTTTTAATTTCACTACTTACCATCACTATACTCTCCTGCAAGAAAGGTACTGAGCCAGAGGAGGTGAAAGATGAAAATGTTGAGTTTGAAGAATATAAAGAAAAGTATTTAATTCCAAGTGCAAGAGATATAGTTTGGTTTAGTGATAATTATAGAATAGATACTGTAAAATCAACTAGGATTGACACTACTTTTCCGTACCCACTTTATGACCCTTTAGTTATGGAGTATGAATATTTATATATAAATAGTATTCAAACCTTTGATTCTTTAGCTAAAGAACCAAAAGTTAATAAATTCGGTTATGGCAATTATGCAAACTTACTTACTGGTATTATCCGTGAAGAAAGAATTGATAGTGTTAGAAAACTAATGGAAAAGTACAATAAATCTTTAGTAATCTTACTTTATTATTCAGTTGGAATTTCAAAGCAAAACAAAGATAGATCCTTTCCAAATTTATATGATAAAATCACATTTATAAAAATAGGTAATAAATTGTACCTTGATGTAGTTGAAAGAGAAAATAAAATATTTAGAGGTGTTAGTTATGGGCCAATTTTATATATTTTAGCAATAGATAATAAATACAGTAATTGTGAGTTGGTTTTTAAAAGGAGAGTGAATTTTTATGAAGATAAGTAAAATAATAATATTAATCTTTTTCTCCTGTGTGTCTTAATTTTCTGAAATGAGATGGAATAATATACCTCTATATTCATAAAGAAATGGAATCCAAATCAAGTAAAGACTTTATAAAGTTTAGCAAAATGAAATAAGAATGGGCAAAAGCCCCTTTTTTGTATTAGAAAATGATTATTCTTGTAACTAAATATGAAATTTACGTTTTAATTATTATTAGTTTCATAGTAGCTTAAATTTCAAAGTTTAAGATTCACTTTTTAATCACATTAATCACAACAAAATGGGAAAAAACCTACATCCAAGAATAACTCTGACTCTTTTAAGTTTTATGTTTGCATTACAGCTTTACTCTCAAGAGAAGCTATCTGTTACTATCTACAATAATAATCTTGGTGTTGTAAAAGAGCAAAGAGAGCTTGATTTAAAAAAAGGTAACAATCAAATCTTCATTGAGAATATACCAAGTTCTATAATTACAAATACAGTTTTCGCAAAAATAGATAATGCTAGCATTGAAGAGCAAAATTACCGATATGACCTTGCCTCATTCGATAAAATTCTGAATAAGTATATTGGGAAAGACATTTCGGTAATGTCTGAAACTGGTAAAACCATCAGCGGTACTTTAATATCAAGCAATGGAAGTCAATTGGTTATAAAGTCTAAGACTGGCGAGCTAACAATGATACCGGACTACAACAAATACACTATTAATACAGATAAACTACCTGAAGGATTAATCCTAAAGCCAACTTTGCAATGGAGTGTATTTTCTGAAAGTCAAGGCAAAAGAAATTTGAACTTCAATTACCAAACCAGTGGACTTACTTGGAATGCACAATATGTTGGTGAACTCGATAAAGATGAGAAGTATATTGATGTGAAGGCATGGGTTTCAATCAACAATACAAGTGGTGCCAATTTTGAAAATGCTAAAGTAAGACTAATTGCTGGTGAGGTAAATAAAGCAGTTGAGAGAAGTAGTAATTATGATGATGAAGTTAGAATGTTTGCAGTTAGTAGTAACAAACAAAAGATGTCAATAAAAGAAGAAACATTCTTTGAATATCATTTGTATGATATTTCTAAATATTTGAATTTACTTGAAAGAGAGGAAAAGCAGATTTCACTTTTTGAGTATTTCAAAGTACCGGTAACAAAAGATTTAGTTATCTATGGTGATAGAATGAATGTGAATTCTACTGAAGATATAAATGCAGAAGTTAAAATACGTTTTAAAAATAGCATTGAAAATAATGCGGGCAAGCCAATGCCAAAAGGTGCAATGCTAATAAATAAAAATGATGGTAGTAAAGTAGAATATATAGGTGATGACTTCATTAAGCATAAATCTAAAGATGATATAATCGAATTAAGATTAGGTGAAGCTTATGATGTGAAAGCATCTTCCAAATTATTAGAAAGTGTTGATTTGAAAAAAGGACAAAAAAACCTTTATGAAGTAACTTTTAAAAATCGAAAAGATGAAGATGTAGAGGTAATTTATAAAAAATCTGCTAATGGTAACTGGGAGATAACAGAGAACACTTTAAATTTTGAAAAAGAGAATGCAAACTTAGTATTATTTAGAGTAAAGGTAAAAGCGAACTCTGAAACAGTACTAAAGTTCCAACTTAAAGAAACTTGGAAATATTAATAAAAGCTAAGACTTGATTTACCTACGACACAATTTGTCGCAGTTATGCCGTATAATTGTTTTTAACAAAAAGGTAAATTATGAATTTTAATGAGTTTGTACAAAAAAATGATAAGCCAAATTCTATAGTACTTCTTGAAGGAAAAAGAAGTGTATTAGAAAATGATATAATGAAGCTTGAGAATTTAGGAAAGCAATTAGCAAAAGCTACTAAGCATATTACATTTAGAAGTGGCAATGCTTTAGGGGCAGATTATTATTTTTGTAAAGGTGTTGCTGAGGTTGATATTAATAGAATAGAACTTATAACACCATATAAAAACCATAAGAGTAAACTAGGTAAATCAGTTAAAATAGTTTCACTTGATGATATAGACTTATCTAAAAATAACGTCATCATCGAATACTCACTTTTGAATAAAAAGACAAAAGATTTAGTAGAGAAATATGCAAAAGGGATAAACAACAACCTAACAATAAAAGCTACTTACATTATAAGAGATACTGTAAAGGTACTAGGTACAGAATCTCTCCCAAAAGCAAGTTTTGCTATATTCTATGATGATTTACTAAACCCTTTCCAAGGTGGCACTGGGCACACTATGAATATATGCAAACTAAATAATGTTGAATTTATAAATCAAAGTGTTTGGTTTGATTGGTTAGAATAATCAATTAATTATCAACTTTTATTGGCAATGGTACATCTTCAAATGGAAGACCGAGTAGTTTTTTCAAATCATTTATTAATCGAGTTTCAAAGAAACCATTAGATTCCCAAAAGTGAATATCATTTGTCATGTGGTCTTCTTTACCACTTATCTCAGCTTTTATAGTTACAACTACACTACCCTCTAACTCTTTGACGTTACATTTGTATTGCACTCTACCATTTACCCACTGACCACCTCGTATTACAGGTACTTGCTTACTATATTTGTACAGCTCTCTATAGCAGTTATCGGAACCTTCTACGAATACACAGAAATCGGAATTTATATACCAAATAGAAAGCCCTGTATTGTCATCTTTTTTGTCTTTATCTTTGGTAATCATACAGCCATATTTTTCAATAGCGACTTTCAATGAGTCTTTAACTAAAGTAACATAGTCAAATTTATCCTTTGCATCTAAAGTTACTTCATACTTTTCTTTGTAGTATTTTAAAATAAGCGGAACTTCTTTTTCTTCATTTTTAAATTCTACTTCCTCTTGAGCATAAGAGAATGAAAGAATAGCAAGAAATGTCAATATTAATGTTTTCAAACTTATTACTCCGTTTTTTTAATGTAAAGCTCTATTCATTCTACGAGCAAAAGCAAGAATGAAATCAGCATATTTTTCTTTATTGTTAGTTGCAAGAATATCAAAGTAAAACACATTTGTCTTTATTGCAAATGAAATTTCTTTATCAATCAAATTAATATTATGTTCACTTGAGACAATTGAAGCTTTCTCATTAGCTAATATTAGCTTAATCTGTTCATTTAGCTTTTCATTTACTTGCTTAGTATCAGCATCTCGATTGTAAGTTAATTCAATTTGTAAGTTGTATGATTTTGCGAAGTATTCAAATCCTGCATCAAGAGCCACAATTCTATTACTTTTATTGCCAGAGTTAAGTTTCAAGATTTGTTTATGAATTAAATCTAATTTTTTTTCAAAGTTATCTGCATTTATTCTAATATCTTGCTCTGATTGGGGCAATAGTTTTGAAAGTGTATCCCTAAGCTTTGGCAAAAGTAGCTTTATAGTAGTAGGAGAAAGCCAAAAGTAGCCATTAGCAATAGCTTGATTTCCAAGTAAGGATTGGATATTTATTGTTTTCTTCCCAGCACCAACTATTGTATCTCTATTAGTTATAAATACTTTAGAATTATCCACTAAACTTTTGGAGTTATTGGCTAATTTATTGCCATCTCTTATTGACCTTACTTTTACTTTTGTACCAACTAATTCTTTAATAATAAGCTCAATCGGTTTATGTGAAGTACTAATATAATCTTGCGATAAAGCAAGAAATTGAAAAGCAAAAAGTAGGATTAGTGTATGTCTAAGCATTTTTTGGTACAATTTATGATTGTATGAAGTTTTGCAGTGTATTTAATGCAATTTAATAAAAATGAAGCATTTAGCACGAGGTTGTGTATGTCATTGAGTAAAAGTAGGGTTAGAAATAATAATTTAATAATAAGTTTATGGTTAATTATAGCCATACTTAATATATTAAGTTTAGAATCATATTCTCAAGGAGTATTTCCAGCAAGTCCTTCAAATTGGTTGTATCCAAATGGTAATATGGCTGCAACTAAGTATAATAGATTCCCTTCTTTAATTGGACAATCTTTAGATTCAATAGAATTAAAATGGTCAACCAATGCTATTGCTGGTGATGTACAGCCATTAATTGGCAACATAATTAATAACAGCAAAATTTTTGATACTTTTCCTTTCGCTCAAAATGAGATTGCAGCAATAATTGGTAATGATATAATTATAGTAGATGCTAAAGGTAAATCATACATAAGAAGAAAGCCAGAGGATATAAAGCTTCTTAAAGGTATTTCTGTTCTTCTTGATACACTTAATACTGATTTTAGTGACGGAAAGACTGGTATGATGGTAATGGGAATTGAGACTATTGAAAATAAATCAGAAGATTCTCTTGCCTTTGCATATTTAGCCGGCTTTAATACTGCAAATCAAAATAGTGACTACCTGAAAAGAATGGCTATTGATATGCGAAGATACTCTCCTAACGTATATTCAAGCATTAAGCCAGTATTTGCTAGAAAGAATGGTGATTCTCTTTATATTTATGCAACTGTAAATGCAGGAAATCCTACTGTGGCTTCTGGTATTTATGAACCGGAACAAACTCCATTTTTACGTGGTTTTGTTCAGTTTAATTCAAGTAATAAGCTACCAAATTACCCATCTTACGATATTGGTGATATAGCAGAGCAAAGATTGAACTTTGGTCCTGAAATAAATCAATTCCAACCATCTATAGGGGATTTTTCTGGTAGAGGTGGATTACTTCTACCAACTTATCCTACTAACAACTTGAATGTTACTATTAAGAATACTACTCTATTTGAGACAGATGCAAATCAACCATATTCTATTGGGCTTAATTTATCAGTAAATCCTGCTGACCAATTATACGACCCTTTTATATTAAATCAGTTTGTAACCGGTAGCAGACCATTAATTCGCTCTTACCATGTAAAACTAAGAGATGGTAATTTACCCGAAGACAATTTTGTATTAGTTACAGAAGAATATCGCGGAATAGATGGCTCAACTGGACAATCGAAAGTATATTTAATTCTAGAAGATGGTACACCAATTACTTTACCAAATGAACCAACAAATCCTCCATTTAAAGGTTCTAATAACCATTTGTGGTCTGTTGGTGTAGGTAATTTAGATGGAAATTCAACAAATAGTTGGATAGATTTTTATCCTAACAATTTAGGTAATGAAATAGTATTAAGCCAATCTACAAGAGAATTTGCTTTTCCAGAATCTAAATTGTTTGTACTTCGATATAATAACAATGTGATTAATAAGCCAACTCCTCCTGGAACTACTTTATTCCCTTTTGATACTATTTGTACTTCAAAAGTAAACGGTTGGATAGCGGCAATAAATGATATTGATAGAGCAAATGATGGTAAAGATGAGATTGTAATAGTAGATGGGTCTACTTTAAGAATACTAAGAATGAGGAATTATAGTGATTCAAGATTCAAATTTGGATTCCCATTTGATACTGTTTACACAAGAGAATTTAACCAATTTCTTCAGCAATTGTTAGTGATATAGATGGTGATGGTAGAAATGATATTATTGTTACTACATATAGAGCTACTTATGTATTAGGATTACCTTTCCAAAATGCCTTACAAGTAATAGAGCCGGTATTTGCTAGTCCCAAAAAAGATTTTTGTTTAGAAGATACAATTACAATTTCTTGGAAGAATTTACTTTCTTCAAATTCTAAAGCTGAAATTTACTTTCAAGAGTTCAAAGATAGTATAGCATTTGGAAGAGGTATTGTAAGAGTTGGACTCCCTATATTAGTGGCTGATAGTATAGATAACAGTAAAGATACTGTAATTTATAAGCTATTAATAGATAGTACTTTCAATGGGAAAATGGGTATATTTGCTGTTGCAAACTCAAGTACCAGAACCTCGCAATTTGATACTACAACAATTGTAACCTTTGGTTCTCTTTCTCCAAAAATTGATTCGATACCAAATAGAAAATTTTCAGCCGGGGAGCTACTTTTCCTAACTGGCTCTAGCTATTGTATAGACTCTCTTGCATTAGAATATCAGCAAGATACAAGTTGGGTGAATTTTGGAAGTGCTACTATTAGCAATGATAAATTTACTACTATTGTGGAAATTCCTTGTTTGAAGGTATTCAATATAAATGGAAAAGATATAGATAGTACTTTAAAATTACGATTTAAGGCATTTAAGGGTAGATTTTCTGAATCTTCTAGGACTTATTCTCTGCCAATTTCACCAGGGAAATTACCATTAAAATTTGACACTATTGCAAGTGCCGCACCTAATAAGATAATTAGATGGAACAAAAGTGATTTCAAATACACATGTGATACGATAGGAGTTTATATTTCATTTGATAGTTTGAATTTTGGCTTAATTGATAGAATTGGAACAAATAATAATGAATTTTATGAATGGAATGTACCTACCAATATTCCAGACACAGTATTATTGAGAGTTGCATGCGAGAATTCTTGCTTAAGAGCTGATACATTAATTAGCAATCTGAAGGCAAAGTATATCAAAATTGTATCTCCCAATCCTTTTACTCCACAAAATGAGGAAGTAGAAGTAGTCTATACAGTACCTTCTAATGTAAATGTAACAATAAGAATAATTGATGGTAATAACAACGTAGTTGCAGAGCCAGTAAGAAATAGCCCAAGGAATCCTAATACAATCTACACAGATAGATGGAATGGTTTGAACTTCCAAGGTGATTATGTCTCGAATGGCTTGTATTATCTAAGAATCGAAATGTCCAACGGTATTGTTGAAGTATATCCTGTATTCGTAAGAAAGTAAAAATTTAAAAAAAATTCAAAAATTCATTAATTAAATTTTGTTTAAAAATGAACATTGATTAATTTTGATTAATGAAGATACTCCTAATTGAAGATGAAAAGAAAGTAGCTAAGTTTATACAGCTTGGTTTAGAGAATGAAGATTTCTCCGTTGATGTGGCTATAGATGGCTCAGAAGGGTTAGATAAAGCACTTAACAATGCTTATGATTTGATTCTATTAGATATAATGTTGCCAATAAAAGATGGTAAAGAAGTATTACAAGAACTTAGAATAAACAATAGATCTACTCCAGTGCTTATGCTTACTGCTTTAAATTCGGTTGAGGATAAAGTGGAAGGTTTAAATCTTGGTGCAGATGATTATTTAGCTAAGCCATTCGCATTTGATGAATTAGTAGCAAGAGTAAGGGCCTTAATAAGACGTTCAACATCTACTAAATCTACAAAATTGCAATGTGAAGACTTAATTTTAGATTCAGTTACTCATATTGCATACAGAAATGGTAGAATTATTGAACTTACAAGTAAAGAGTATTTGCTATTAGAATATCTGATTAGGCACAAAGGAAAGGTGCTATCACGAAATACTATTACTCAATATGTTTGGAAACAAGCTTACGACCCAGAGAGTAATATTATTGATGTTTATATTAAAAGATTACGAAACAAAATTGATGTAGATGGTGAAAGACAATTAATTGTAGCTATTAGAGGTATTGGCTACAAACTTAGAGAATTCTCTTAATCGGCTTTTGTAAATTCTATAGTTAAAAACCACCCTACTCTATTTTTACCAAACAAGTTTGCAAATAAATCACTAATCCATTGCAAATTCTTATTAAACCTACCAAGTTTATCGTAATAACAATAAATTGAACTCACCTTTGATTCTTTGAGGTTATATTTCTTTAATTCTTGCTTAATCTCTTTAATTGTAAACCCTTTAGTACCTATACTCTCCATTTTATTCCAAAGTACCCATTCAATTGAAAGCCAAGGTTGGAATTTTAACAAAGCATGTTTTATCCAAAAGAAATAAGCAAGTAGAGAATTACGATTATAAATCATAATTTTTGCTTTGCCACCTGGTTTGATAACTCTATAGATTTCGCTTAATGCTTTGTAAGTGTTGGGTGAGTGGTGAATTACACCCCAACTATAAACCAAATCAAATTTATTATCATCATAAGGAATATTTTCAGCGTCACCAACTTTGTACTCTTTTGCCTCTAAATTGTAAAGTGAAAGACGATGCTTCACATGCTCAATCGCTTGAGGTGTCAAATCCAACCCATACATATTGGCACCCCCTCTTACCCATTGTAAGAAGTCTGTACCCGCTCCAACTCCGACTTCTAATACTTCTTTATTTTTAAACGAATTAAAATCAGCAAATACCGGTATTTCTGGTTGCACAGTATACCTATCAAGTTCAATCTCTTCAAAATATTCTTTAGAAAACTTTTCTTGATTACTTATGTAAGTACCGCAAGTATTTTCGTCCCAAAACTCTTTAACTTGCTGCTTTAATTCTTCGTTTGTTTCTACTATATTCATATTACAAAATTACAAAGTTATCCCTAAAAGTGTAATATCATCTCTTTGTTCGGTTTGTAGTTGGTGTTCATCTAATTTATTTTCGATTGCATTACATATCTCTACAATATTGGCTTTTGAATTAGACTCAACTAACTCTTTGAGTTTATTTGAACCGAATTTTTTTCTTTCAGCATTAGATTGATCCGTAAGTCCATCACTGTAAAGAATAACTTTTAATTCAGCATCAGATTTTAGCTTAAAGTCTTCAAAATTAACAGCTCTTTTACTACCTATTCCTTTAGACGACTGCTTTACTTCTTCAATTTTATTTTCAATTAATATTAAAACCGGTCTTCCAGCAGTGGATATAAATAACTCTCTAGTTGATTTATTAAATAAGACAATAGCTAAGTCCATTCCATCATTAATGTTTTCATCATGAGATGTATCTATAAGTGATTTTCGGAAATTTGTATCTAAATAAGTAAGTATCTCACTAGGATAAATACATCCTTTTTGAATTGCCTCATTTAAAAGCATAGTACCAATCATAGAAAGCATAGAGCCGGGTACTCCGTGCCCTGTGCAGTCAGCCACAGAAAAATACAAGTATTCGTTGTTCTTGGCAAACCAATAATAATCTCCACTTACAATATCTTTTGGTCTAAATAAGAGTGAGTAATCAATAGTATTTTCTTTCAGTTCAGATTGAAATGGTAATACTGCTTTCTGAATTCTTTCAGCATATCGAATAGAAGAAATTATTTCTTCATTTTTAATTTGAAGTTCATGGCTTTTTTCTTCAATTAGCTTATTCTTTTCTTCCAATACTAAGGCAGATTTCTTCTTAACTTGAAAACGATTAAAAATTATGAATACTAAGACTAACAGAAGAATTAACCCAGCTATCGAAGAGAAAATTATAAAGTTCTTATTAGAGATTTCCGCATCTTTTAGCTTCAATTCTTGGTTCTTTTTTTCTTCCTTGTAGTCAAAGTTTAATTCTGCTAATTTTAACTGGTCTTCAAAATTCTTAATTGAATCTCTTAATTGATAAAACTCTTTAAGGTGGTAAAGGGATTTAAGATTATCATTACCTTCATTAAATTGGCTTAGGATTTTATGTGTATTCATTTCAAGTGACTTTGCACCGATACGTCTAGATATATCCAAAGCTCTCTTTAAATAATCGTAAGCAAGTTGCTTTTTATTGAACTTTATAAGTGCTTCGCCAATATTATTGAGCACGTTACTTAGGTTATTTGAATCGGCAAGCATTTCATATCCATACATTGCATAATTGAAATTCTTTAGTGCTTCTTTATAATTTTTAAGCTCAATGTTAACAAGTCCAATATTATTTTGATTACCGGCAATGCCGCTTATTCTATTACTTTCAGTATTTATCTTAAGAGATTCGTTAAAAGATTGAAGTGCTAAATTGTAATTTTTTTCAGCTAGAAATACTAAACCAAGATTGCTATAATTATTCGAAAGCCCTATTTTATTATTCAATTCTTGATTAATTGGGATTGCTTTGCGTAAATACTCTTTTGCATTTTTGAAATTTGATTCTCTGAAATATGCATTACCAATATTTCCAAAATTGGAAGCAATACCTTGTTTATTTCCTATCTTTTCGTTTATTTTCAGCGATTTGTAATAGTTTTCAATAGCTTTACCATAATTTCCTTTTGCAAAATTTATAACTCCAAAAGTATTATATGCTAATGCTATTCCTTTCTGAAAACCAATTTCATTGCTTAAAGCAAGGCATTCTTCTGCATACTTAGATGCTTCTTTCGGATTAGACATAGAAAGCTCGAAAGCAATATCTCTAAGGAGAATTACTCTATTCGTATCTTTCTTAGATTTGGAAAGAGAAGCTTTTAATTCTTCTAAAGACTGAGAATACAACTCAGAACTATAAAGAAGAGCAATAAAAACTATTATCAAATATTTACTTTTGCAGAAAGGCATAATGCAAATTATAAATGATATTAGACATAATGTAAGAATAAAATAAATTAGAAAATGATTAGTTTGCGTTATGGTATTGAGTGTTTTAAATAAATGTTAAATAATGAAACTAACGGTGGAAAACACAATCACACCGTTACAATAGCTTCTCTTCTAATCACTTTAGGAATCATCTACGGTGATATTGGGACATCTCCTCTTTATGTGTTCAAATCAATTATTGGAAAGAGTATAATCACACCTGAATTAGTATTGGGTGGGCTTTCATGTGTGGTGTGGACACTAACTATTCAGACAACTTTTAAGTATGTATTGCTTACTCTAAATGCAGAAAACAAAGGTGAGGGTGGTATATTCTCTTTATATGCACTTGTCAAAAGACTGAAAGTAAGGTGGCTTATTTTTCCTGCAATAATTGGAGGTAGCACTCTACTAGCAGATGGAATCATTACTCCTTCTATATCTGTTTCCTCTGCGGTAGAAGGACTAAAATCCATTCCACAATTTGCAAATATTAATACTATTCCAATAGTTATTGCAGTGATTATAGTTCTTTTTATAATTCAGCAATTTGGTACTAAGAAAGTAGGTAAATCATTTGGACCAATTATGTTGATTTGGTTTTCAATGTTATCAATTCTTGGTATAAGTCAACTTCTGAATGATGTTTCTATACTAAAAGCTATTTACCCCTACTATGCAATAAATTTATTGGTTAATGAACCACAAGGATTTTGGGTACTTGGTGCCGTGTTTCTTTGTACCACAGGAGCAGAAGCTTTATATTCAGATTTAGGTCATTGTGGTAAAGAGAACATAAGAATTGGTTGGATTTTTGTCAAGATTTCATTACTACTTAATTACTTTGGACAAGGGGCATGGCTACTTAGCAAACAGGGTACTACTCTAAATGGTGCTAATCCATTTTATGAAATAGTACCAGATTGGTTCTTACTGCCAAGTATTGTTGTTGCAACATTTGCTACTATAGTTGCAAGCCAAGCATTAATAAGTGGCTCCTTTACATTGATAAATGAAGCAATCAGGTTGAACTTTTGGCCCAAAGTTAAGATTGATTATCCAACAGAGCTAAAAGGTCAGCTTTATATTCCATTTATGAATTGGTTTTTATTAGTTGGTTGTATTGGGATAGTGCTGTTTTTTCAAAGTTCTGAACACATGGAGGCAGCTTATGGTTTAGCGATTGTAATGGCAATGCTAATGACTACTTCATTGCTATCTTACTATATGATACTTAAAAGATATAATAAGTTACTAGTATTTGCTACCATTGCATTCTTCTTATTAATAGAAATTTCATTCCTTATAAGTAATATGTCTAAGTTTACTCATGGTGGTTGGGTTACTCTATTACTTTCAGCTATATTAGTAGTGATAATGTGGTCTTGGTACAATGCAAGAAATATTAAATCAAGGTATGTAGAATACATAAAATTCACCCAACATGTTGAAACTATAGTTAATCTAAGCAGAGATGAATCTGTGCCAAAGTATGCTACACATCTTGTATTCCTAACAAGTGCCAATGCACCAGATGAAATCGAACAAAAGATACTATACTCTATTACTCAAAAGCAACCGAAAAGGGCAGATATTTATTGGTTCTTGCATGTAGATGTAGTTGATGAGCCATATACAACAGAATACAAAGTAACAAATTTTGCAGAAAATATAATTAGAATTGATTTCAAACTTGGGTTCAGAGTTGCACCAAGGATTAATTTGTTGTTCCGTAAAGTTGTAGAGGATATGGTTCGTAAAAATGAAGTTAATATTCTCTCAAGATATAAATCATTGAAAGGTAAAGTAGGTGATTTCAAATTTGTAATGATACAAAAACAACTTTCTCCTGACAATGATTTCCCTCTGTATGAAAAGATTATGATAAACATTTATAACTGGCTAAAGAATATTTCTCAACCAGAAGAAAAAGCATTTGGATTAGATACAAGCTCTGTAACTATTGAAACTTTTCCATTGGTGATAATGCCTGTAACTGGAATCTCGCTTACAAGGATAGAAAAAAATGAGGATTAATTAATGTTACTCAATAGCATAAGTACGATAGTTTTACTAATTATTTCAAATATCTTTATGACTTTTGCTTGGTATGGACATTTAGAATTCAAGAAATACGATTGGTTTTCTAATTTGAATTTACCACTTATAATACTAATTAGTTGGGGAATTGCTCTATTTGAGTATATATTTCAAGTACCAGCTAATAAATTTGGTTTTATAGAAAATGGTGGTAGCTTTGATTTGTTTGAATTGAAAATTTTACAAGAGTTTTTATCTCTACTAGTTTTCATGGTAATTGCAATTTTTATATTTAAAACTGAAAAATTAGCATGGAATCATTTGGTTGGCTTTGCTTTTATGGTATTGGCTGTGTTCTTTATTTTTAAAAAATGGTAATTAATTAGGTTTAATAAATGAATAAAATCGAAAATTTAGGTTTTTCTACAAAAGCATTACATGTGGGAAATGAGCCAGATAAAACAAATGGAGCAGTTGCTCCGGCTATTTATCAAACTTCAACTTATGCTCAGTCCTCACCCGGTGTTCACCAAGGGTATGAATACTCCAGAACACACAATCCAACTCGAACTCGATTGCAAGATTGCTTAGCTTCACTAGAAAATGCTAAGCATTGTATTGTAACTGCTTCGGGTATGTCAGCTGAGATGCTTGTACTACACACAATTGAAAAAGGGGCAAATATCCTTTGTGGAGATGATGTCTATGGTGGAACATACAGGTTATTCACTACTGTTTTTAATAAAGATTTTAACTTTACTTTTGCAGATTCATCACAATTAGATTTATTTTTAGCAAAAATTGAAGAGCTAAGACCAAAGTTAATTTGGATTGAAAGTCCTACAAATCCTCTTCTTAAAATTTGTGATATAAAAGCAATCTCTGAAGCTGGTAATAGAATCGGTGCTTATACAGTGGTAGATAATACATTTATGAGCCCTTATTTATGTAATCCTTTAGATTTAGGTGCAACAATTTCATACCACTCTGTTTCAAAGTATATAAATGGACATAGTGATGTAGTAGCTGGTGCTTTGATGCTCAATGATGAAGTACTTTACAAAGATTTAGCTCGACTCCAGAACTCAATTGGTCCTTCACAATCACCATTTGATAGCTGGCTTGTACTTAGAGGTGTTAAGACTTTGGGTGTCAGAATGGAACAACATCAAATGAATGCACAAGTAATTGCAGAATTTTTGGAGGGTCACTCTTTAGTAGAGAAAGTTACCTATCCTGGACTTAAAAGCCATCCTCAGTATGAATTAGCAAAAAATCAATATCGTGGGTTTGGAGGAATGATTACCTTCTATATTAAAGGTGGTTTAGATAATGCAAGACTATTCTTGGAGAACATCAAATTGTTCGTTTTAGCTGAAAGTCTTGGTGGTGTAGAAAGCTTGATAGAAAGCCCTGCTATAATGACTCATGCTTCTATACCAAAATCTGAAAGAGAGAAAATAGGTCTTACAGATAACTTAATCCGCTTATCTGTTGGTATAGAAGATGTAAATGACTTACTTGAAGACATAAAGCTAGCATTTAGCAAATGTAACTAAGATAAGGGCGAAAGCCCTTTTTTTTATATTTAAATAATTAAAAAACTTGAAAAGTCTTTAGTCAGTAATTCACTTCTCTTCACATTTTCTTTCGTAACTTTGTAGTCGCTTACTTTTTAATTTGAGCAAATCCTTTTGATGAAAAATACACGTAATTTTTGTATAATAGCACATATAGACCACGGCAAATCT
>VYMC01000171.1_pt1 | contig 16139 bp, 11 predicted proteins | sample 5115301 | NCBI WGS metagenome assembly VYMC01 (sample SAMN12291802, study PRJNA351875) | freshwater metagenome | isolation source: freshwater lake | place: USA: Michigan, Wintergreen Lake | collected 2013-08-08 | reverse complement strand
TACCGTAATCGAAACAGTTACGATGGGTAATAAGAAGCTTTTTGAAATTGCAAAAAAACGAGAAGAGCTATATTCTAAATCTGATTTAACTGAAGAAGAAGGGAATTTAATTGGCGAAATAGAGTCTGAGTTTGCAGAAATGAATGGATATGAAGCAGAATCTGAAGCGGCTTCTTTGCTAAATGGCTTGGATATTAAAGAAGACTTGCATGATAAGACAATGAAAGAGCTTGAAAGTGGTGAAAAAGTAAGAGTTCTTTTAGCTCAGGCAATATTTGGCAATCCTGATATACTTCTTTTAGATGAGCCAACTAACAACTTGGATATTCGCTCAATTTCCTGGTTGGAGAATTTCTTATCTAGATTTAATAATACAGTGATTGTTGTATCTCACGATAGGCACTTTTTAAATAATGTTTGTACGCATATTGCAGATTTAGATTTTCAACAACTAAGAATCTATAATGGTAACTATGAGTTCTGGAATCAAGCTGCACAGCTTGCAATGTCACAAAAGAAAGAGCAGAACAAGCGAAATGAAGAAAAAGTAAAAGAATTAGAAGACTTTATTCGTAGATTTTCAGCAAATGTTGCAAAATCTAGACAAGCAACTTCTCGCAGAAAGATGATTGATAAATTATCTGTTGAGGATATTCCTCATACTTCAAGAAGATTCCCATATATAGAATTCAAACCAGATAGAGAAGTAGGAAATATTATTCTTAATGTAGAAAATTTGAATAAAACACTCGATGGTGTTGAGCTAATAAAAGATTTTAGTTTAACAGTTAATCCGGGTGATAAAATTGCTTTTATTGGAAAGAACGACTTAATTCGTACAACATTTTTCCAATTAATAACAGGTGAAATTGAAGCCGATAGTGGTGATATTGTTTGGGGGCAAACGATTACTAAGAGCTTCTTCCCAAAAGACAATGAGAAGTACTTTAATGTTGATATTAATTTAATAGAATGGTTGAGGCAATACTCAAAAGAAAAAGACGAAACATATATTCGTGGTTTCTTGGGTAGAATGTTATTTAGTGGTGAAGAGTCTTTAAAGAAAGCGACTGTTCTTTCAGGTGGCGAAAAAGTAAGATGTATGCTTTCGATGATGATGTGTAGCGGGGCAAACGTTTTGGTAATGGATGAGCCAACAAACCACTTAGATTTGGAATCAATTACTTCACTGAACAACTCTCTAATTAAGTACAATCAAGTGCTTTTATTTTCATCACAGGATCATGAATTTGTTCAATCTACTGCAAACCGAATTATAGAATTTGGCTCTAACGGCTACATTGATAAAATGATGACTTATGATGAATACCTTGAAGATGCAGATGTTGAGCGAAGAAGAATAGAAATTTATAGCTAATGAGTCATCATCATCATCATGGAGATTATCATCATCACACAGATGATTACTCAGCACATAGTCATGATGGTGATTTAAGAAATGTCAAAAGCAATTCAAAATCATTACTAATTTCAGTAATATTGAATTTTTCTATTTCATTAGTGCAAATAGTTGGAGGTATAGTATCCGGCTCATTAGCTTTAGTATCTGATTCACTTCATAACCTTAGCGACTCCATATCTATATTCTTATCTTATTTAGCAGGAAGAGTTTCCGAAAGAAAGTCAGATTTAAGAAGAACTTATGGCTATAAAAGAGTTGAGATATTAACTGCTTTTTTCAACTCTCTTACCCTTATTGCTATTTGTCTTTTTATGCTTTATGAAGCAATCCAAAGATACTTAGCTCCAAAGCAAATAGATACCACCACGATGATTATAGTAGCGACATTTGGGCTAATAGCAAATGTGTTTTCAGTAATCTTATTGTTTAAGGGGAAAGATTCAAACCTAAATATAAAGTCAGCTTACCTTCATTTACTTGGAGATTCAATATCATCAGTCGCAGTTATAGTAGGTGGAATTGTAATCTATTATACTCAATTTTTTGTTATTGATATTATTCTTACTATTCTTATTTCAGCTTTTTTGATAAAAGAATCTTACAGAGTTACTATAGAGACCGTTGATATACTTTTACAATCAGTACCTCCTAATATTAGCATAGAAAAAGTAAGACAAGAATTAGAAGAAATTGAAAATGTAAAAAGTGTACATCATATACATATATGGGGCTTAAATGAAAAAAGGATATTCTTTGAAGGTCATGTAGAAATGGAAAGCGATATGCTACTATCTGAAATTTCTGAAACTAATCAAAACATTAGAGATTTTCTTAGAGATAATTATAATATAAGCCACTTTACTATACAGACTGAATATTTAAGCGAGGATTGTCAGGATTGCTGATTCAGTTTAAGTTTTAATTTTTCATAAATTATTAAGTTCATTAAATATAAATCAAACCCATAAACTATATCTTCAACAGGTATTGTATATATTCTAAAGCCAAGATTTTCTGAGTTGTTGTAAATAACTATTGGGATTGCAGTAAGTAATCCGTTTACAATCATAAATGGTATCAAACACACAATATATGCCAATACAGCTCTATTCAAATACTCTAATTTGAGTGAACTTGTCAGAACTAATAAAAATCCCATTAATAAAAGAGCTGAACTAGTATAAGCAAGGTTAATCGGATAGCTTACAATCATAGCCACCAATCCTACTAATAAATAAATTGTGTGCGTAGTTTGGCTTGTTGTTAATTTTACAAAATGAGAAATATTCTCATATATAAAAAGGCAAGCGTAAGGAACTAATACGAAAAAGCTGATTTCTTCAATAGGAAGATTTGCTAATTTGATACCTATAATATAACTTTCATTGAAACTCCAAATTCCTTTTGAAGTGAAGTTTATATCCCAAAGAATAAAGTAAAGTGCTGTAAATAAGTTAGAATAAAGAAATGATTTGAAATATTGAATAAAACGGATTTTCTTTTCAAAGCTCATTAAGAAAGGACCAGAAATAGTAGCTATCATTATCAATAAATAATAGTACTTTTCCATTATTTAGCTTTTTTTGCTTTATATTCTATGAAGTAACTTTTATCAACTACCAACATACCAAACGACTCACCATCTTCTTTACCAATATGTTTATGGTGCATTCTATGAGCATATACAAGAGTATTGAGATAATCATTATTTAAGTTCTCGAAAAGAACTTTTCTAAATTTAGGTAACCTTTTATGAATCAAAACTTCATGAACTAAAAAATATGCTATACCATAAAGCAATATTCCAAATCCTATAGAGTACACAATGGGAACTTGCCAAAGTAATCCAGTAAAAATCGAAATCGAGCTTGGTACTGCAAAAACTAAAAAGAATGTGTCATTTTTTTCTAAGAAACCCGGTTGTTTGTTGTGATGGTCGTAATGTAGCACCCATAGGAAACCATGCATCACATATTTATGAAGGAACCAAGCCATGAACTCCATAAATACAAACGTTGCAACGATAATTAAAGCAATTTGTAGAAATAACATACTCTAATACAAGTAATTAATTAGTTTTTATTGCTTAGAAAATTCTATTTAATTCAGCAATGCTATCAAGTAAAATAGTTCTTGGTTTATTACCAATTTGCTGACCTATTACACCTAATGCAGAGAGTTGGTTTAAATATCTATTAGCTTTTACAAAACCCAAACTAAAATATGTCTGTATTGCGGTAGCAGAAGATTTACGAGTATTAATTATAAACTTAGCAATTTCTTCAAGCATAGGGTCATTTGCATCAATATCATCTAAATCAGCATTATTTACTTCTTCAGGTTTTACAACAGATGGAAGCATATATGGCTTTTCATAACCGGCTTGTAAAGCGATAAATTCGGCTAATCGTTCTGTTTCTTCAGAAGTTATTAGTGAATTTTGAACTCTCACAGCTTTATTCGAGCTTGGAGCAAGTACCAACATATCGCCCCTACCGATTAATGATTCGGCACCACTATCATCAAGAATTGTTCGAGAATCATTTTTTTGTGCTACAGCGTAAGCAACTCGAGTTGGGAAATTTGATTTAACAACACCAGTAATTACATTTACAGATGGACGTTGAGTACAAAGGACAAGATGAATACCTACAGCACGAGATTTTTGAGATAAATTCTGCACGCAAGCATCAATTTCTTTACCATGCTGAGATTGCATTAAATCAGCATATTCATCAATAATTACAACTATATAAGGTAATTTTGAATGATAGTATTTATTGGATTGTGTTGTAATTCTATTATTATCAATTTTATCATTGTAGTCTGTAATCTTACGAGCAAAAACATCAGCAAGCAAAGTATATCTCAAGTTCATTTCTTCAATTAATGATTTAAGAATATTAACTGAATCAATTGAATTAGTAATAATCATATCTTCTACATCTGGTGAACTTGCCAAGTAATGATTCCTCAAAAGACCATATTGAGCCATTTCTACTTGTTTAGGGTCAATTATAACAAACTTTACTTCATTAGGTTGCTTTGTATAAAGAAGTGAACTTAGTATAGCATTTACTCCTACTGACTTACCTGACCCAGTTTGTCCAGCAACTAATAAATGTGGTGTTTCAGTTAAATCCATTATAAATACACTACCATCTACTGCTCTACCCATTGCAAGCGGTAAGATAGCTTTGGTATTTTGAAATTCAGATGTATTAAGAATCGAACTAAATCTAACTATTTGAGGTCTATCATTAGGGATTTCTATACCAATAGTACCACGCCCCGGTACTGGAGCTATCATTCTTATACTCTTTGCTTTTAATGCAAGTGCAATATCGTTCTCTCTTTGAAGAATACTATTTACTTTCACATTATCTTCTGGTACTAATTCAAAAAGTGTAACTACCGGACCAGGTGTAGCAATAATATCACTTATTTTAATTTTGAAAGAAGCAAGTTTGTCTATTAGCTGACCTTTTTTGAAATCAATTTCTTCATCAGTAATACCTTGCTGCACCTCTTGAATATAAAGCAAATCATTACCAGGCATTTCGTAATCTAAGTAATAATTATTCTGCTCGTAGTTTGAAAGAAGAGCAATTTTTTCGATTTCTTGCTTTGCATTTACTTGAACAGGAGGTGCTTCATAAAAAGCAGGTACTACTTCATTCTTAATCGGAATGATTGCAGGTTCATATTCATTAGTAATCCTAACTTCATCAAGCTTTTCAACTGATTCTATTTTAGCTTTTGGCTCTTCCAAAGTTGAAGTATTATTTGTAATACTATCTTCTTGTGTTTCAGGAATTAATGTACTTTCAATATTAGAAAGTAGTTCTTCAAATTCATTTTCAGCTTTGATTTCAGATTTTTCTTCAGTTATTTCAGTAAATAAATCATTAAATTCACTTAGGAAATCATTCTCTTCAAAATTAGAGTTTTGCTGTAATAATGCAGTATTACTTTCTGATGAAGTTGTGATTACATCTGATTTACTTAATGATTCAAATTCACTTTTCTCAACAAAATGTAGGTTTGGCTTTTCAATTTCAATCTCTTTTTCAAATTCAGGATTGTAAAAAGTTTCATAATTTTCATCAAATTCAATATCTTCAAATTCAGGTAATTCTGTAATTAAATTGTTATTATTGATTGTACTACTTGTAATACCACCACCATTCTTTGCACCAAGTATATACTCTTCTTCATTATTGTAAGCACCAACTAATTCAAGCCCTTCATTTTGCTTATAATTTGATTTATCTTCAAAGCTTGGACTATGCTCAAATATTGTTTCCTCCACTTTAGAAGTATTCTCTTCTATAACTTCTTCCTTTTTGAATCTATCGTAGCTTGTAGCTATATTACTAAATCTATTCATACTTAGAGTTAACTTTGGTTTCCTAAATTCAACTTGTTGATTAGATTTTAACTCTTTTAAATTTGTAAATTTATTTTCATTAAGATTTGAAACTTCTAATTCTTCTTTTTCAAAAGTATTTGTAGTTTTGACTTCATTTAGCTCTAATTCTTGATTTTCAATTTCATTTTCAAATTCTTCAACATCAACAGAATTACTTGAATTTTCAAAAGCATAATCCTCTCTTTTGCCTCTTACTTCTACTTTTTTAAATTCAATTTTTGAAATTAATTCTTTTAATTCTGAAATACTATTTGCTAAAATAGATACTGTCGATTTGAAAATTGTAATTACATTGAAATCGAAAGAATAAATTCCTGCAACTATAATCATGACTACACTTATTAGCACAGTAAGCCATGTGCCTACATAGCCAACAAGCAAAGTCGAAGTGAACATACCTACTATACCATACCATTCCTTTACCATAGTACTAGAATCATTAGTCATTTTGATGGCAGAACATAGAGTAGAAAAAGCAAATAGAAATACTACGTAAAAGAAACTTGCTTTAATCAAACGCTTAGAAATTGTGAGGTTCCTGAAAATTTGAAATGACCATAGAATAACAAAAATAGGAGCAAAGATAATCCCATATCCAAATGTATAGTTATAAAGATTATCAGCAAAATATGCTCCAGGTAGTCCTAGTAGATTTTGCGTAGTCATAGCTTTAAGCTTAATTATCTCATCACCAGTAATTAAACCAAATAAATCTAAGAAACTAATCTGTGCATTTGCCTCATCACTCTTCGTATAAGTAACTAATGCCAAGAATACAAATATTGATATTACAACCAAGAACATTGAAATAGTTTTCAATCTTCCTTTGTAATTTTCCCTATCATGAAAGAATGGAATAAACTTTTTTGCACTAATATTGTCATTATTTGCCATTATCCCCCCATTGGCTTTAACTAATTTTGCTTAGTATATTATTTTCAATTTTAATCAAAGTATCTGTGTAATCTTTTTTTAAAGAGAAGAATATATCCTCTTCAAACCCTTGTTTTATTAATTTTCTTGAATGCTCTAAACCTAATATGAAATCTTTTTCTATCAAGAAATTCGCAGTAAACAAAGAAAGGGCAAGTTTAGAATTATCACTTAACTTTATAGGTTTAACTTTACCTAATTCAAATATCATTGCACCTGCCAAGTACATATCTTCTAAACTAACCTTGCCATTTGACCCAGAGCAAATAAGTAAGATATTATCATCCTCTTTGCTAATTTCAAGCAGATACTCAATATTAGCTTGAAGATTCAGATAAGAAAGAACAAACCTACTTTTACTTTCATTGTTTAAGTTTATAGCTTTTGCTCCATTACTTGAAGTAAAAACCAATTTTTTACCTTCAATATTTTCTTTGGAATATTCTAATGGAGAATTTCCAAAGTTAAAATTGGGTGCTTTTAGGTTATTTACTTCACCACCTAATACAATTTGATGAGGTTTGGAAGTAGCATTACTCGTAGAATTAAGTTTGCTATACTCTTTAATAGCTTCATCATAATTTGCTAATACTATTGCAGAATTAAGCCCATTATGAAAAGCATTTGTGAGCGTAGTTGTGGCTCTAAGCAAATCAATTGTAAAAGTTATGAAATTCCCTGAACTTGAGTTTCCCCCCTCAGACAAAGGAATAGATGGCGTAATCATTACATCACATACCATTGACTCAAAATTAACTTTATTTTGAATAATAAACAAGTAGTTTCGTTAAATTTGGTAATGAAAATAATTTTGAATTAGGTATAAATGAATTTAGATTTCATAATTGCTGGACCTTGCTTAATTGAATCCTATGAATTAGTAGATGAAGTTGCAAAAGAATTAAAAAAAATTAGTGATGAAAAGAATATAAAAATCTTTTTGAAAGGTTCTTACAGGAAGGCAAATAGGACTTCAGCTACATCATTTGTAGGAATAGGTGATGAACTTGCATTAGATATACTTTCTTCAGTAGGTAGAAAATATGATATGCCTTGCCTAACTGATATTCACACTAAAGAAGATGCAAAGTTAGTAGCACAATATGTTGATGCAATTCAAATTCCTGCATTTCTATCAAGGCAAACTGATTTATTGATAGCTGCTGGAGAAACTGGTAAATTTGTAAATATCAAAAAGGCACAGTTTATGAGCCCTTATGATATGGAAAAAGCAGCTCGCAAGGTTACGCAAACTGGTAATGTAAATTTATGGCTGACAGAAAGAGGTACATTCTTTGGTTATAATAATTTAGTTGTAGATTTCCGAAGTTTGATTATCATGAAACAGTTTGGCTTCCCAGTTATCTATGATGCAACTCATTCTCTTCAACAACCATCAATTGGAGAACAATCCGGTGGGAACCCTGAGTTCATTCCAGCTATGGCTCGTGCTGCAACAGCAATAGGTATTAATGGAATTTTCTTCGAGACACATACCAACCCAAAGCTTGCTAAAAGTGATGCCGCCACTCAGCTTCCATTATTTATGGCTAAGCACTTTGTTAACGACATTTTAAATCTTAGCAGTTTAGAATGGACTACTTATTAAGCAAGTCTATTAATCGAGTTTAAGCTTTTATTACTTTGATTTTCTTTAGAGCTTTCTTCTTCTTGATTAAGATTATTTCCATTATATTTTTTGGCTAAAAGCTCTTGTCTTGCTTGTGCTTCAATTTGAGAAGCTGCGGAAGCTACAGCTCTATCTTGAGGAGAAGGGTCTGCTGGTGCTAAGGCAGCACGCCTTACTTGTTGCATTTTTCTAATTGTTGCTTCTGGTTCGCTTTCAGGAGACATATCTATATTTACTTCACCTCCAATTGCATACTTTTGCCCATCGGGTCCTGTTTGATAAGTATATGTAGGTCCGCTTACTGCAATACCTCCTGCTGCGGCAATGTGTGCTTGCTCATGAGCTCTAACCTCAGCATCTCTTGCTTTAAGTTCTTTAACTTGTTCTGCTTCTTCTTTAGTTGGCTTTCCATCTACTTTATAACCCTTACCTTCATTTATATTTTTTGATGTTGATTTGGTTTTATCTTTATCTAAAAGTGAGTTAGTATAGTTAGATTCTAAGCTATTACTATTTATAATAGTACGAGAAAACTCATCAACTTTTTGTTTTTCTTCTTTAAAATTAGAAAAGTAAGCTTTGCCATAAGTAACTCCTTGATTATCCTTAATTTTATTAAAATCTGAATAATCTTTGTAATTACTAATTATATTTGCATTTCGAACTTCCATCTTAAATTAAAAGCGTAACTGTACACTTATCGCAATCGGTTTAGCTAAAAAAAACTTTAGCATGAATGAATTAATTAAAAAACTCTACTCAAAAGAACAATCAGCACATAGAATTGCTCTATTTGTAATTTCATTTGCAATTTATTTGCTTACAATGTCGCCATCTGTTAGCTACATTGATAGTGGAGAACTTGCGGGTGCATTTTCAACTTTGGGTGTAGCTCACCCAACAGGTTATCCACTTTTTACGATAATCTCTTACCTTTGGAATCTACTTCCTTTGGGTATTACTCCCATAAAACAGCTCAACCTTTTAGCAGCATTACTTACAGCAATTTCGGTTGTAGATTTTTACAATATTATTCTAATTCTTAAAGCTCAATTATTTGGAAAAATTGATAAGTTAGAATTTCCTTCTTTTTCCTTTGCCTTGCTTTATGCATTTGGAATTACCATTTGGCAACAGTCAAATTCTGTAGAAGTTTATTCTCTACATCTTTTGTTAGTTAATGCTGCTATATATTATCTTCTTTCAGGTGTTTTTGAGAATAGTAAAAGAAAATTGCTATTTTCAGGTATGTTTTTAGGTTTATCATTTGCTAACCACTTAACTACTGTTTTTCTTGTACCTGCTTTTGTAGTTTATTACTTTTATAACAAGTCAAAAGCTGATAATAAAGTAACTACAATAAATAACTTCTTTCAAGTAATTGCTTGTAGTGTTCCACCTTTATTTCTTTACGGAATATTACCTATTATTAGCAATAGTAATCCTATTTTCAATTGGGGTGCAGTTCACCGCTCTTTTGATAAATTTATGTACCATGTACAAGGAAAGCAATACCAATCATGGATGTTTGGTGAGGAAGGTACTGTTGCTAAAAACTTTGAAAAATTTATAGATTTAATTCCTTACCAACTAGGAATAGTAGGTATTCTATTGCTATTACCGGCAATATATTATCTATTAAAATTCAATAAACAGCTCTTACTATTCTTTGTAATATTAATAACTACAAGCTTAATCTATGCGCTTAACTACTCAATTAATGATATAGATACTTACTTTTTAGTTGCGTTCATATCGTTAATCTCACTCTCATTTGTTGGTGGTACTTGGTTAATTACAAAGTATAAATCAATACCAACTTATGCTCTAATGATATTGCCTATTATAAATTTAGGAATGAATTATCCTAAAGCAGATAGAAGTAATGATTATTATGTTTATGATTATATGCGTTCAGTAATTGATAATACCGAAAAGAACTCTATTGTAATTTCAAGTCAGTGGGATTTTTGGGTTTCAGCATTTTGGTATTATCAGAATGTAGAAAATTATAGAAAAGACCTTGTTGTAATTGATAAAGAATTACTTCGTAGGACATGGTATCCCAACCAAATTGAGAAGTGGTACCCTATTTTAAAATCATCATCTAAAGAAAAAAATGACTTTCTATTTCACTTAGAAAAATTTGAATCTAAAGAAGAATATGACCAATTTGGAATTCAAACTTCCTTTATTGGTCTTATCAATTCATATATAGATAAAAACTTCGATAATAGGAATATATATGTAACTATTGATGTACTTCAATCCAACCCTGAAATAGGCACTAAATATCAAAAAATACCAAAAGGATATTTAATTAAACTTTCCAAAAATTATGATACCATTGATTTTGATTTAAATAAGCTATATTTAAAGAATTACAAACGTAAAGATTTTGAAAAAGGTAGTTATGATGATAAGATTTTTGCTTTATCATCTACCAATTTAATGCTACAAGCACAATATTTTAATTCAATAGGTAAAGGCGATAAAGCAATAACTTTTTTGAATAAATCTATTGAACTAAATCCCGATAACTTTGATGCAGTTTCAATTTTAAATGCAATGAGCAGGAGCAAAAATGAGCGATAGAAGAAATTTTGTAAAACAAATGGCTGGAATACTCGGCTCATTTTCTGTTGCAGGAAGTTTTACTACTTTAATGAGTAGTAACTTAATGGCAGCTAATAAAAACAATGAATTAATGCCAACAAGTCAATCTGCTAAAGATGAAGATTTTTGGAACTATATCAGAGAGTGCTATACTGTATCACCTCACATAATCAATCTAAACAATGGTGGGGTTGCACCTCAACCAAAAGTAGTGCAAGATGCCCTTGATAAGTATAACAGACTTTCCAATGAAGGTCCTTCATATTATATGTGGAGGATATTAGACCAAGGAAGAGAGCCATTAAGAGAAAATTTAGCTCTATTAGCGGGTTGTTTAGCTGATGAAATTGCTATAAATAGAAACTCGACAGAAGGATTAAACTCTGTAATTTTTGGATTAAACTTAAAAGCTGGTGATGAAGTAGTACTTACAAAGCAAGATTATCCGAATATGATAAATGCTTGGAAGCAGAGAGAGAAACGTGATGGAGTAAAACTCGTGTGGGTTGATATGGATTTACCAAGTGAAGATGATGATTACATGGTAAATAAATATGTATCAGCTTTTACTGATAAAACAAAAGTAGTACATGTTACCCACATGATTAATTGGGTAGGACAAATAACTCCAGTAAAGAAAATTGCTCAGCAGGCACATAAAAGGGGAATAGATGTATTGTGTGATGGGGCTCATAGCTTTGCTTTGATTGACTTTAAAATTCCTGACTTAGAGTGTGACTATTTCGCTTCTAGTTTGCATAAATGGATGTCAGCCCCTTTTGGCTCTGGTCTTCTTTATATTAAAAAAGATAAAATTAAAGATGTTTGGGCTTTACTCTCAAATGATGTACCTGATGGGGATAATATTAGAAAATTTGAGTCATTAGGTACTCGGTCTTTTGCAAGCGAAATGGCAATTGGTTACTCTTTAGATTTCCACAATATGATTGGAAGCCAAAGGAAAGAAGCACGTTTACATTATTTGAAAAATTATTGGGCTGAACAAGTTAAAGATATTAAAGGTGTTAAATTAAATACATCTTTAAATCCTAAATATGGATGCGCAATTGGTAATTTTAGCATAGAAGGAGTAAGTGTACCAGATATTGATGCTAAACTATTCAATAAGTATAAAATCCATACTGTAGGAATAGAATGGGCTAATATAAAGGGTGTAAGAGTCACTCCAAACGTTTATACTAGTACCAAGGACTTGGATAAACTCGTTACCGCAATTAAAGACATATCAAAAAATAAAGGTTAATCTGGTGAATCCATTAACCTTGCAACTGATTGCAAAGAAGGTATCTGCTCAAAAATTAGTTTTACCAATACCATAAGCGGTATTGAAAGTATTAATCCTGCAATACCCCACATAAATCCCCAAAATACTAGACCAAATATAACAGTTAGAGTATTAATCTTTAATTTTCCACCCATTATTATTGGCTCTATAATGTTTCCCATAATTAATTTAATTATAATTAGAATAATAGCTAATGTGCTTACCGGTGAGAAGGAGTCATATTGAATTAGTCCCATTAATATCGGTGGCAATGCTGCTAAAATAGGACCTATTGTAGGTATAAATGTAAGAAGGAAAGTAAGAAAACCCCAAAAGAATGCAAAGTTCAATCCGTAAAAAAGACAGATTACATAAGTAAGAAAACCAGTTAGCAAACAGATAAATGATTTTAATATCATGTAAGAATACACTGAGCGCTGCACTCTTTCATAGTTAAGAAGTAATTCACTATAATTTTCCTCACCACTCACATAATTCAAGAAATTTCTATAGTTACTCATACCTGAAAGTAAGACAATGTAATACAATAGAAACATAAAGAATGACAATGTAAAACTATAAAGGAAGTTAGCACTCCAAGCTAAAGAATCACCTATTTTATAGGTGGTAAATAACTCAATAAGCCCTCTCCAATCCATTCTTTTATCTACTTTTACAAACGGTAACCCTTTAATTAGCTGTATTAAGTCATTACCTCTAATTTGCAATCTCTTTAATAGATATTCTTTATTTTCTAATAAATCACTTGAAGTTTCTATAATTACGAAATATAGAATAAGTAGTAATGCTAAAGTCAGAATTGTTATAGTAGGTAATACAAGCCATTTTGGAGTCTTTAGCCGTTGGAGCCATATAATTAAAGGTTGAAACATAATTGCGAATAACATCGCCATTACAAGTGGTATGAGTATAGATTGTAAAAGATACAATACAAAGAACAGTAGGATTAAAAGTATCCCCAATAGAATATTCCGTGTTGAATTATCTTTTAAATCAAAGTTTGAAGGCATAAGAAAATTATCTAATTTAGAGTTCTGTTTAAGATTGCAAATTAAATCTTTGTGCAATTTGTAAATTAACATTTTGTGTTCTATAATTCTGAGTTTAGAATGATAAATAAAATTAAGTACGCTACCCTGCTTTTAGCAAGTGCGGTTGTAACCATATCTTCTTGTAAAAATGAACCAGTAGTTCAGCTTAAAAAAGAAGTCGAGGTAAAAGCAGTAGATACTGCCAACTTCGATAAAAGTATTAACCCTGGTGACGACTTTTTCAGATATGTAAATGGTGGTTGGCAAAAAAGAACGCCAATTCCAAATGAAAAATCAAGATATGGTGCTTTTGATGAACTTGGAGATAGCTCTTATAGCAAACAAAGGGCTATTTTAGAAGAAATGAGTAGTAAAACTGCTCATAAAAAGGGCTCTGCAGAGCAGTTGGTGGGCGACTTTTACTTAACTGCTTCTGATTCAAATAAAATTGAAAAGCTTGGTGCTGAACCAATTAGAAAAGCGTTAAATGAAATTCAATCGGCTAAATCATTCTCAGAAATTTGGTATCAAGTTGCAAGGATGACTGCAAGTGGTGATGTACCTTTGTTTAATGTATTTCCTGAACAAGATGCTAAAAATAGTAAGTTCTATATTGCAAGTATTTACCAAGGTGGTTTAGGTTTACCTGATAGAGATTACTACTTATTAGATAACTATGAAAGTAAAAAAACAGCATATCAAAAACTAATTTTTGAAATGTTCAAATTAGTAGGAGATGACTCAACTAAAGCAGAAGAAAGAGCAATTTCAATTATAGGATTTGAAACTGAATTAGCGAAAAATCAAAAGACTCGCAACGAACTTCGTGACCCTCAGACTACTTACAACAAAATGACAGTTGAAGGTATGAAAGGGCTTTCTCCTGAGCTTGATTGGCAGTCTTTCTTTTCAAATATTGGCTTAAATACCAAAGTTGAAGTAAACATAGCTTCACCTAAGTACATTACTGCACTTGGTAAAATGTCAAAATCTCAGCCAATTGATGCTTGGAAGAATTACTTAGCTTGGAATTTGATAAATGGAAGTGCTGATTTATTAAGCTCTAAGTTTGTTGAGCAAAAATTTAACTTTTACGGAAAAGAATTATCAGGTGCAAAATCTTTAAAACCAAGATGGAAAAGGAATATAGATTTAGTAGGTGGTTTGCTGGGAGAAGCAATTGGAAAACTTTATGTAGAAAGGCATTTCCCTCAAGAAGCTAAGACTCGAATGCTCGAACTTGTAGAAAATCTTCGCTCTGCTTTTAAAGTAAGATTAGAAAAATTAGATTGGATGAGTGATTCTACTAAGAAACAAGCAATTGGCAAACTGGCTACAATTAAAGTTAAAATTGGTTATCCAGATAAGTTTATTGATTACTCGAGTGTTGGAATTAACAAAGAGAGCTTTTATGCTAATGCACTTTTAGCAGCTAAGTTTAATTTTCAATACCAACTAGCAAAAATTGGAAAGCAAGTTGACCCAACTGAATGGTTAATGTCTCCTCAAACTGTAAATGCTTACTATAATCCTCCAAGTAATGAAATAGTATTCCCTGCTGCAATTTTACAACCCCCTTTCTTTAATATGAAAGCAGATGATGCTGTAAATTATGGTGGTATTGGTGCAGTTATTGGACATGAAATCACACATGGATTTGATGACCAAGGAAGACAATATGATAAAGATGGTAATCTAATTGATTGGTGGACTAAAGTGGATACTAAGAAGTTCACAGCTAAAGCGAAAGATATTATAAAACAATACAATAAGTTCTCACCTTTACCAGATAAATATGTAGATGGTAATTTGACCTTAGGTGAAAATATCGCCGATTTAGGTGGTGTTACAATATCTTATGATGCACTACAAATTGCTTTAAAAGGAAAGAAAGATAAAATAGATGGCTTTACTCCAGAGCAAAGATTTTTTATCAATTACGCCCAAATTTGGAGACAAAATATCAGACCTCAAGAGATGGAAAAAAGATTAGTTACTGATGTACACGCACCTGCGGAGTTTAGAGTTAATGGTGTTCTAACTAACTTTACACCATTTTATAATGCTTTCAATTTAAAGAAAGGTAATAAGCTTTTCAAACCTGAAGCTGAAAGAACTAAAATTTGGTAATCAGTTTATAAATTAATTAAATATAAAAAACCCAATCTTATGATTGGGTTTTTTCTTAATTGTTACTATTTAACTAAAAAATTATAAAATAAATTTACTCAAGTCAGTATTTTTTACAATGTGTTGAAGTGTATCGTTTACAACTTTGCTATCTATACTAATTGATTTATTTTCAATTTTATCTGGTGATTTGAATAGAATATCATCGAGTAAAGTAGTTAGAATTGTGTGTAATCTTCTTGCTCCTATATTAGCAACTTCATCATTCACATAAGTAGCAATTTTTGCAATTTCTGTAATTGCTGAATCTTGAAAAATCAAATCTATTCCTTCGGAAGCCATTAAAGCTTGGTATTGCTTTATCAAAGCATTCTCTGGAATTGTAAGTATCTTAATAAAATCATCTTCTGTAAGACTATTTAGCTCTACTCTAATCGGAAATCTACCTTGCAATTCTGGGATTAAATCAGATGGCTTAGAAACGTGGAAAGCACCTGATGCTATGAATAGTATATGGTCAGTGTGAACTGTGCCATACTTAGTCTGTACTGTTGAGCCCTCTACTATTGGTAGTAAATCTCTTTGTACTCCTTCTCTTGATACGTCTGCTTTACTTCCACCACCTTGTGAACCACCAG
>VYMC01000170.1_pt1 | contig 16251 bp, 10 predicted proteins | sample 5115301 | NCBI WGS metagenome assembly VYMC01 (sample SAMN12291802, study PRJNA351875) | freshwater metagenome | isolation source: freshwater lake | place: USA: Michigan, Wintergreen Lake | collected 2013-08-08 | reverse complement strand
GTGTCAGGTTTTTCAGGCTTTCCCTGTCTAGTAGCGGCGGCGGTTCTTTTTGCTTCATCCTCTCAATCTACACTTTTTTCTGTTTTTGTCAATCCCCTGACCTGAATCCTTACCTAAAAAGTTATAAGTATAAGCAATTAATCCCCTTTGATTGGGGTTGTGAGAAATAATATTATTAATCCAACTAAGAGTGTTTATTTGTTTACGATTATAAATACTATCATAAGTTAATGATGAAAGTTTAGGAAATTGAAATATTTCACCAAGTGTTGGTTCTTGAGTGTAATATGAACTAGCTTCACTTTTCAAAAAAGAAGTATATTTTGCATCATCAAGTGATGTTTGAAGAGAAGCAAGTTTAGGGACATAGGTAAATTCATTACCCTCTCCGTCACGAACTAGAGTTTTGTCATTATACTCATTACTTTTTTGATTAAAAGTTTTATTTTCAGAAATCTTTTTTGTTAATTTTTGCTTTTTGCCAATCAATTCTCCACGTTCTATCTCTTCACTTGCTACTGTTGTTTTGTTATTTTCATTGTATGTATATTCATATCTTGAGGGAGATAAATAATTAGATACCAAGTCTTGATTTCCACTTTCATCTCTAAATTTCTGTATGTTTTCATAAACAGGATTTTTGGTCTGAATAATCGGAGAGTTACTTAAACCCAAAATATCATTAAATTCTTCGGGAAATTTACTTGATAAAAATGCTAAAACAGGGTACTCATTATTCCCTGTAAAATGTTTATAATCTACCAAGTCAGATTGATATTTTCCTTTAAATATTCCAGGTTCTAACCCTGAGTTTGTTCTTTCATAAGAGTAGTCGGGTTCGCTTGGAGGAAGGTTATGATAGAACAGAAAGTAAATCACAATGAAAATAGCAAACGCACCTGTACCTTTGGCAATACCTCTCTTAAAAGGAAGCCTTGCTTTTACTTCAAGTGTCCCTATGAATAAATATCCAGATACAGCAGCAGCAAAAGCGGCTAAAAATCGAATAATCGCAAAGGTGGATGTATTTAATTTTTGAGGATTAAAAATAATAAAAACGAAAGTAATTAATACCCCAGTCGCCAAAATTATTGCGACTACTCGTTCCCAAGTCTGATTTGAGTTATTCATAGATTAATTCCATGGTTAGCTGATGTTGATAGAGCGAGTTTATTTAAACAAGCATAAACATCGAATAGTTCTGGCTCTGTTGAATCTCAAGTGAAACAAATTGGTTTTCGTCTCAAAATTACTGACGCGAGTTGGAATTATGCAATGTACCGCAAGTCTTTCGTCATCGCTGTGCCTATCTGAATGGTTCTCTTTTTTAACTTTCTTATTTACCTCATTAAGCATAAATGCTTAATCCAGGGGTGAGATACTCCCTACTTCAATTGCGGTAAAATCCACCCGCTGATATAAATCTGTCAGGGATATTTGAAAATCTAGAGAAAACAAAGTTAAAATCGCTTCTTGATCGTGATAATCCCGAAATGCCCAATGATCACCTCTTTTATGAAATTGTTCGATATAATAACCATATTGATCGATTAAAATATATTCTTCAAAACTATTAAGAGAGCGATAAAACTTAAACTTATCACCCCGATTATAGTCTTGAGTAGATTTTGATAAAACCTCGATAATCACCTGTGGATTGGTAATCGTATCGGTGCGTCCTCTTTCAAGAATTGGTTCTCCCTTAACGATCATAATATCGGGATAGGTGTATAAATTATAGGCGGGTATGGCCAAGCGTAGATCGTTGATAAATATATCATAGGCTTGATTCTGGATAGTTAAGGGAAATCTTCTACAGAAATTCAAGGCAATGCGATTATGGTTAGGAGTTCCCCCAGTCATAATAATAATTTCTCCATCTCGATACTCGTGTCTGTCGGTGGCAGTTTCCTCTAGTTGAAAGTATTCTGCGACTGTGTAGCGTTTCTCAGTGGTTGCGACCATATTGCCCCCTTGAAAGCAAAGCTCTGTTTTTATGATAACCTGTTTTCACCAAAAGGTAAGTAGCTGGTTATAATTAAATTAAAAATGGATTTTAGGTTCGATCCCCCCTGCCCCCCTTGATAAGGGGGGTGTCTGATAATTTTTAACGCCTACCTACTTACAATTATCGGTTTTAATCTGGTGCTGACTGCCGTATAAATATCGAGAGACCTTGTTAACAAGGTCTCTCGAAAGTGGGTTAGATTATTGTTGCTAATTTGCTAGTCTGGTTGGGATAATTTGAGGATAGCGCCGGTGACTTTCATGCTTTCTTGATAAAGCACGTCCTGGCCCCAACGCTGTAACTGTTTACCTAGAAGAGTTTCTGTTTTTTGGTCTTCCAGATGGGACACTTGTTCAATGCGGCAAGATTGGGCCCCTCCCGAAGCTTCCATCCGCATACAGCCGGTAGTTCCCGAACAAATTACCGTGCAACAATCGGCCTGAAGATTAGTAGAACTGAGTTTAATACTAATCAGATCCCCTTGTACCTCACCCCAATCGGCCACGGGAACACCGGCTAATTCCGCCTCAATTAAACTCTGGTCTTGACCGAGGAAACTAATCCGATGAATAGCGTAATCTCCCGACTGGTGAGTATATCCCATCGGTCGCCATTGTAACCGGCTGGCCATCCAACCAAGGAACATAAAAGCTTGACAAGGATTGCCCTTTTCGTAATCAATAGTGATGCGATCGACTTCCAGAATAGCATCCCGGCGCTCTGGGGGATCGAAAGCTTCGGCGGTTAGTTCTTGCCAAGGGGCCAGACGACTCCAGTTTAGGTCAGCTAATGGTACATCTGTGGCTAATAAATCCACCACCTGCAGCAGTTCCGTTTCCGGTTCCCGAAAAGTGCTGGAATCGACGATAACCGTATCACATTGACCGGCCAGACGTTTAAATAGTCCATATTCCCCATCGGGACTGGCTTTCCACCAGAGAAATTTGGGCAAACTGGGAATAGTTAACTCGGAAATAATGCCGCCAATTCGTTCCAAAGCTTCCGCTGTACCGCTTAAAGTGACGTATTCACAGCAAACTAAAGTGTTCTGACTACGTTTGTTAACGGGACAATAGGCAGAAACGGAGGCTTTTACCCCTTCATCGGCCTCGGCAGTGGGACAGAGGGTAATAATGCGACAGGGATTGGAAGCAGCGATCGCATCTGCCACACCAATCGCGTCCAAATCGGCGGCGTATTGACGATGATTAGCCCCATCCTCAGCGTTTTTTTCTGCTTCCCAGGCTGCCCTTAACCCGGCGACAAATTCATCGCTAGAAAGCCCAGTTACTTCTAGTCCTAGGTCTTTCTGGGCCACTTTGATGGCGGCGTGGGTCCGCGGACCGGCAATACCATCAATCGGGCCAGTGTAATAGCCGAGAAGGGTTAACAATTCCTGTACCGCGTCGGGTTCATAGACAATAAAGCTAAAGGTGGTGGCCCGGGTGGCGGCCATACCATCCTCATTATTATTATAGGATTGCCAGATATCGAGCAGTTCCTGCTCGATCACATCGATGGAAACATCTTTCGGTGCTTGCAGAGAGACAATGGGGGGGCTTTGGGTAGTCATGTCAGTTATCAGTTATCAGTTATCAGTGATTCAGTTATCAGATGTGAGTTATCAGTTATCAGATGTGAGTTTTTAGTTTACTGATTACTGTTAACTTCTCACTGATTACTGTATTAGAGTCGTCGCCAACGACGGCCATCGCGGTTAAGGAGAAATTCTGCTTCTGTGGGTTCCCAGGTACCCGCTTCGTATTGGGGTACGGAGGCGGGATCGGCGGGGGCATCCCAAGCGGCGAGAGCGGGAGTAACGATGCGCCATGCTTCTTCTACCTCGTCAGAACGGGTAAATAGGGTTTGATCTCCCAGCATAGCGTCTAAAAGTAGGCGATTATAGGCATCGGCGCTGGTGACACCGAAGGAGGAACCATAACTAAAGTCCATTTCTACCGTGCGCGTGCGTAATTCCGACCCCGGCATTTTTGCCTCAAAACGGAGGGCAATGCCTTCGTTAGGCTGAATCCGCATACTCAGTACATTTGCATTAGTTTGTTGAGCCGCCGATTGGAAGATTAATAACGGCACATGGCGGAATTGGATGGCAATCTCGGAAACTTTTTTCGGCAGACGTTTACCGGTACGCAGATAGAAAGGGACACCCTGCCAACGCCAGTTATCTACCATTAATTTCATGGCCACGTAGGTGGGAGTGGTCGATTCGGGATTAACCCCCGGTTCTTCCCGATAGCCCGGAATGGGTTTTCCTTTCATCCAACCGGCTTTATACTGGCCGCGGATGGCGGATTTTTCTAGGTTATTAATATCGGCCAGGTGCGTCGCTTGCAGGACTTTGACTTTTTCGCCGCGGACACTATCAGCGTTAATAGCGTTGGGTGCTTCCATCGCCGTTAAGCAGAATAACTGCATCAGGTGATTTTGCACCATATCGCGCAAAGCTCCCGATTTTTCGTAATATCCGGCCCGCTCCTCCACTCCCACGGTTTCGGCCACGGTAATCTGGACGTGATCGATAAATTGACGATTCCAGAGGGGTTCAAAGATAGCGTTAGCAAATCGGAACACCAGCAAGTTTTGGACGGTTTCCTTGCCTAAATAGTGGTCAATGCGATAAACTTGGTTCTCCTGACAAACCTCTTGTACGACTCGATTGAGAACTTGGGCAGAACTGAGGTCTTTGCCAAAGGGTTTTTCGATCACTAACCGGTGTTTAATCGGGTCTTTCAGCATTCCCGCCGCCCCGAGGTTTTTAAGGCCGGGGGGGAAGAAATTAGGAGAAACCGCTAGATAAAAGACTCGATTGCCGCGAGTTCCCCGGATTCCGTCTAATTCTTCCAGAAAGACTTTCATTTTGGCGTAACTTTCTGGATCGTCCATGTTGCCGGGGAAATAGTACAACCCTTGGGCGAAGTCTTGCCAATATTCCTCACTGCCAATCCCGTCGGAAAATTCTTCGATGCCTTGGCGCATCTGTTGGCGAAAATAATCATGACTCCACTCTCGGCGCGCTGTACCGACGATGGTTAATTCGGCCGGCAGTCGTCTTTCCCGTTTCAGTTGATAGAGAGCAGGAACCAGTTTTCTTTGGGTTAAGTCTCCCGATGCCCCAAAAATGACTAAGATTAAGGGTTCTGGGGTTCTTTCTTGTCGCAATCCCACTCGGAGAGGATTTTCGAGCAGCTTTACCATAGGATTTTGTCTAGCCGAGGTGCATTATTTTCCAGTCTAGCGAGAATACTCGACGGCATACCTAAAGTAAAAATTAATAACCACAATCAGTAATCAGTGATCGGTAATCAGTAATCAGTGATCATACTAAATCTGGTTATTAAAGACTGATTATTGATTCCTCCTTTTGCATGAGTGCCTAGACCTTTTTGAGATCAAAAAGTTCTGGGTCCGGGAGTGGTCGGGGGGAAAATTGGGGGACTTTTTCCCTGAAAATTAGGTAATTGACCACCCAAAAATGGGTGAAACCCCACAACCTACTCCTAGGAAAAACTTTTTGCCGCAAACCCTGATTGAGGAGAAGCCCTTATTTTTTGGCGGTTTTAACACAATCGAGGGTACGGACGATGGCGGCTGCTGCGTAGTTACGACGGGTGGGATCATTTGGTACAAAGGCACTACCCTGTTCGTTCAAGGGAGAGGCCACAGCGCAAAATCCCGACATCTGGGTAATTAAACCAGCGGCCCAATGACCAGAAGTATCGGAAAAATTGGCGGGGGTTTTAGTTTGGGCCAAATCGGGGGCTTGTTTTTGCTGAGTTTTCAGGTAGGTGGCGGCCTGTTTGAGGATCGCCATCAATTCGGCCCGGGTGATGGGGTCGCCCGGACGGAATTCGCCGTTAGCTTTGCCGGCAACAATACCATTGGCCCGGGCCCATTGGATTTTTTTGGCACTCCAGCGCGTCGCTTCTACGTCGTTAAAACTGCCGCTGCTGGGGGGAATATCTTCTAGGTTAATTTTGGTGACAGTTCCCATCCCCTCAATAATCATCGAGATGAATTGTTCCCTGGTAACGGGATTTTCGGGGCGGAAGCTGTTATCTTCTTTAAAACCAGCCACTACCCCAAGCGCGATCGCTTTTTCGATCTCAGTTTTATAGATATCGCCGCTAATATCCCGGAAACTGGCCTCAGCAGTGGGGGGAGGAGTGGTTTCGCTGATAGGAGGTCTGCCAGCGATTGCGAGAACTTCCGTTTCTTTGCCGCTAAAGTAGAAGTGGCCTAAACTTTTGCCTTCAAAGGTACGACGGCTAAATCTCCAACCCGGTTCGAGGATAATTTTCATAAATCCCGTTTGCATTCCTCGGGTTCTTCCCACCACTAATTCCGGTCTGCGAGCATCCCGGGGAGTTCCCACTAAGTATAATTCGCCATTGCGTTCCACAATACGCAAGATGTAATCTAGCCCAAAATCCCGGCCATCGAGACGGATAGAATAACCATTACTATCGGTGGCGCGGCGACAAATGCCGGTAAAGTCAAAGTTGAGGAGCAGCGGGTCGATCATGACGGGATTTGAGCCGCTTTCGCTCCAACACTTCTGTTTTCCCTGGATTTGTTCCAATACTAGGAGGTCAAATTTATTACCTCCGTAGGGACGAGCGATCGCTACTACCTGGGTCTGCTCGATGTCCTGTTCGTCAAAGTTGGCCGCTGGTGTGGCAGTTATGCCCAAGGTCATTAGGGCGGTTAGGGCGATCGATAATCTAGCTTTCATGATCTTTATCTATAAGACGATTTTTGCAGTAAAAATAATAGACGTGCTAATCCCACTATTCTAAGACTGAATACTTCCGGTTGTTGTTCCAGACTGCGCCGGATTGTTGTCTGTCTGCACAACTTTTCTCTCAATCTTCAATTTCCGAACCTATTGATCCTAGCAATATTCTGCTTGAACTGGTGGGTTGACCAATGTTAGCTCGGTTAGCTGGTGAAACTGGCGAGATTTTGGCGGATTGTCGAAAATTTTAGCCAGCTATTCGAGTCTTAGGCTAAGATGGGGAGAGAGGCTTTTAATTGGCCGCAGCCCTTGACTTCCTCACAGGATTTAAGCCCAATAATTGCCTAAAAAATGGCAATTAATCGATTTATCGCTATCAGTGCCGCAGTGAATTATCATAGTTCATTAGCTCTGGTGAGCCGTTGCCCTTTCTTTGGTGTGTGTGAGGTAAACAATTATGAGTAACTCCCCCGGTGATCCTTCTCCTCGTCCTAATCTTTTTCTGAGTATCGGTCGATTTTTACGCCGGCCTTCTACTTTAATTGTTGGGGGAATTACTCTACTAGGAATTACCTCCCTTGGCTATTTTACGACTCGTTATTTAGTTTATGAACGTCTAACCCCAATTTTAGATAATATCTTCAGTGAAATGCTGCATAGACCCGTCAGGGTAGGTAAGATAGAGGGTTTTTATTTTAATCGCATTCGTATCGGTAAATCAGAAATTCCAGCTACGGCCAATTCTGCCGATAGTTTATCTATTGATGCGATCGAATTGGGATTAAATCCGCTGCCGTTACTTTTAGGTCTGCCGCTGCCAGTTGATGTGAAGTTAATTAATCCCAGTATTTATCTCGATCAGGATAAAAATGGTCAATGGCTCGATAATTTAGAAAAAATAGCTAGTAACTTAGATCGGGAAGCACCTATTAAGTTAAATCTGGGTGTTCAGGTGGAGAAGGCAGCCCTCACTATCCAACCCTATACCCTGAAAAAACCGATAGAAATTAAGGCCGATGGTCAGGGAAGATTTATCGATAATAAAAGGCAGCCTTTCACCTACAATTTTAGCGCAGAAATCCTCAAAAGTCAAGTAAAAATTCAAGGAGAAACGGCGTTAAAAACTGGGGAAAGTCAAACTAATCTTCAGATTGATAGTTTAAATTTAAGTGAACTATTAACTTTAATTCCTGGGAGCAATTTCCAATTAAATCAAGGACAGGTAAATGCTAATATTGCCCTCGATATTCCCAGTTGGTCAAAGCTAAATCAAACCGAAGGAAATGGCAATTTTCAGGTGACAGATTTGGCGGGAAAATTCCAACCTTTCCAGTATCCAATTAAGCTAACAACTAAGTTAAATTTACAGGGAGATAAAGTATTAGTCGAACAGGCGAGCGCAAGTATTGGTAAGATTAAAACTGAGGTGAAGGGAGAAGTAAATTGGCAAACTGGTTATCATCTCAAGGTCGCTCTAGAATCGGTGGATTTACAACAGTTTTTAAGAATTATTTATCTGCAATCACCTCTAGATTTACGGGGAGAAGCACGCTCTACTTTTCAAGTGACGGGAAAATTAGATCAACCTCTAATTACAGGAACCGTTAGCAGCAGCAAACCGATTATTTTTGAGCAAATTCCTATTAAATCAATAACCAGTAATTTTCAAACAAATCTCAATCGTCTTAATTTAGACAAAATTCAAATTAAACCCCTCGCGGGTGGAGAAATTAAAGGGGAAGGAAAATTGCAGTTAAATATTCTACAATCCCTGCAAAAAAATCAACCTCTTGACGGGACAAAAATGCCGATTAATTTGAATTTACAAGCCAATTTTCCCACAAGAAAAATTTTATCTCAATTCGCCACAATTCCGGCTCAAATTAATATAAGCGATCTGCAAGCTAACATCAAAGCTAGAGGTAGTTTAGGACTGCCCCAATTATTAATTAATTGGCAAATACCCAGGGTTAATCAGTCAGGATTAATCAATGTTGCCGGGAAAGGCAAAGTATTTTTAGGGGGCAACAAAATCAATTTAACTGATACGGTGATTAAAACAAATGCTGGCAAACTACAGGTTAATGCTAATAGTGATTTTACTAGCAAATTAGTCCGAGCAAAAATCACTGGTAATAACTTTTTATTGACTCCTTTTGTGCCTATCGTTTGTCAATATGTAGATATTATTTGCCCCTACTTAGAAACGTTGAAACCCTTAAATTTAGAGACAGCTAATATTCAAGTCAGTGGCAAAATTGATCAACTCAATGTTAATACTTTAAACGGAATTGCTAACTTAAAAATTAGCGGTAAACAAGGCACAATTTTAGTCAATAGTCAAGTATTGCAGGGAAATTTTCAGGCTAACGCTTCCTTAGCGGGATTGCCGATTAATTCCCTATTGCCTAACTTACCAACTCAGGTTAAATTAACGCGATCGCAAATTAATTTACAGGGTTATTTAGGGGAATTACTGAATAATAAAAATAATATTTTCAGCAGTTGGCAAGGTCAAGGGAATATGGAGTTATTAGTAGATAATAATCCTTTAATTGCCACAGCCGGACTGAATCGAGGTTTCCTGACAGGAACAGTTAACACTGGGGGAATTAGTCTCAATCCTCTATGGAAAAATTTAACAGTTCCCGTTAGTTTAGGCAGGACAAAAATCAGCTTTGCTGGTGGAATAAATTCTCTGATTAGTGGTACTTTAACGGATTTAAAAACTTGGCGCGGAGAAGGAGATATACAGTTATTTGTCAACAATCGATTTTTAAGAACGACAGCCCAACTGGAACAAGGTATTTTAATCGGTATAATTAATACGACTGGGATTAACTTAAATCCGTTTTTACCCAAGATAAATATTCCTGTTAGTCTAGGAAAAACCCAAGTCAATTTCACTGGTGCAATCAATAATTTACTAGCGGAAAAAATTCCTAATTTGTCCACCATCAATGCTAGAGTGAATACTCGCTTGTTAGTAGATAATAATTCGATAAATACTGATATTCAGTTAAACAAAGGTATTTTTAATATTCTCGGTAGTTTAGAGCGTTTTCAGACTAATATCCCCATACCTTTGAATATTTACCAAACGAAGTTTCAAGCAACAGGAAATGCCCAAACTATTTTCGACTCTCTGCTAGAAAAACGACTGAACTTAAGCAGTATTAAAGCAGTTTTTAACTCTCGCATTAGTGTAGCTAAAGGAGAGATTAAAGCTAAGGCACAACTGAATAATAATTTCTGGCAAAGTGATATTATTGCCGCTAATCTTGATCCCGCTGCCCTACTGGGGCAATTGGGGGGAGTAAAATCAATCTCGATTCCTAACCTAGATTTCAGTGCCAATTTAGCGGGAAATATTAAAGAAATTTGGCAGGGAGTAACACCAATTCAGGTTAATAATCTTTCGGCACAGTGGGGAGAAAATAGCTTTAATGTGCGAGGAAATATTCTTTTAGCTAATCTTACCAGTCAACCCGATATCGCTGAGGTTAACTTAAATCTACAGGCAAAAACCGACCTTGCTGCTGTACCGCTAACTCAGATTATATCGCTTTTACCGATTGATTCTAACCTAAAACCCAAAGAATCGACACTGACAGGGATCGGAGAATTTCAAGGACAAATCACGGGAAAAAATCTCTTAAGTGCTTGGCAAAAAGTAGGAAATATACGAATCAAAGGAGATATAAATTTAGCTAACTTTAGCATTAATGATCGACTCTTTGAACCCCTACTAAAAGGAACAATTCAAGCAGGAATCGGTCAAAATATTAGTTTAAATCTGCGGGGAAATCAGGACATTATTGACCTAACTTTCGATCCTTGTCAACAAAATAATTGTCTGCTGCCCTATCTTCCCTTAGGGATAAATATTCGCCAAGCTTTTGGAAATAAAACTCCTTTTCTAGCAACAGCTAAACGAAGCGGAGAAAATTTAAATGTTCAGATTGCCAATTTTCCCCTAGAAATCCTGAAAACATCTCCCGCGGCAGCCTATAATATTGCGGGGATTATTGCCGGACAATTGAGTGCTAATCTAGACATCAATTTATTTAACTTACAGGGTGAGGGACAACTAGAGATTAATCAACCTAGTTTAGGTAACTTAATTGGGGAAAAATTAACAGCAGAGTTAATTTATCGGGATTCTATAGTTCAACTGCAAGCGGGGAATTTACAAGTGGGTGCAAGTCAATATAATCTGCAAGGTTTATTTAATTGGCAAACCCAAGCAATAGAAGCTAAACTCAGGGTAGATCAAGGTTATATTCAAGATTTATTATCAGTTGCTAGTATCTATGATTTAACCAGTTTAATCAACTTTTTCTCCTCTGAGAATAACCCAGCTATTCAACTTAGTCCCCTAGTAGTAGGTAATCCCGAAGCTTCCCTAGCAGAACAGGTAAATTTGCGAGCAAAAATTGAAGAAATAATCCAGCAATTAGGAGGGGAAAGGGGGGTAGTTGGGATACCATCTGAACTAGATTTTCGCGGCCGTTATCAAGCAAATATAGCCTTAACTGGGACTTTAAAAAATCCCGATCTTAGCGTACAATTTCAGGGCAATCGATGGGAATGGCGACCCCAAAGACCGACAGTAAATATTGTTAACCCTCTCGGAATTGTCACCACCGATACCCAATTAATTCCCATTGATGAAGTAACAATTAATCTTAACTTAAATCGTCAGTTACTCAGGATAGAACCGATTAGATTAAAATCACGAGATTCTTCCGTATTTTTAGCGGGTGATTTTTCCTTAAAAAAAGTAGAGGGGACTTTTGCCGTGGAAAATCTTTCTCTCGATCTCTTGAGAAATTTTGTGCAGTTTCCCTTGGATGTATCTGGTAGTCTAAAAACTCAAGGCCAAATTACAGGAACTTTATTAAATCCTCGTATTCAGGGTAACTTTGGCTTTATTGATGGTGCAATTAATGCCCAAAATATTAATCAAGATATAATTGGTTTATTTACCTATAATCAGTATCGTTTTGATTTGCGGACAACCTCCTCCGAATCAATCCAACTCTATGCCAGCATTCCCTATCCTCCCTTACCGAGTAATGATCAATTAAAAATCCAAGCAAAATTAGGAACCGATGCACTCAAATTAATTGAAGCTATCAGTCAAAACGCCATCGAATGGGTTAAAGGTGAGGGAGAGGTAGTTCTTTCAGCGACGGGAAGATTAGATATAAAAGAAGGCTTAAAAATCAAAGATTTAGAAGCAAATGGTATAGTTGCTCTCAATAATGCCGCTATCCGCAGTGTTGCTTTCCCTGAGATTTTAACCGTAAATGGCCGCATTGGGTTAACCCCTGAAAGCTTAACAGTAGAGGAATTACAAGGCTCAATCGCTGACAGACAAATTTCTGTGGTGGGAGTTTTACCTTTCTTTCAAGCCATCAAAAATAATCCTAATCCCTTAACAGTTAATATTCAAGAGGGAGATATAGCAATTAATGGTCTTTATCGGGGATTAATTGCTGGGAATGCCATGGTAACGGGAACAATTCAGCAACCAATTATCGGGGGTAATGTGCGTCTTTCTCGGGGTAAAGTTTTTCTTCCTCGCACCCCAGAAATTAATCAAGAAACGGATAAACCAGTGAGTCGCTGGCTGCAGCCTCTCAACATTCCTCAGACGACCAATATTACTCCAGTTTTAAATAATTTCCAAGTGTCTTTAGCGGGGTTATCCATCGAACAAGAACCTTTGTATCAATTTGATTTTAGTGGTGCTTTAACCTTGAATGGTTCGCTCACTTCACTGGAGAAATTACAAACCAATGGAGTGATTAATCTCGATCGAGGACGGGTTAGCTACATCGATACTCGTTTTCTTCTTAACCGACGCAATCAAAATATTATTGTTTTCGATTCTAGCCGCGGGTTGGGACTTTTTAATCCCTTTGTCGATATTCAACTGCGAACAATTCTCAGCGAATTTTCTCAATCTCGCGATTTTGCTATCTCCCGTCCGGGGGGGGATTTTCCTAGTAATGAAATTCCCGATGATAGTCTCAATCGCATTCAAAGGATCGATGTCACCCTCAGCGTTGAAGGGGAATTAAACCGCTTGCTCCCAAATTTAGGTCGTAACATCGATGAAGTGTGCCAAATTCGTCCCGATAGTCCCCCTTTTCCCCTAGAGGAAAACTATACAAATGCAGAATTACAAAAAGCTGCTAATTGTTTACAAGCAGTGGCTTTTGCTAGAGGTGAAGATGAGGGATTGCTTAATACTCCCCTAGTTAAATTAACCAGCACTCCCCCCCGCAGCCAAGGGGAAATCGTTCGACTTTTGGGGGAACAATTGCTATCAGTTTTTAATGGTTTACAGGGGAAAAATACAGAACAATTAATTCAATTTGGAGTGGTTCAGTTGGCGATTCCCCTCTTAGCCCAAGGAGTCGTGTATGATGTGGAGAATGCAGTTAGTAATGCGATCAAAGCAACGGATTTTAATATTCTTCCCAATTTGGAAACCGTCTATCGAGTTAATTCCCAGTCTTTTATCCGCTTCTCCTACGATTACAATTTGAATGAGTTTACCGTCCGCTATCAAACTCAATTTTAAGGTAAGATTGAGGGATATAGGAGAGTTCAGAAGTTAGGAGACAAGGCAAAATTAGGTTATACTTCATTGTACTTGATATTCTATGATTATTCGCGAGGCTAAAGAAACAGATTTACCAACAATTATCGAGATTTATAATGCTGCTGTTCCCACTCGCAAGGCAACCGCAGATTTAAAGCCTATTTCCCTCGAAAGTCGGCGAAAATGGTTTAAAAAGCACGATCCTGAACAATATCCCATCTGGGTAATAGCGCTCGAAGGTCGGGTGGTGGGTTGGCTGAGTTTACAGATGTTTTATGGTCGTGTCGCTTACCAAAAAACGGCAGAGGTTAGTTTATATATTGCCCCCAATTATCAAGGTCGTGGAATCGGTAAATTATTAGTAGAATATGCCCTGAATTGCTGTCCGAAATTGGGTATATCTAATCTTATCTGTATTATTTTTGCCCACAATCAAGCCAGTATTTGTCTCTTTGAAAAATTCGGCTTTCAACGATGGGGTTATTTACCTCAAATTGCCGAACTAGACGATTTTCTGGCTGATGTGGTCATTTTAGGGAAAAAAGTCGCTTAAATAGGCAATTCTTCCCATAGCTAGACTAAATTCTAGACTTAATTTAATATCAGTATTTTCCAGTTCGCCTAGAGATGATTTCTGGGGGAGAGAAAAGAGATAGTCTTCATGGTTTTTCCTTAGCATAATTTTTTCCCCATCAAGAAACTACTATCAAGGCTTAAGTTTTCTTACCAGACTCAGTTAATTTATCGATTAGGTCAAACTTTGTATCGAGAGCATCCCAGATATCCTATACTTATTTTACAGCGTTTCTCATCAAGATTAAGTGTAATCTAATTTGATATCGACCACCGACTCCCCAAAACAACAACTGTTTAGATCATCATTAAGATAACTGCTATAACCATGAATAATTTTAAAATACTGATCATCGGTTACGGTAATACTTTAAGAAATGATGACGGAGTGGGAGTGAGAATAGCCGAAATTATTGCCGGGGAGAATTGGCCTCATGTGCAAGTCATCGCTATCCATCAATTGACTCCTGAGTTAGCAGCCGATATAGCTGATGCTTCCCTAGTTATTTTTGTTGATGCAGTATTATCTAATCAAACCGATATCCGGATAGAAAAATTAGCGGCAGTTACCGAATGGAATAATTTCGGTCATGCAGAAAGTCCCGCTTCTTTATTAGCATTAACTCAAGCAATTTATCAACAAACTCCCAGGGCCTGGGGAATATTTATTCCTGCTATTAATTGTGAATTTGGTGAAAAATTATCAACAATAACTCAAAAGGGCTTGACAAAAGCGATCAAAGCTATTAGGAAAATTATTACTTCTGAGGATTTGACTGAATACCAAAAGCAGGACTTTGATAATCTTCCGGCAGATAATTTTCAGGAATAGTGCTGTGATTACCATCCCGGAGAGCCTTGTAGTGGGGAGACATAATTTCGATACCAACTTCGTTACATTTATCCTGAATATTTTGATGTAATTCAGAATAAATATACACCATTTTGCTAGGATGATCGGTGTAGGCATTTAGCTGATAGCTGACATAAAAATCATCGAGACTGGTTTGCAAGACAAAAGGAGCAGGTTCTGAGACAATAAATTGGGTTGCTAAGGCTGCTTCTTTCAGGGTTGCGTGAACCTTACGCCAAGGTAAATCATAACCGAGAGTGACTGTGGTTTGCAAAATTAAAGGCTCTTTGAATTCCCTTTGAGAGACGCTAAAGTTAATCACATTGGTGTTTAACAGCGATGAATTAGGAATCGTGATAATTCTATTAGCTGGTGTGCGAATACGGGTGACTAATAATCCTTTTTCAATCACATCTCCAATAACATCACCAATAGAAATTTTATCTCCTAGTTGAAAAGAGCGGGTATAGATGAGGATAATTCCTCCTACCACGTTAGCAATAGCAGAGGTGGAACCCAAGGAAAATAGCACCCCTAAAAATACCGACACCCCCTGAAAAGCAGGAGAATTAAATCCGGGTAGATAGGGAAAAGCGATGACTATAGCTAGGGCAATTATTAGCAGTGACAGTAAATTATAGGTTGGGTTTGCCCAATCGGGATAGAAACCATGAATTACTAAATTTTCTCTTCCTAATGCAGTGAAAAATGGTTTAACTGATCTCAAGAGATAGTAAGTTATAAAAATAATTAGCAGTATGATAAAAATATTGGGTAAATATTTGGCTATCTCTTGGGAAAAAACTTCCAAAACACTAAAGAAGTATTGCAGAAAACCATCACCAAATTTTCTAGTCCAGGGAAAAAGACGAAGGATAAAAGTTAAATAAAAATAGAGAATAGTCAAAATAATCAGAGTGCGGATAAATTGCAAAACTCTTAGGGAAAAAATTCCTATTGTCCTGGAACTAATAATCTCAAAATTTTGGAATCCCACCCCAGGAACTAGGGAGGTGATTAATCTCTGAATCTGGGGAAAAACCCGCGAAGATATAAAAATCATCGCCCAGAAAATTAAAACCGTGGACAAGGTGGCACCTACCGTCAAAACTGCATCTTTTAAGAGTTTATCTGGTTGACGTTCTTGACGATAACGGACAAGGGCCGCTTTGATCCTTGCTAAAGCTCGTTCAGCCAATACTTCTTGACTGACTGCGCGTAATTTAGCATCTTTAGCAGTAATAGTGGCAATAACCGTATCTCCCAAAATAATCGAAGGGTTTTTATCCTCAGGATCGATTTTTATGGTTAAATCCTCAGGAGAAAGGGTGCAGCAATTCTCATTTTGAAAACAAAAGAAGATAAAGTTCTCTTGTTCACATAGAGAACTTCTGTCTAATTATCATTTTTTTTCAAGATAATCATCATAATTAGCTTCAAGAGAC
>VYMC01000169.1_pt1 | contig 16296 bp, 13 predicted proteins | sample 5115301 | NCBI WGS metagenome assembly VYMC01 (sample SAMN12291802, study PRJNA351875) | freshwater metagenome | isolation source: freshwater lake | place: USA: Michigan, Wintergreen Lake | collected 2013-08-08 | reverse complement strand
TTTTTAATCGTTGGATAATTGTTGAGTCTTTTGTTGGTATAAACCCTAAAGCTGAATCTCCTAGACATACTCCTGTAAAGACTGTTCTTTCATATGCTGGTCGTACTGTGATATTTAGTCTTGCAACAGAATCTAAACCCGATGCAGTTTTGAATGTTCTTGTAAATGTTGTAGATTGGCTATATAAGCTACCTTCCACCGGAGTATTTGAACAAATATTGTAATTAAAATTAGTGAAGAATGATGCACCTCTATTTTGTTTAATTTTTAGAGTTACATTAGCTGGAATATTAGTATATTTTTCTCTTTGTCCACCAGGCCAAATTACGATTAATGAATCCATTCTATTAGCAGTGTTCAATCCAAAATGTTGAATTGCTGAGTTTGCAGAGATGTGAACTCCTCCCCCTCCTTCCACTTCTCTAATTTGTTTTTTTCCACCAATGTATCCTAATAATTTAGTTCCAAATCCATTCCTATTAACTGTTGTCCCCTCTACTTTAACTTTTAAGAATTTGTTATTATTTGATACTCTATTGATATAAATATGATTAGTGTTCTTGCTATCCAAATCATTTTCACAGTTAGCTATAACAATATCTTGTCTGCCGTCATTGTTAATATCACCCAATGATAGACCGCGAGAACGCAAAGGAGTATTAAACTTGATTGCATCTGAAATATCAGTCATCACATCATTTCCATCATTTCTCCAGAATTTATTAGGGTCTGCTGTCAGTGTATTTGGCTCACCAACAAATCCATTAGTTAATGCCAAATCTTCATCTCCATCATTATCATAATCTACAAAACCTGTACTCCATGATGTATTTCTGGAAAGGTTGTTAAACCCTAATTCAATGCCTAACTTTGGAGCGATATTGACAAATGTATTTGAAGAAGGAAAATATTGATAATGTAAGTTTTTACCAATATTCGTTACATAATATTCTAATTCACCATCACTGTTTAAATCACCTGCACTCACACCCATACCAAATATTGCGGCATCAACTCCAACTTGTCTTGCAACATCTACCAATGTATCTTTGGGATAATCATTTCTGTATAATCTATTTGGTGCTACTAAAAAGCCAAAATCATTAGCTACAAACAAATCTAAGTCATTATCACCATCATAATCAGTTGCTAAACAAGCTAAACCCATTCCGAGTTTTCTAATTCCATATTTTTCAGCACTTTCGGTAAAAGTATTATTCTTATTATTTATAAATAAAGCATGTCTGAACTCTTTTATCTCAGTTAACTCTTGATTATAAATCGTAACATACATATCAAGAAATCCATCTAAGTTTATATCAACAAAGGTACAACTCATAGACCAATCATTTACTAATGCTCCAGATGATTGGGCTATTTCTGTGAAACTTACCCCTCCATTATTCAAAAACAGGCGATTAGCATTAGCTCGTATGTTAGTTACAAAGATATCATCAAAACCATCATTATTTATATCACCTATAGATACTCCCATGCTTGTACCTAAGTGAATTGGACCTTGGGTATATAACAGTTGTGATACATCTTCAAAAGTACCATCGCCTTTATTATGCAAAAGCTTATCTGAATAAACACCGCCAGTCATGTATATATCTATGTTATCATCATTATCATAATCGAACAATGCAACTCCCCCACCTATGAAGGCATTACCCACATAAACAAAACTAACTCCCAATTCTTTAGATACTTCTTTTAAATCTTGAGCTACTGAGAATATACTTATATATATCAGTAACAAGCAGCAATTAAATACTTTTTTCATTTCTTTCTATTTAATTTGTATTTTCATTAAAATAAGAACTTTTTTTTGAATAATTGTTACACTATTTCTAAAAAATAATTTAAAAGAGTACATTTTTCAGAACCACTTAGTATTGAATTTGGCTTAAATATTGTAAGTTTGGATTCTACAAAACAAAATTGAAACTTAATTCTGCTTATGGCACTTATTGAATTCTTAAAAACAACTGAACTATTCAAGCAGCTCGATTCTTCAGAGTTATCCAAAATTGAAAAAGTTCTTAAAATTATAACCTTGCCTCCAAATAGCTTAATCTATGAGGTTAATTCTGAAAGAGATTCTGTTTATATAGTTCAATCTGGCTCGGTAGAACTCTATAGGCATAATTATAGTGGTAGCAAAGAAGTAATTAATATCCTAAAATCTCGTGAATCCTTTGGAGAGGGAACTATTCTGGATAGCTACCCTCATTCATCAAACGCAATCACCCTTCAAGATACATCATTAATCTCTTTTACTAGAAAAGAGATTGTAAATCTAATGGAAAATGAACCTTTGGTAGCTTCAAAGATCTTAGCTCAAACTGTTAAACTAATTTCTAGAAGAATCAGACTTGCTTCTTTCAATAATGCAGGTCCTGGCTCACAGTATGCATCTGGTAGAACTCGTAGTGAGCATGATTTGCTTGGCGATAGAGATGTCCCATTTGATGCATATTATGGAATTCAGACTTTAAGAGCTTTAGAGAATTTCAATATCTCTGGTGTTCCAATAAGCCATTATCCAAATTTGATAAAATCCTTAGCTATAGTTAAAATGGCTGCAGCTAAAGCAAATAATGAAGTAGGTGAATTAAGTGCTGAAATTACAGATGCTATCTCAGTTGCTTGTGAAGAAATTATTTCTGGTAAATTCCATACTCAATTTGTTGTGGATTTAATGCAAGGTGGTGCAGGTACTTCCACTAATATGAATGCTAATGAAGTAATTGCCAATCGTGCTTTAGAAATTATGGGTCATAAGAAAGGAGATTATAAGTACTGCCACCCAAATAATCATGTAAACCATGCTCAAAGCACTAATGATGCATATCCTTCAGCTCTTAAAATTGCTTTTATGTACAGCAATATAAGCTTAGTTGAAGAATTAGAAAAACTTGTTGAATCTTTCAAAGCTAAGGGAGTAGAATTTTCTCATGTTATTAAAATGGGAAGAACTCAGCTTCAAGATGCTGTACCAATGACTTTAGGGCAAGAGTTTGATGCTTATGCCGCTACTTTACAAGAAGAAGTAAAGCGTCTTAAACAAAACGTCCGTTTATTCAGAAAAGTAAACATGGGTGGTACTGCTATAGGTACAGGACTCAATGCAAATCCTGAATACCCAGATAAATGCGTCAAATATCTCGCAGATATTACTGGTTTCCCTATTGAATTAGCTGCAAACTTAGTCGAATCTACTCAAGATACAGGTGCATTTGTTCTTTATTCTTCTACTATCAAAAGATTAGCTGTTAAGCTATCAAAAATTTGTAACGACTTAAGGTTACTTAGCTCGGGACCTCGTGCAGGGCTTGGAGAAATAAACCTTCCGAAAATGCAACCTGGCTCATCTATTATGCCAGGTAAAGTTAATCCTGTTATTCCAGAAGTTGTTAATCAAATTGCTTTCAATGTAATTGGTCATGACCTAACCATTACCCTTGCCGCCGAAGCAGGACAGCTTGAGCTTAATGTAATGGAACCAGTTATTGCTATGTCATTATTTGAATCAATCGAACAGCTTTCTAATGGTATGAGGACATTAAGAACTAAATGTATTGATGGTATTTCTGCCAATGAAGAAGTTTGCAAAAAAATGGTTGAAAATTCTATTGGTATTATTACTGCTTTAAATCCTGTACTCGGCTATGAAGTTTGTTCTCAGTTAGCAAAAGAAGCACTAGAAACTAATGCAGGAGTTTATGATTTAATTATTGGAAAAAATCTACTTACAAGAGAGCAATTAGATAAATTTCTTTCCCCTGAAAATATGATTAATAATATCAAAAGGTAATAATGATTGATAAATCACTTATAGAAACTCTATTCAAAGCATTTTCTATTGAAAGATGGAACGATAAACTAAGACCTATAGCTTTTACTCAGATTGACAAACATTCTCATAAAATGATGATTGCTTATTGCTTTGCAAAATATGAGGAAGATGCTGGAAATCATGTTAATTATGTTGATTTGATTAAAGCAGGTGTTTTTGAGCTTATTAGAAGAACTGTTATTTCTGACATACAATCACCAGTTTATAGAGAAATTGCCAAAAATGAAGAACTCCTCATCAAATTAAATCAAATGATTTATGATAACTTACAGGAGTCACTTGGTAATGAAAAATTAAAAAGTGATTTTTACAACTATCTCTTTAATCGCAGTTCTTATGACCCTTTATCTCTTAGAATTCTTGAAGCATCTAATAAATACGCTACATACTGGGAATTCAATGTAATCAATAATATCTACAAAGATGGTTACAATACTGCAAAAATTACTAGTGATTTATATACTGAGCTTGAGCATTACACTGACTTAATTGGCATAAAAAAAATTAAAGCCGAACACTCCATAAAGCGATTTATAGATTTGTGTGGTGAGCTTCGTTACCAAATACGATGGGGGCATCTACCTCGCATTCCAAGAACAAGCGTCTTAGGTCATGTTATGTTTGTTGCATCTATGACTTTATTCGTTACCTATGAGTTTGATAAACCAGCTAAAAAAAGATTGTATAACGACTTCTTTGGGGCATTATTCCATGATTTACCTGAATCCGTTACTCGTGATATTATCAAACCTATAAAACGTTCTGTAGAGGGAATGCAAGAAGTCATAAAAAAAATAGAAGACCAATTAGCTGAAAACGAAATCTACCCTTTGATTGAACCAAATTGGGTTGATGAAATAAAATTTTTTACTCGAGATGAATTTGAAACAAAACTAAAAGATGGTACTCGAGTTAAATCCGAAGAAATTAATTCTTTTTACAATTCAGATGAGAAAAGCCCCTATGATGGTGAGCTAATAAAACTTATTGATGACTTTTCAGCTTTTATGGAAGCATCGAGTTCAATATCATTTGGTATTCAATCGGTAGAATTAGTTGAAGCAAAGCAAGGTATTTATGACCACTATAAAAATTCAGTTATAGCTGGTGTACCGCTTTATAAGCTCTTCGAAGGATTTATTTAGCGTATTTTCCTTTTATCCATACATTTTCATCATCTTTATTCCCTATTTTACAAATATGGAATTGACTAAATCTGAAAATATCTGGGCTAAACTCCCTACGCAATCTGTAATTAAAACTATTGATTTTCCCTCTATTGGAAGGATCGAAGTAGAGGGTGTGCCTGTCTATTACTATAAAGATGAAAGTGTTGATGTCGTTAATATCAAATGGATATTTTACAGCGGTGCATTACAAGAAAAAAAGCATGGAGCAGCTGAAATAACTCTTGATATGATTTGTAAAGAAACTCATAAAAGAAACCCGGAGCAACTCTTTGCAGCATTTGATTTGATTGGCTGTGATTTCGATGCAAATTTATCACATGACTACACTACATTCTCAGCTACTATGCTGAAAGAGAACTTATCAAATGTTATTGAAATAGTTAGCGATATTATAAATAATGCTAAACTAACTCCTATAGAATTTGAAAAATCATACAACCAAGCAAAAGCTGATTTAGAGTTTATTTACTCAAGTCCTAGCTCAGTAGCTGCACAAGTACTAAATAGAATTTGTTTCTTAGGTACTCGGTATCAATACCCAACTATTGCTCCAACTGATGAGTTCGAATTACTTACCCTCGATGATTGCTTAGACTATTATAATAATGTATTTTTGAAAACTCATTTCAAAGTAGTAATTGTAGGCAATTTTAATGAAAATGAGCTTAAAGATTCAATTTCAAAACACTTTAAACAATTTAGTAGTACTATAGATAAACAAACACATAATAACTTCAAAATAAAAGAAAATGAAATAGCGTACTGTGATACTGATATTAAAAATCAGACAATCTTAAGACTTGCTAGAAAAAGCATTGATAGCACTAATGGTAGCTATGTTGCTATGCAAATTGCCAATATTGCATTTGGTGGTTATTTTCTCTCTAGGTTAAATGAAAATCTTAGAGAGGATAAGGGGCTCACCTATGGAGTTGGTTCCTCAATATTCAAGAATAGATATACTAGTTTGCATACTATAAGCTCATCTTTAGCCAAAGAAAAGACAGCTGAAGCTCTAGATGCCATTATGTATGAATTGGCTAAATTCAATAATGAGAGAATTACTGATGAAGAATTTGAAAGAGCTATCAATTACTTCAAAGGAAGCAATTATAGAATGATGGATTCTGTACTGTCATATTCTTTATTGATTACAAATTTGCTAATCAATGATTTACCCATTGAATACTATAATCTTAGAAATGAAAAACTCAATAGTATTACAAAGGAAGATGTTTTTTCTGTTCAAAGAAAATACTTTAAACCACAAAATTTCATATTAGTCTTAACTGGTGATTCTGTTGTTATCAAAAAAGAACTTATGAAAGTAAATAGTGTTTATCTAAAAGATATAATGGCTTACCCTGTAAATAAATACGGCGACATTGACCACATTGCTTTGAATTCATAATGAGTATTAGGCAAAAGTTCATATTACTACTTTTATTAGCTTCATTACTCTTCACCTTGAATTTAGGTAGTAGCTATTTATTTGATTGGGATGAAATTAACTTTGCAGAAGCCAGTAGGGAAATGCTTATCACTGGCAATTATAGCACTGTTCAAATTAACTATGAGCCATTCTATGAAAAGCCACCATTATTCTTTTGGGTTCAATCAACACTTTTCAAATTATTTGGAGTGAGTAGCTTTAGTGCAAGATTAGTAAGTAGTATTGTAGGATTAATCAATTTAATTTTAATTTATCTAATAGGCAAAAAGTTTAGAGGTGAGGAGTTTGGCTTATGGTGGGCTTTCGCATATTGCGGTTCACTCCTTCCATTCTTTTATAACAGATTTGGCATTATTGACCCACTTTTCAATTTATTCATTTTTAGCTCAATTATCTCAGCTTATTACTTTTTTGAAAACAACAAAATCCCATTACTCTTGCTTAGTGGTTCTTTGTGTGGTCTTGCTATTCTCACTAAAGGTCCTGTTGCATTTCTCATATTATCTCTTTCAATTGGATTGTACTTGGCAATTTCTAAAAGGTATAAGGAGTTGCTTTACCTCCCTATTATTGGTATAATATCTATTATTCCATATTTACTTTGGCTAATTACTCTTTATAATCAAGGTATTACTAATATATTCAATGATTTTTGGCAATATCAATTAAGACTACTCAATACACAAGATTCAGGGCATGGAGGTCCATTATACTACCACTTTGTAGTGGTTGCTATAGGTTGCTTTCCTGCTTCTTTTTTAGCCATTAGCCATATTTATAAAGAAAGAAAATCTTTATTTAAAGATTCACTACCGACTCTGATGTTAATCTTACTTATTGTAGTGCTTACTACATTTGGATTGGTTAAAACAAAAATTGTTCATTACTCATCTATGTCTTATTTTCCTGTATCGTTTCTTGCAGCTATGTATTTGAGCTATGAACATAAAATCAATAAAATATTAAAAACTATTGTTTTGGCATTTTTATCTATGATATTCTCATTTGTGATTGCATTCCCAAATATTCTTAATTATATACAGAATGAACTTACAAATGGTAATACAACTATTATTAAAGACAAGTTTACCTCAGAACTTCTTTCCAAGCCAGTGTATTGGGATACTTTCGAACTATTACCTCCTATGGGACTGTTAGTTTTCGTAGTAATTCTTATTATTTACTTTAAAAAAGGATTAAAGCAATTTATTTTCATTGCTTTTGTTGCCAGTTCTTTATCTGTCTTTACTATACAATGGCTTTATGCACCTAAAGTGGAGGATATTCTTCAAGGTACATTAGTTGAATATTTACAATCTATAAAATCTAAAGATTGTTATTTTAAGATTATTGGCTATAAGTCATACTTAGAATATTTTTATGGTGAAAAGAGACAAAATCAGGTATTCAAATCAAAACTATCAGATGATGAACTTATAAAATTAAATTTTGATAAAGATTTCTACTTTTTATGTAAAAGTAAAGATATTGATAGATTTAAAGTTGATGGGATTACTTTACTTAGTACTAAGTATGGTTATGCCTTGTTAATAAAAAGGAAATACAATGCAAATAACTACTGAAGATATTAATTTAGCATACGAAAGAATCAAGCATATTATTCACCGAACTCCTGTATTAAAATCAGACTCAATTAATAAATTAGCTAATGCAGAGATTCTTTTCAAATGTGAGAATTTTCAAAAAGTAGGTGCCTTCAAATATAGGGGTGCCACTAATGCAGTTCAATCTTTAACAGAACAAGAGCTTAGTAGCGGAGTATGTACTCATTCTTCGGGCAATCATGCTCAAGCACTAGCATTGGCAGCTAAAATACGAGGTGCAAAATCTTATATTATCATGCCTAGTAATGCTCCACAAGTTAAAATAGATGGTGTTAAGGCATATCAAGGTGAAATATTCTTCTGTGAGCCAAATCTCCAAGCAAGAGAAAGCACCTTAGATAATGTACAAAGCCAAACTAATTCTACTTTTATTCATCCATTCAAAAATGCACTTGTTATTTCCGGACAAGGCACCGCTAGTAAAGAGCTGTTAGAAGAGGTTCCAGATTTAGAAGTAATTATAACACCTGTAGGTGGAGGTGGATTGCTTTCTGGTACAAGTATTTATGCTAAAGGTTTTAATTCAAATATTCAAGTTTATGGTGCAGAGCCGGAAGGTGCAAGTGATGCCCATAAAAGCTTTTATTCTGGAGAACTTGTTTCGCACCAAGTACCAAATACTGTTTGCGATGGATTACTTACAACTCTTGGTGACATCAATTTCGAAATAATCAAGAAAAATGTAGATGGTATCCTACTTGCAAACGATAAAGAAATCATTGAAGCTATGTTGTTTATTTGGAATAGAATGAAAATTATAGTTGAGCCATCATGTGCTGTACCTTTAGCTGTTGTTCTTAAAAATAAAGAAAAATTTGAAGGAAAGAAGATTGGGATAATTCTTTCGGGTGGGAATATTGATTTTTCCAAATTAAAAACTTATCTTTAAGGGATTGATTTAATCAAAACTAAAGATGAACAAGTGAAAACTGAAAATGTAATTGGAATCCCTCTCTGGGCAACGTTTAACAAGTGGCAAAAAGAATGTAATAGAGTATTAAAGCAGTTTGGTATTACCCAACCACAATATGCAATGCTACATATATTGAGAAACCATATTGAAGAAGAGCAAAGAACTACTCAAAGTGATTTAGCCACATCTGCCGGTATAGATAAAATGACTGCTTCCAAGCTGCTACGTGGTTTAGAAGAATTAGGGCTTGTTGAAAGAAAAGCACATCCTACCGATAGTAGAGCAAAGATAATTGAATTAACCAAAATTGGTGCAAAGCTTATCATTAAAGCAGAGAAAGCATTTGTTGATTTCGATGAAGATTTTTTTGTAGTTCTAAAAAGTAAAAAGAAATTCCGCAAGCAATTATTAGAATTGTGTCTGTAAACTATATGCTTCTCTCAACTTTTACCTACTCTTCCCAACAATATTTCTTTACCTTATAAACTTCAATGCCTCAAAATCTCCACAACTTTTTCTGGTTGTTCTTCCTGCAAGAAGTGCCCACATCCTTCTATAATGTAAGCACTATCTATTGAGAAGTCTTTTTCAAACTTTTCAAACATATATAGAGGGAAAAACTTATCATTTTTACCCCAAATCAGTACTGTCTCTAATTCCTTTAGCTTTTCTCTTTCGCTATAAAGCTTCTCCATATACACATTATTATTTAGCATATCAATTAAATAACCATAAGTAGATATCCTCTCATCTTTATCCGAAAAGACATCTAAATAATATTGAAAGCAATGTGTATCAAGTTTTGTTTTATCGTAGTACGAGTTCTTCATCATAAATTTTACTGAAAAACCATAATTAAGATATAAGTATTTCCCTAGCCAAGTCTTGAATATTCTGGCATTTTGAAATTGTTTATCCTCTGCCAAGCTCCAAAGCCAAGTATTTGTAATAAATACTTTTTTAAACAATTTAATATTTCTTTCAAGAACTGAAATTCCAATTGGTCCTCCGAAATCATGCACATACATTGTCATTTCATTCAAGTTCAATATTTTTATAAACTCTTCTAATCTATATGATTGTGCCTCAATCGTATATTCAACATTTAAGGGTTTATCAGATTCTCCAAAACCCAAATTATCCATACAAATACATCTGTATTTATCTTTCATAGCATTTATTAAATGCCTATATCCCAGACTGCTATCAGGTGTACCATGCACAAATAATAATATCGGTTTATCGCCACCAGTATCTACATAATTGTAGTTATATCCATTAATTTGAATAGTTTTATTCTCTAATCCACTTAGTTTTTGATACAATGACTTACTTTTTATCATAACTTCTTCCTGTAAAGTTCTACAATTTCATTTTTTACTTCTTCAATTGGATAGTTTTCAATTATAAGAAAGTGTGTTATCATTCCCTCAATCATTCCAAATATCATAAGATTAAAGTAAGGACCATCTTTCTTTACAGATAAAAATTTATTCAATGAATGTTGTATGTACAACATTGTTTCATTTACTAACTTTTCATTTCCTTTTATCAACTCCCTATTATACCTTAGCTGATGAAAAGTTCGCCAAAAGTCCTTCCTTTCAGTAATTATCTTTACTACATTTGTTAGGTATTTCTCAAAATCAACATCTAAATCTCCAGTATATTGAATATCAAAGCTCTTGGCAATGTCACTAATACTTTCGCTTATGATTGTATCTAAAAGTGCTTCTTTACTCGGGAAGTAATTATACATTAGTCCCAATGAGATTCCACACTCCTTTGCCAGTTCTCTTATTGAGCTTGCTCCATAACCCTTCTGTGAGAAAAGCTCAATTGCTTTCCCTATTATTAGCTCTCTTGTAAGCTGAGATTTATCTTTTCTTTTTGCCATAATTGAATGAACGTTTGTTCAAATATAGTAACTTTTATATCTAATTCCAAATGTATCTTTTCAAATGTGTTAATTTACTTGCAAAGAAAACTAAAAATGATAAACAACTATTACACACTGTTAAAAATTGAGAAAGAACTAAAAAGTCAAATTGGTTCTACACTTCAGACTATCTATAAGCAGGATAAACACTCAATTATATTTGAGTTCGATTCGGGAACAGAAATACATAATTGGGTTTTCTTTGAAAGAGTTAATCTTGCCGCTTTCTTTAATTCTAGCAAACTTATCAAGTCAAAAAAAGCTCAGACGCTTTTTGAGGAATATTCTGCCGATATATTACAAGATGTTGAATTATTCGATTATGATAGAATTCTAAAGCTTACTTTCATTAATCATAATATCTACCTTTCATTAATTGGCTATAGAAAATCGAACATCTATTTCACGGATAAAAATAGCATTATCGAAAATTCTCTTAAACTTAAAAACGAATTTATTGGAAATAACATCAATGAGGTAATTAAAAGAAAGCTTATTTCTGATGATTTCAAAAGCATAGATGAATCATTGCAAAAGAAATATCTTCTTTCTACTGAATATATTAATGACTTTAAAAGCAAAAGATTCACTCTTATTGATATTTATAGATACAAAGAATTCTTAATAAACTCTACTGGAAAAGTATATAAATCAGACAACACAATAGTGTTCTCACTAGTAGATTTGAATAAAGAAAAAATCTATGAATCTGAGAATATTAGTGATGCTATTGAGTTCTACCAATCAAGAATCTCTTTCAAATTAGATTTTGAAGATAAAAAAAACAATCTTCTAAAAAAACTGAATAAACAAGTTGCATATCTATCAAATAGTAAAAGAAAAATAGAAGAAATTCTAATAGAATCTAACCGTATTGAAGAATATCGTAATTATGGGAATCTTTTGCTTTCTAATGCCAACCTAAAAGAAAAGGGTTTAAGCTATGTACTAGTTAATGACTGGAGTGGCAATCAAGTTAATATCAAACTGCAAGAAAAACTAAGCATCAGAGAGAATGCTGATAAGTACTTTGAAAAAGCTCGTAACGCTGAAACTCAAGATAAAATTAATTTAGAAAGACTTCCAGAAATTGAAAACAAACTGCACAATCTTACCAACATTGTAAATGATATTACTAACTCTTCCAATAATAAGGAATTAAAGCAAGTAATAGAGAAATATCCTATTCTACAAAGTGAAACTAAAGCAAAATCAGATAAAAATGAGATAGAAAAATTCCGTGTTTTTGAACTATCTCTTGGTTTTAAATTACTAGTAGGTAAAAATGCCGCCAATAATGATGAGCTTACTCTAAAATACGCTTCCCCTCACGATTTATGGCTCCATGCTCGTGGCGTAGGGGGTAGTCATTGTATTATCAAACGCAATAAGAATCAGCAAATACCGCCTGAAGTACTCGAAGAAGCCGCAGAAATTGCTGCCTATTACTCACAAATGCGCAAAGGGCAATATGTACCTGTTGTTTATACAGAAAAAAAATATGTTCGTAAACCTAAAGGGTTTAATGTAGGTCAAGTTTCTCTTAGCAAAGAGGAGGTAATCATGGTTACTCCAAAACTACCTAATTAAATTTTGATTACAATATTAATCAGCAATTATATATATTTGTTGCATCTCTAATTATTACATCACCAACATCATGGAAGAGAAACGACTATTACTCTTGAGTAAAATTGAAATAATCTATGAACTACTCAATAAAAACTTTGCTCAAGCTTTAAAAAACGAGAAGATTGAACTCACTACCGAGCAATTCCGTTTGCTTGATATCCTTGCAGATAATGAAGGTATAAAGCAATCTAATTTGTCCGAACTTATTGGAAGGCAACGAGCTACAATTTCTCGTGGTATTGATATACTCGAAGCAAAAGAGTTTATCATAAGAAAAGATGTAGAAGGTGATAAAAGAGCTAAAGCAGTTTTTCTTACAAAAAAAAGTAAAAAATCTTTAAAAAAAGCTCAAGAATTATACATAAATATTGCTGAAAGCACTTTAAAAGAACTTTCAAATAAAGAAGTTGATAAGTTTGATAAAACTCTTGATTCAATAATCGAAAAAATGTAATCTTTCTTAAATTAGAATTTAATCTTTACAATTTCGTTTAGATTAACAAAATAATAATTGAAAATTAAATACCAATTCACATGAAATTACAATCTTTTGCCAATGGCGAGTGGTTCACTTCTGAAAGTGGCTTTACACCCCTTTTTCATGCTGTCAATGGCAGTCAAATTGCTGAAATATCATCTCATGGCTTAGACTTCAGAGCTATGATTGATTACTCAAGAAAAGTGGGCGGCTACAATCTACGTAAATACACTATCCACCAACGTGCTAGAATGCTTAAAGCTCTTGCATTCCATCTTATGGAAAAAAAAGAACTTTTCTATGAGCTATCGAAAGCTACTGGAGCGAGCAAAATTGATTCATGGATTGATATCGAAGGTGGAATCGGCACACTTTTCACCTATGCCTCAAAAGCTAGACGCGAAATGCCCGATGAAAAATTTTATGTAGATGGTGTTCAAGAATCACTTTCAAAAAATAATACTTTCATAGGTCATCATATCTGTGTTCCACTCGAAGGTGTCGCTATTCATATAAATGCCTTCAATTTCCCATGTTGGGGTATGCTCGAGAAAATGGCTCCCTCTATTATTGCAGGTTTGCCTGTTATAATTAAACCAGCTTCTCTTACTGCTTTCCTTACCGAGCTTATGGTAAAAGAAATAATAAAATCAGGTATATTACCCGAGGGTTCTTTGCAGCTCGTTAGCGGCTCACTTGGTGATGCTCTTGATTATCTTACTTGCCAAGATGTCGTTACCTTCACAGGTTCTGCTCAAACTGGTAGAAAACTCAAAACTCACCCTACAATTATAGAAAATTCTGTTCGCTTCAATATGGAGGCAGACTCGCTTAATTTCTGCATGCTGGGTCTATCAGATGCTCCAGGCACTCCTGAATTTGATTTATTCATCAAAGAAGTAATTAAAGAAGTTACTACAAAAGCAGGTCAAAAGTGTACAGCCATTCGTAGAACTATCGTTCCTCAGCAATATTTAGAAGATGTTATTCAAGCACTTAAAGTTGGACTTGATAAAAGAGTTCTCGGTGATCCATACCAAGATGGTGTCAAAATGGGACCTCTTGCAGGTAGAGTCCAAGTACAAGATGTACTTTCGGCAGTAGCAAACATTAGAAAAGAAGCATCTCTTGTCTATGGTGATTTTGATAACTTCAATGTAGTTGGTGCTGAAAAAGAAAAAGGAGCATTCTTCCCAAGTATGCTATTGCTATGTGAAAAACCGCTTGAATATTTAGCTCCTCACGAAGTTGAAGCATTCGGACCTGTTACCACTTTGCTTCCTTATTCTAATACAGATGAAGCTATCGAAATAGTAAAGCTTGGCAAGGGTTCATTAGTTGGTTCTGTATTTACTGCCGATGATGATTTCGGTGCCAATATTGTATATGGTACTGCCGCTTATCATGGTAGAATTTTAGTAGTCAATAAGCAATCTGGTGGTGAAAATACCGGGCATGGCTCACCTATGCCACACCTTGTACATGGCGGACCAGGTCGTGCAGGTGGTGGCGAAGAGCTTGGTGGCATTCGTTCTATCTTGCACTATATGCAACGTACTGCTATTCAGGGTTCTCCCACTACTCTAAGCAAAATTACTAAGCAATATCTTATCGGTGCTGATAGAACTGAAGACAAAATCCACCCTTTTACTAAATACTATGATGAGCTAAATATAGGTGATACTCTTACTACTCATAGAAGAACTGTAACCGAAACCGATATAGTAAACTTTACAGGTATAAGCTGGGATAATTTCTATGCTCATACCGATACCACTTCTATCGAGGATTCTATCTTCGAACGTAGAGTAGCTCATGGCTATTTTATTATTAGTGCGGCGGCAGGGTTATTCGTTAATCCAAAACCAGGACCAGTCCTTGCAAACTACGGTTTAGATGAATTAAGATTCGTCAAACCAGTTTATGCAGGAGATACTATCTATGTAAAACTTACTGTAAAATCAAAACAAGAAAAAGAACCTCGCGATGGCGAAAAACTACAAGGTGTAGTTAAATGGTTAGTAGAAGTCTTCACTGTAGGCACCGCCAATACACCTGATGAACTCTGTGCCTTAGCAACTATCCTCACTCTTGTAGAAAGAAAGGAGTAATGTCGGTTTTCATATTTTTAGTGTAATGGTCACACAAAAAATGGTTAGGATAGAAGTAGGAAAAATGACAAATGAAACAAAGAAAATCTTAGATGATATGAAAAAGAATTTAAAAGAATTACAAATAAGTGTAGAATCGTATAAGATAGAATTAGTAACCCAAGTTAATAAAGTGCCAATGGAGCATTATCATGAAAAAATATGTTTTTACAATTTTATTTATTTGTAGTAATTTATTTTACATGTCTTTTTCTTGTGGAAGAGTTTCAACAATGAAAAGTTACAAAGTTTATTGCGACTCAAATCAAATGGCAGAATTTATTAAACTTAATTACCCTTTAGAAATTTTACCCTTAGAACACCGTTACTATTTAGATACGTTAAAACTAAATTTAAACCATTTAAATATTGTACCAATCTATCTAAAGGACAAAAAAATATCATTAGTAACTGAGTTTAGTGTAGAAATATTAAAGAAAAAATGTCAGATACGTTTCTTTGTCTTTAAGAGCTATCGTAAAAAAAACAAATAAATATAATTATTTAGGGTACTACGATAGAAGTGAAATTTCAGAAGAAGAGAGACTAGTTTATGAAAGTATATTCTACAATATAATTAAGCAAACTAGATTTAAGTTTGAAATAGAACCCACTTCTTAGCTAATTTAATGTTTTGAGAAAGTACAACAACCGTTTTATTTCGCAACATTATGAAGTGTTCAGGGCAATACAAAGTTTAAAACAATATTAGGGAAATGAAAAAAATATTATTTGTAGGGTTTGTTTTATTAATTTGTCTAGAAGCTTCTGCACAGTTGGTTATAGAGAAGGAGGTTTTGACAAAAGAGCGTTGGAAAAACATTTTGGAATCAAAATTAGGAGTTGAAATACTTGGTGATTGTTTTCAATTTAAGTATTTAAATGATAATTTAATTTTACCACAAGAGTGGTGTTTTGAAGATGATTTATGTGAAACCTGTCAATTTATTTATTATCCTATATCTAAATCTGTCTTTTTGTTGTTAATGCCACATACAGCACCAATAGGAACTTACTTGTTTTATTTTGACTTGCAGAAAAAAAGAGCTTGGTG
>VYMC01000164.1_pt1 | contig 16618 bp, 18 predicted proteins | sample 5115301 | NCBI WGS metagenome assembly VYMC01 (sample SAMN12291802, study PRJNA351875) | freshwater metagenome | isolation source: freshwater lake | place: USA: Michigan, Wintergreen Lake | collected 2013-08-08 | reverse complement strand
GTAAACTTTACCATCTTTTAAATTCTCTATCCAATGACACGATCGGGTATTTGACGGGATGGTCTTGGATTTTAGAAGCTCTATGTCTGTCAGGAATTTAGAAAAATGGTATTACCAGCTTCATGGAATGCTCGTTCAACCTTACGCTCTAAATATAAGCGATCGCGTACTTGATCATCAGTGAGTTCTTCTGTTTCAGTGAGTTGGTTATCACCGCTTTCTACCACTTCAACTTTAACGATTTGCCTTGAATTTTCGTTTTTTTGCCAGTATTCTCGCCAAGTAAGGAACTTGCGCTTTGATAATCTACCTTTTGGGCGAACGCAGTTCGCCCCTACATTGTGGACAAAATCTGTTACTGTAGGGGCGCAATGCTTGCGCCCTCCGATCGATCAGGTTTGCTGATCACCCTAAGTAGGGGGAGAGCCTTTGAGAGTCCCCGCAGCTAAGGGACTTGCGCTTTGATAATGTGCCATCTAGCTGGTCTGATTCTTCTACAGAGCGATTTTTTGGCTGGGATATTATTCCCACGCAAGTCCCTAAGTTCAGAAATCTATCCCCATAGGCTCAATTTCGATGCTAAAGCGATCGCTACTGGGAAAATGCGATGTTCTTGCACTTGAATGCGTTCGTGGAGACTGGCCGCGGTATCATCGGGGAGAATGGGAACCACTGCTTGCATTAAAATCGGTCCACTATCTACCTCCGCGCGAGCGATATGCACAGTACATCCGGTCACTTTTACCCCCGCCGCTAAAGCTTGTTCCACGGCACGCACACCTTTAAAACTGGGTAGTAAACTAGGATGGATATTGATCACGCGATCGGGAAAAGCATCCAGTAACACTGGGGTGACAATTCGCATCCAGCCAGCCATAATTACCCATTTTACCCCGTATTCTTGGAAAGTTTCTACTATTGCCCGATCGAGTTCTTCTCTGGGTTTAAATTGACGATGATCGAGGAAAACCGCAGGGATATTGTAGTGAGCGGCTTTTTCTTTTACCTTGGCATCGGGATTATTGTAGATGAGGACAGAAATCCTGGCATTTAGTTGTTTTTTAGCGATCGCTGCTGCTAAAACAGCAAAATTGGAACCACTACCAGAAGCCATCACTCCTAAGGAGAGGGTTTCCTCTAGGGGAATATCGGCCAAACTAAGATCGGGAGAAATTAAACTTGGGGAAATTGTCATCATATTTTATAAGCGAGTTCGAGTGCATTGCAAAAGCTATTGAGGCGATTCAGCAAAGCATTATAGTAAGGATAAGCATCATCCCGTTCCCCTTGTAGATAGGCATACAAGGTTAGCTCCGGCTCTGAGGCTAGGTGATTTTTGGGGATATCGAAACCGACTTCCGTTAGGCGCGTCGCTGCGATCGCAACCAGCAATGCCCCAATGGTATTGGACTCACCATTGTGAAGATCCCTCAGTCCGGGTAAGATGATCTCGGCCCCTGGCAACTCATTGAGATTCATGATTGCTCCTGCTGGGGTTTATCTTGAAAACGTGCCATGAAGTTCTCGACTCTGCTTCTCAGCACATCTGGGTTAAGGGAGGGGAATCGGATTAGTTCCGGTGCAATCGCTTCAAAGCATTCCCCTAGCTCATTCAAAGAGAATAATTTGTGTTCGTACATAGCTTCAATATCTTTCAGGTCACGGTCAAATCCTCTCGATAGTTTAGAAAGAGCTTGGGCTGTAAAATCATAGTGATAGAAAGAGATTTGACCTCGTTTGCCAATGAATACGCTTCGATCGCGCCATCCCGGAATAGGGGGCAGAAAATCCTGCGGAGATGCCAGTTCAATATTGATGTTCAATTCTTTTTTCAGCTTGGCGATCGCTTGAAAAATGCCAGGTGGTTCGGGATCTAGACGGATATCCACATCGACTGTGGAATTGCGCCATCCCACCAGTAAGGCACTCGCTCCACCTGTAAAGTAGATAGTGCCTGAACCCTGAGCTTCTTTACCTAAGATTTGCATTAGGCGTTCTAACTTCTGAGCGTCAACGTTTGCACGCATTTTTTTGCCGTGATTATCTGCCTCAAGTTACCAGTTTAGTTTAGTGCCTACTCGAAAGTAAATTGTACAACTGATGTGAAAAGATGATAGTTTTTGCCATTTTTATCTTCTACTATCTCTCCTTTGCCGAAGGTTGTTTCAACAAAACGCCTGGAGGATGGCAATGATAACCATTGTCGTCCACACTCATACTTAGTTCACTGAAAAGAAGAAGAGAAGGAATCAAAATCGGATGTCGTATTTTCATGAGCATAACCTCGTTTAATCGCGTTGTTTCAAACCGGTTTCAATAGCGGCAATTACTGTTTCTATGACTTTAACGCGGGCGAAATACTTATCATTTGCCGCCACAATCGTCCAGGGGGCCACGGGGGTGCTAGTACGGGCTACCATGTGATTAACTGCCACATGGTAGAAGGGCTGTTTTTCTCGATTGCGCCAATCTTCATCGGTGAGTTTATACTGACGATAGGGGTTAGTTTGGCGCTCGTTGAAGCGATTTAACTGTTCTTCGGGGCTAATATGTAACCAGAATTTGACTAAAACACAGCCTGAATGGGTTAATTGGGCCTCAAATTCGTTAATTTCTTGATATGCCCGTCGCCACTCCATATCTTTAGCAAATCCTTCCACTCTCTCCACCAAAATCCGTCCATACCAACTGCGATCGAATATACCGATAGTTTTGGCCGCGGGTAATTTCCGCCAGAAGCGCCAGAGATAATGATAGCGGTGTTCTTCCTCCGTCGGAGCAGCAAAGGGAATAACTTGGTAACTGCGAGGATCGAGGGTATCGGTTAAGCGTTTGATCGCCCCTCCCTTACCGGCGGCATCCCACCCCTCAAAGAGGACTAAAACGGGAATATTTGCCTTAAAAATCTCTAATTGCAGTTTTCTTAATTTTACCTGTGCCTCACGCAAACGGATTTTATAGTCTTCTTTCTCTAGTTTGGCACTTAAATCTACTCTCGCCAGATAATCAGGTTCCGTGGGCAGTAATTGGGCTTGGGGTGGTAGATTGACAGGAGGTTCGATCGGTAATTGGCGCTGATCCAAAGCTTGAGCGATCGTACCGACTAATTGGGAGAGAACTTTTACCCGGGCCCAACGTTGACAGTCGCCCTCCACCAATGTCCAAGGAGCGGCCCCCGTGCTAGTGTAGGTAATCATTTCCTCGGCTAAACTGGCATACTCATCATAACGTTTGGCCTGCTGCCAATCTTCCGGACGCACGCGCCAAGATTCTAGTTCATTTTCGGCGTATTCTTTGATGCGTGTCTTTAATTCTTTTTGGCTGAGATGAATCCAGAATTTAGCGATCGCCACCCGATCATCAAATAATTGTCGCTCAAAGGTGTTGATATCGCGCATGACTAGGGGAATCTGGGAGGAGGGCAATTTGTTTAAGAGTCGATCCTCCAGTAGATGGGTGTACCAACTGTGATAAAAAATGCCGATACTGCCTTTTGCTGGCAGTTTTTGCCAAAATCGCCACAAAAACGGGTAACTTTCCTCTTGGGAGGAAGGGGTTAAAATGGGATGGACGGTAAAACCGCGAGGATCCATATAGTTAACCATTTTTTTGACTAAAGTTCCCTTGCCTGCCGCCGCCCAACCTTCCAAAACCACCACCACGGGTAATTTACACTGCCAACAGGACTGCTGTAGCGATCGCAGTTGTTCCATTAAATCCTTAATTTGTGATTGATAAGTTTCTTTGTCAAGGGAAAGAGATAAATCGAGGGGACTTAACATGATGGTTAACTCAAAGCAAAATTAGGGTATAAAGTTATAGACAAGTCAATTTCAAATAGGTATGATCGCGTGTCTCAAGTTAAACCTACCATTCTCGTTACTGGCGGTGCGGGTTATATTGGTTCCCATGCAGTTCTAGCGCTCAAAAATGCCGGTTATTCCGTCATCGTACTCGATAACTTATCCTACGGTCACGCCGAAATCATTAAGGATGTGTTAAAAGTTGAGTTAATTGTCGGTGATACTAGGGATCGAGCGCTGCTGGATAATTTATTTGCCAGTCGTGATCTTGCTGCTGTCATGCACTTTGCCGCTTTTATTGCCGTCGGGGAATCGGTCCAAGAACCGGCTATTTACTATCAAAATAATGTTAGTGGTAGTCTGACTCTTTTGCAAGCGATGATCGCCGCCGATGTGAAGAAATTTGTTTTTTCTTCCACCTGTGCTATTTACGGAATGCCGAAGGAAGTTCCGATGACGGAAAATCACCCCCATCATCCCCTCAGTCCCTACGCAGCCAGTAAGGAAATGGTGGAACAAATTCTTAGGGATTTTGATTCAGCATATGGTTTAAAATCGGTGGCTTTCCGTTATTTTAATGCTTCAGGGGCCGATCCCAGTGGTTTATTAGGGGAAGATCACCAACCGGAAACCCATTTAATTCCCCTAGCTTTATTAACTGCTCTGAAAAAACGGGATTCCCTGTCAATTTTCGGCACGGATTATGATACTCCCGATGGTACTGCTGTTCGCGATTATATCCATGTTAATGATTTGGCCCAGTCTCACGTTTTAGGCTTAGAATATCTCTTAAATGGGGGCGAAAGTAATGTGTTTAATTTGGGCAATGGTAACGGTTTTTCTGTGCGTGAAGTGATTGAAACAGCGCAATCGGTAACTGGTTTGGATATTCCCGTCATCGAAAGTCCCAGAAGGGCAGGTGATGCCCCTATTTTAATCGGCAGTAGTGATAAAGCTAAACAGGTTCTCGGTTGGCATCCCCAATATGCCGATCTCAAGGTAATAGTTGAACACGCTTGGAATTGGCATCAAAAAAGACACGCTTAACAGTAAAAAACTACTAGATGCTGATAGTTTACCGCCATAAGCTTCTCTAGAATCATCTCAAATACAATGCTATGAATAACAAAATAATCTTAATATTTATAGGCTTGACTTTTTTGGCAAGTTGTGCTGATAGTAAACAGTTTCAATGTCAAAAAATCTATCGGATTGCCAACGAAGTGGCCCAAGAAACCAAATCTTTAACCAAGGTTCAAGGGACAGAAATTGACCAAAAAAGTTGGCTATTAGCCGCCGATAAAATCGAACAGGCCGCAGAAAATATGAAAAAATTAGCAGTGAAGGATTCTGAACTAGAGAAATATAAAACCGCTTTCGCTCAAGTTTACGAAGATTATGCCGCTGCCACTCGTGAAATAATTCAAGTTATCGAAACTCGCAATAAAAACGGGGCAAAATTAGCACAGGAAAAGGTCAGAAAAGCTGGTCAATTAGAAAAAGAAACTGGCAAAGCGTTTAATACCTATTGTCAAGCACAGTAAGGCACTATTAGCACAGCTATTGTGGTGGGTTACTGAATCTTGACTTTTTACCCCAAAAAGATAAGGTCTAATTGCCTATATTGTGGTGCGTTACGCTATCGCTAACGCACCCTACGGATTAGGGTTTAATTGCGTACAAAGTGCCGACATTTTTACTGCGAGGCATTCGGGAGAAGATGATAAAACCGAAGTCTTGCAGATGTTTGACTAAAGCATCGGGACCTTTTTTATGCCATTCCATCATGATAATTTTCATCTGTCCTAATTGACCAGTTGCCGCTAAAGAATCGAGGATTTCGTATTCGGAACCTTCACAATCAATCTTGGCAACAATATCGCTATCGGGATAGTCAGAGGTAATACCTTTAAACACATCGGTGCAAGGTTTCAGAATTAAATCGGCTGTAGCGGTTTGTTTCGAGGCAAAAGGTTTTAATTGGTTGTCAATACCAGAAATACCAACACTAGCTTTCACGGTGTAATCGTATTCGACTTGAATAATTTCATCCCGAGCGCTGACTCCATAATCAAAAGCTTTAATCTTCTCCGCTAGATTAGGATTGAGGGCAAAATTTCTTAAAGCTTGGTCGTAGGTAGCCTTAAAAGGTTCGTAACTATAGACAGCTTTCACATTAGCTCGATTAGCAAAAAAGAGACTAGCAAAACCCGTATTCATACCAATATCGATCACTACACAGGGCTTGTCATAGAGGAAATTATATACACCTAAAAGGAAAATTTCATGGGCGATATCTAAATCCTGTCCCGTCTCGATAATTAACTTAACTCCATCGATCTCGATAATTAATTCCTGTTGCTCATCAATATAAAATTTACAATCAGCCAGAGCTTTTAAGGCTCCAGCTTTGTTACAAACTTTACTAACCAAGAGGAAATCTTGCTTATTTTTGCTTAAACTGATATCTAAAGGTTTATAAAAAAGTTGACCAGATTTAGCATCATATTCCACATAATTAGGACTAATATTATGCTCTGCCAACTGACTAGACCAATATTGATCAGCAATATGAGGATAAGTCTTAAATTGCCGATAGCGTTTATGTGCATCTAACAGTTTTTGATAAAGCATTGCTTGTCTAGCCTCAATTTTTTAGGATTGCTGGAGTTAATTTTATGGACAAGTCTGACAAAGTTTGATAGGCTTGTCAAGAAAATCTCCCGTCTCTGTGCATCAGAAGTCAGGAAACCCATCTCAAACAAGGTAACACAGACCATCAGGAGTTAACAAGGCTTGAATTACTCTGATTTTATATTTTGGTGGATATTAATCCTTTTTAGCGTTCCTTTCTTAACGGCGCGTTATATAGCGAAGTCCTTCAATCTCTGGCGAGGTGTTTTTGATGGAGTTGGATTAGCGGCACTGTCCCTAATCCTATTTTATTACGCCAGTCGCACCAGTTTCTTCGTTTTCATCGTCTCCCTAGCCTTTAACTACATTATGGTCTGGCTAGTGCTGAAAATGAGCGGCTGGAAAGCGAATCTCCTAGCCACTATCGTTATCGTCATCGATATTCTCGTCCTCGCCTACTTCAAGTATTTCGGCTTTTTTGTCCAAGAAATCATCGGATTATTCGTTTCCCTCCCTCCCAATTGGAAGGAACTTTCCCCAATTCCCGTGCCTAGCCAAATACCACCGGGGGTGTCCTTCTATACCTTCCAGATGGTGGCTTTCGTGGTGGACTCCCTACGCGAAAAGAAAAAGAAACCCCTAGCCGTCCTCGATTATGTTAATTTTATCTCCTTTTTCCCCCAAATTGTCGCAGGTCCGATCGAGCGTCGCCTGGATTTATTACCACAAATGGAGGGATTTCGCCTCAAATTTACAGGAGAAAACTTCGAGAAGGGTTTGCGTTGGCTTTCCCTCGGTTTATTTATGAAATTTGTCCTCGCCGATAACCTTGCTCCCTACATCCAATTAGATAAGATGATTGACAATGCTTGGTATATCTGGTTTGAGGCCTTTTTATTCACCCTGAGAATCTATTTTGACTTCAGCGGTTATAGCTTTATTGCTGTTGGTTTGGCCTATTTTGTCGGGGTTAGATTGGAATTAAACTTTTTAGCTCCCTACACATCCCAAAGTATTAACGAATTTTGGCGACGTTGGCATATTACCCTCAGCACTTGGTTTCGAGATTATGTGTTTTTACCCCTGATGGGTTCCAATAAAAATTGGGCGCCTTTTTATCTATTCATTACCTTTACTCTTTCAGGTTTCTGGCATGGTGCGGCTTGGAATTTCATCTTTTGGGGTGCCTATCACGGGGCATTATTATTATTACTGCGTTATCTAGGTCGACCTTTCTATGCTTTTGTCGGAAAATACGTTTCTCAGCCGCAAATTGTCTCCTGGGCTTTAACGCAATTGGCTGTCATTTTTGGTTGTCTCTTTTTCATGGAGATTAACACCAGAAGATTAATCGGCAAAGTGCTGGTTATTGCCAATCCTTTCAATTATTCCTTAACTAATGTCGAGGAAATTTTTAGTTTCTATAGTCTCAATCAAGGAGCAGTTTTAAGCGTCGTTTTAGTTCTTGGTATCATTGTCTTAATCCTTGAACATCTGGCTGTTGCCCAGAAAAAATTTGAATATGAACTATTACTATCGCCTTGGCTGTCTAAAATATTGCTAGGTTTAACTATTCTCCTAGCTTCCACTAATACCGGTGACTTTATTTACTTTGAATTCTGATGAATACTAAATCCTTTAACATTTTCCCCTGGTTAGCTTCTCTGGCAGTCGCTTGGTCCCTCGGCTTTGTTTATAATGTCATCTACGGCGGCGAATTAAGCTGGTTGCGGATGATGTACGAAGAAAAATCTGCGATCGCAGATAGGATCGAAGGACCGCGGCGTTTAATCGTCACGGCAGGATCGGGGGCGCATTATAGCATAAATTCGGAATTAATGGCCAAAAAATTGGGAATACCGGTGGTTAACTTCGGTTTACAGGGTGATATCGGGTTAAATGTCATTGCCGCTATGATTCTCGAAAAAGCACGCAAAGGAGACGTAATTCTGCTGATTCCTGAATATCTCATGCTCATGGACGAGGACGGTTTTAATCGCGGCGAAGGACTTTGGGGATCCGCACCTTTTAGCGTCGCTATTGGCAAACCAGGGTTAGGTGGAATACCTTTAAAAACCATGATCGAGGATACTTGGTTATTAGGTATTCCGGGGATGCGTGCAGTCGCTAAATCCACGGTTGATTTATTCACTAAAGGCAGAATGACGGGTTATCTTTCCGATCCGATTACTAATACAGGAGATCCGACTATAGTTAAGGAAAAAACAGGGAAATGGAAATGGTGGCAAATGACCTTTGATGCTCCTGTCTCTGCTCACTCGATTAAATTGATTGCAAAACTCAAGAAAGATTTAGAAGCAAAAGGGGCGACTTTAGTGGTTTCTTTGCCCTGGGTTTATGCCAAAAATGATGGTAAAACCTTGGCTAATATTCGCAAATCTGCCGAGGAATTAAGTCGGGTTGTGCCAACAATTTACGACCCAAAAGACTTGAATATTAAGACCGATTCTACTATTTTTGCTGACACTCACTATCATCTTTTGCCCCCGGCGAGAATTATTCGTTCAGAACAATTAGTTTCGGAACTGAAACCTCTCTTCAACACAACTGAGAATAAAAATGAATAGAACTATAACTAAGATTTGCATTCTCGGTGGTGGTTTTGGAGGGTTATATACGGCACTCGATTTGAGTCGATTAACAGCAGTAAAATCAGGTCAATGGCAAATAACTTTAGTCGAGCCAAAAGACCATTTTCTCTTTACTCCCCTTCTCTATGAACTAATTACAGGAGAATTGCAACGCTGGGAAATTGCCCCCTCCTACCGTCAATTATTAACAGGAACTCAGGTTAATTTAAAAACTCAAAAAGCCAGTAATATTGATTTAAACAATCATCAAGTATATTTAGAAAATGAGGAAATTTTAGATTACGATTACCTCGTTTTAGCGGTGGGAGTGCGGAATCGTTGGCCGGCTATACCGGGGTTAGCCGATTATGGGCTAACTTTTCGGAGTTTAGAGGATGTGGAAAAATTACAAACGGCAATTCATGACTTAGAAACTCAAGGAAAATCCTCAATTAATTTAGCAGTTATTGGCGGCGGTCCCAATGGGGTAGAATTAGCCTGTAAGGTGGCTGATCGTTTAGGAAAAAAGGGCAAAGTTTATCTAGTGGAAAGGAATGAGGAAATACTGCAAAACTTCCCTAAATCGGTTCGTGTTGCTTCCTATCGTTCCCTTTTAGCCAAGAATGTTAGTCTCTATTTAAACACGGGATTAAGGGAAATTGCAGCTAATTCCATAACCGTATTTAAAGATAATACAAATGAATTTATCCCCATTGATTTGTTATTGTGGACAGCAGGAACCCAAGCACAGGATTGGATCAATAATTTAGATTGTCAGAAAACAGCACAAGGCAAATTATTAACCCGTTCCAGTTTACAATTAATCGACTATCCCGAAGTTTTTGCCCTTGGGGATCTAGCCGAAATTTATCCTAATAAACAGGTAATTCCTGCCACAGCACAAGCAGCCTATCAAGCAGCCAGTCTATTAGCCAAAAATATCTCGGCAGTGATCAGAAAAAAATCGCCGCAACCCTATTATTATCTCCATTTAGGTGATATGTTAACCCTGGGTAAACAATCAGCCCTTGTTTCCAGTTTTGGCATTAATATTACTGGTAGATTGGCTGATATAATGCGTCGCTTTGTCTATATTCTGCGTTTACCCAGCCAACGCCATCAGTTAAAAGTGTTTCAGCATTGGGCAAAAAAATTCTTCTCCGACTCCGTTATTCACAGGTGTTATCTAATACTAAATCCGTTGAGTATAGGCTACATATCAGGAGAGGAAAAAGGCAAAAGGGAGAATAAATAATCCGTTTTTAATAACTGGATTTAGTATCATCCCATCGCTGCTCTTCTTCGAGTTCTGCCAAAATTAGGGTTGCGATCGCGTCCTGTTGATCGGTTGACAAAGTTTTTAATTGGGCGATCGCCTGCTCAAGTCGTTCAGTCATATACAACATCCAACCTATAGGGATTAATATAGTCTAGCTTCCACGTTGCTGCAGCCACTGCTACCCAGTGCCTTCGGCATCGCAACTAAACTCACAACTTTAATCAATGGGCATGGTGCGTTCCCCAAAAATCGATCAGTGGAGCAGTGGGATACAGATTAGGGGACGCACCCTACGGCTAACATTCCTTAACTCCAACGGGATTGTTAGGCTGCAGTTTATTGCAGCAACCCTAATTTCTTCAACCGAGAACGAATACCTCCTGGCTTTCTTTGAAACTCCCTAGCTAAATCGGTGATCACTATACCTTGTTTGTAACGTTGCCTTAGCCGCTCATCTTCAGCTTTAGTCCAAGGCTCATAAGCACGCGGGTGCGTTTTCTGAATATCCTTAATGCTGTAAGACTTTTTAGGCAAAGCTTCTTCTAATGACTTGTCGTAATCTCTAGCACCTTCTTGCTTGGAAGTTTCAGGTCGAACCACCTCAAAGCGTACTCGCCCCGCATTGATTGCTTTCGCAATAGCCTGTTGCAACTGGGATAGATTTGCTTGCCCTGTTTTAACATCTAAAATTACAACTTCTAGATTGTTCTCGTTACCACCGTTATCTTTGATATCTGTATAACCATTAAAAACAACGTAATCGATCGGATCGCCTATAAATCTAGCATCTGACGGGAAATACTTAAAATTTGGAAGAACTGGTGCTAACTGCTCTGCTATTTTCCCCTTTATAACAGCGTGACTTCCATCTAAGCTTCTATTCCTGGCATCCTTAAGGGCTTGCTGATGCTGTTCTTTTAAAACTTGAATTTGAGTTTCATATTCTCTAACGGTTTTTCTCAGGTTTATTTTCTGTAAAACGTAATACGTGACCGCACTACCAATAATTATGCCCAGCAGTAATGAAACTACAATTTCCATTATTCAAGCCCAACAGCTTTTCTTCGACTTTATCAATTAAGGAATACCCGTCAGATAGCACCAAATAAGATCTCAATCGAGAATTTGAGCGGTCTAACTACATATTATAGGTCAACTTTCTGCATAACACTCTCTAGAGTAACGATATGGGTTAACTTTCCCTATATCACCCCCAAAAGCCTGTTAGCCAGATTAGTTTACTGCAAACAATCTCCTTTAAAGAGACTGATCACAGAATCCCTCTGGGATTCTAGCAAAGATTCTTATATCTGACTGCACTTTGTCGCAAAATTTCACTATTATTTCGGGTGCGGTGATTTGTTATAGCGGTTTTCAGTCTAATAAAGTATGGTAAATCCCTTGTTATGCCGCTGCCATCCTTGTTTTCAAATACAAAAACATGAATCTGCCTGTTATTGATGTGCCTCCATATACGCTCGTAGCAATTGATTGATCTGTGTTTGATAGCCACGCCCTTGAGACTTAAACCACTCTAATACATCGCTATCAATGGGGAGTGTAACTTGAGACTTGGCTTTTGTAGCAGGTAAACCCCGCCGCACTACCGCCTTAGCAAACATTTCTGGCGTAATCTCTGGACAATCTGATAAATCAATATCTTCATCGCTCATCGCATCCAATCGTTGCCAATCAGTTTGAGATTTGCTCGAAGTAGGTTCGTTGTTCATATTTCGTCGCTTTTCTTGCAGAAATAATACGGGTGCAATCCTCACGTTCTGTATGGACAACGGCAATCACTCGCCCTTGCAACAAACCGAATGTGACAAAACGCTGCTCTCCATAACCGTAACGATCGTCCTCAACCGTTACGATATCCCCATCAAACACGGCTGGAACATCGGTAAAATCTATTCCGTGCTTACGAAGATTAGCAAGACGTTTTGCTTCATCCCATTCATATTCCATAGCCGAACGACAGCTACAATAACCAATTGTAGTTATAAATTGTCGTTACAGCTATCCATGCCAAGCAATTTTTATGGTCAATGAATGCCCCGCAAGCAACTTCAATCCACTGTCCTCGCCCTTGGACTTGCCGCATAACTACATATTACAGGTCAACTTTCTATATAACACTCTCCAGAGTAACGATATGGGTCAACTTTCTGTATATCACTCTATTTAGGCGCAATCGCAAGAAGTTTTTCGTCTATCACACCCAAAAGCGCATTAGCCAGATTAGCTTACTGCAAACAATCTCCTTTAAGGAGACTGATCACAGAAGCTTTCTAGAGTTCTAGCAAAGATTTTTATATCTGACTGCACTTTGTCACAAAATTTTACTATTATTTTGACACTTTTAATAGTTGGAGAGGAAACATTAATCGCCAAGTCTGGTCAATTTTTGTCCAAAGCATTTGAGTAAATGACCTAAATAAATAGCCAAATATAGCACTATTTTCTTTGTTCCCCAAAAGTAAGCTATCCTCGCACTTTTGGCAAATTTAAGACCATTGAATAGGGGAAATTAACCGATAATTAGGGCTTGCTGAAAAAGTACGGGCGAAGCATTCGGATAGAAAATCTCCGGTTTCACCGATAGGTTATTGTCCGAATGCTTCGCCCCTACAGGACGCGGGCCGATGAAGACGCAAGGTTTTGAAGCACGATTCTCTCAAAATCTTGCACCTGTTTCGCCAGAAAAGCCACAAAACCCTTACCTTGCCTACATTTCACATTTATTCAGCAAACCCTAATTAATAACTGGTTGGGGTGCGTTAATTTAAGCAATAACACACCCTAACTTTGTATTAATGCAAGAAATGACGAATGCCTGTTAAGACCATAATTAAACCTAACTCATTAGCGGCATTAATCGAATCCTGATCTTTTAAAGAACCTCCGGGTTGAACGATTGCCTCGATACCAAACTGGGCCGCCGTGCGAACAGAATCATCAAAGGGGAAAAAACCATCACTAGCCAAATAGCCACCTTTAGCAGCTTCCCCTGCTTGTTCAAGGGCAATTTTCACCGAACCAACACGATTCATTTGCCCTGCACCAACGCCTAAAGTAGTTTGATTTTTCGTTACCACAATAGCGTTAGATTTAACGTGCTTAGATACTTTCCAAGCAAACAGCAATTCCGCTAATTGTGCGGCAGTGGGTTGTTTTTCTGTCACCAGGCGCCAATCATCCGGAGTTTCTAGCACATCATCGGCCGCTTGTACTAGAAAACCGCCAGCGATAACTTTTACTGTTTGTTTTTCTCCCCTGCTTAAATCCGGCAGCAATAAAATCCGTACTTTTGATTTTTTAGCGAGAATTTCTTGAGCTTCAAGGCTACAATCGGGGGCAAACACGCATTCTAGGAAGGTTTTCGTTAATTCTTTAGCGGTTGCTTCATCTATGGCTTGATTTAGGGCAACAATACCCCCAAAAGCGGAGGTAGCATCGGCGTTAAAAGCTTTAGTATAAGCTTCCACTAAACTACCACCGATCGCCACTCCACAGGGATTAGTGTGTTTTAAGATAGCGGCGGCCGGTTCTTCCCTGCCGAATTCGGCGATTAAACGGCGGGCTGCTTCTAAATCGACTAAATTGTTATAACTTAGTTCTTTTCCCTGTAATAAGGTCGCTTTTCCCCAACCTTGAGCCATTGTACCGCTACCATACCAGGTGGCACTTTGGTGGGGATTTTCGCCGTAACGCAGGGGTTGCACGGCATTTCCCGCCAAATTAAAGCGCGTCGTTTCCCCGTTTAAGCTGGCAAAATAGGATGCGATCGCGCCATCGTAGGCATTGGTTAAAGCGAAGGTTTCCCCCGCCATTTTTTGACGAAATTCCAGGGATATTTCGCCGTTATTTTGCCGTAATTGGCTTAAATACTGCTCGTAATACTTGGGGTTACTGATGACAGTCAAATGGGCGAAATTTTTAGCCGAGGCGCGTAACATCGCCGGACCACCGATATCGATTTGTTCGATCGCCTGAGCGGTGGTAACATCAGGATTAGCGATCGTCTGTTCAAAGGGATAGAGATTAACCACCACCAAATCAAAAGGACGAATTTGATTAGCCTCCATTTCCGCTAAATCTGACTGGCAATCCCGTCTAGCCAAAATACCGCCATGGATACGCGGATGGAGAGTTTTCACCCTTCCGCCCAAGATTTCAGGAGATCTTGTGTATTCTCCCACTTTAATCACGGGAATTCCCGCCGATTGCAGTGTTTTGGCGGTTCCTCCACTGCTAATAATTTCAAAATCAAATTCTTCTGTTAGCTGACGGGCAAAGTCAACTATTCCGGTTTTGTCAGTCACGCTGATCAGAGCTAAACGTCCCATAGTAGTGATCTATATGCAATAATTTCAGTATATCTCAGCCCTAACCCGTTAAAAATTAAAAAAAAGTAGGTCAGTAAATAATCAGCTGCTTCTATATTTTCGTCTCTCAAATATCAACTTAAGTGGGTGGGTGGAATTAAATATAAGATGAACTTAGGTTGGGTTGAAGCATGAAACCCAACGCCCGCATGGGTTACGAAGTGCGCTAATCCATCCTACAAATAATTGTGCCTCCCTACTTATGCTGGGGAAATTTTTAAAGTCCTCCAGGAAATATTTAGTCTGACTTATGAAAAAATATAGGATTTTTCAGGGTAACGAAGTCCCTCTAGATTGATAAAAACCTCTTGGCCACCGTTATCACTAAATGTTGTCAGATTACCATCATCTTTATCTTATTCTTAAAATGTTACCTAATAACGTTTGTGATCAACTAATTGGCTGAGAGTCACCACCTGATAACCTCGATCGTGTAATTTCGCTAATAAATTCTTCAGTACGATCGCCGTATTCTCATCTCTTTCGGGGGAACCACCGTGAAGCACTAAAATCGCCCCAGGGAAAATAAATTGCGAGACATACCAAGTGGTAAATTGAGGATGATTCGTTCCTTTTCTGGTATCTAAAGGAATCATGGAAGCGAGAGCAAATCGGGACTCGTAGCCGGGGAATTTCCCCAAAAACGAGCGCATAGATTGATTATAGAAGGCTTGACCGGGACGATACCAGCGCGGTGCTTGACCGGTAAGACGACTTAAAATATCGTTAGCTTCCCGAAACTGACTAGCAAAAGCGTCGGCAGCCAGTTGACTGGTGCGGATATCTTGGGTGCCGTGATTAGCGATTTCGTGACCTTGGGCTATTAGGCGCTCAATCAAGGTGGAGTTAGGTTGCAGGTGTCCTGTGATCAAAAAAAAAGTCGCCTTAACGGGGGTTGCCAGGCTGGCTTTTTCTCGATTATGAGTTGCGATCGCTGCTAAAATGCGATCGGTGGATTTTCCTTCGGGATCGTTGGGGGTGGGTGCATCATCGATGGTAAGGGCGATAATTTTCTCTCCTGTGGGTTGATAGAAAATTGCTCCAGGAAAAAATCGAGCGACGATCGAGATAATTAATTTGGCAATGCTCATTCGGGAAAGTAAGGGATGAGAGGAGAAGCAAAGATTAGCAATTACAGGCCACTGACTGAAAGATTATTTCTGTAGGAGATATTTCTGCATTTTGTTGAGTTTCTGCCAATAGATAATCATTAAAACCACATAGGCGACAAAACTGAGGATATCAACTACGGGTAAAAATAGGGTAGTGGCCAATACTTCTCGATTAAGCCCAAAAGAGTTTAACATGATAGATTATGAAAGATCGCTAGTGGCAGTAGGAGAAGATTCTCCTACTGCCTGCAAACTTAAATGATCTCTCAATCTAGATCACTAGATCACTACCACTGGTGTAGCGAAAGCAATGTTGTAACCACTCAGTTGAATGATTGCATCACTAGCGGCTTGGAAACCGGCCGCTCCATTATTGAGAGCGATAAAAGTACCACTTTGACCTGTCACTTTAAAGGCCGCCGCTGTGTTAGCAGCAAAGGCCGCATTAGTTAAGACCAACTTAATCGCCGCTTCGGTTAAAGCAGTAGCTGTCCCTTTCGATGCGGTCAAAGTGATTGGTGCAATAGGCGCAGGGGCATTAATGCGATCAAGACTAGCACCTGTGCCACTGTAGCCTTGAATAACATCAAAGCCACTCAGCAGCGACTCACCCAGAGAATTGTAATTCAAAGTATCCAATCCCGTGCTTCCCGTTAGGATATCTTTGCCAAGACCGCCTGTCAGGTTATCATTACCTGCTCCACCGGTGAGGGAATTAGCCAGAGTATTGCCGACGATGTTGTCGTTGAGGCTACCACCAATAACATTTTCAAAGGCAGTGGCACTAGCTAGGGTGAGAGTGAGATTTCCG
>VYMC01000203.1_pt1 | contig 16631 bp, 15 predicted proteins | sample 5115301 | NCBI WGS metagenome assembly VYMC01 (sample SAMN12291802, study PRJNA351875) | freshwater metagenome | isolation source: freshwater lake | place: USA: Michigan, Wintergreen Lake | collected 2013-08-08 | reverse complement strand
AGTACCCCCCCTAGTTCACCTCCGTTCCCCTGTCCTAATTGTGGTTCTCACCATAGGATCAAGAATGGTTCTATTCATAATGGAAAACCCAAACGTCAATGTAAAGAATGTGGTTGTCAGTTTGTGATCAATCCCACTAATAAAACCGTCTCTGACGAAACCAAACAATTAATTGATAAACTCTTGCTCGAACGAATTTCCTTAGGAGGAATTGCTAGAGTAACAGGAGTAAGTTGGTCATAGTTACAAAATTATGTCAACAATAAACTGGCGGCTGTCCCCGGTCAAATAAAGGTTTTGGACAAACCAAAAGGTAAATTGGTTATAGAATGTGATGAGATGTGGTCTTTTGTTTTTTCTAAGACGATAAAGGTTTATATTTAGCTGGCAATTGATAGAAAGACAAGAGAAATTATTGGCTCCTATTTAGGAGATAGGAGTCGTCAATCAGCCCAAAAACTTTGGGCTAGGCCGACCGGGCGTTTACCGACAATGCGCTATTGCTTACACAGACTTTTGGAAGTCCTATAGGACAGTAATTCCCAGTAAACGTCATCGACCGGTCGGTAGAGAAACTGATCAAACTAATCCTATTGAAAGATTAAATAATACCTTTCGACAATTCTCTAAAAAAATGGAGAATCACGTTGGGGAACCCTTTGGTATTTTATCCATGACTACAATGCACAGCAAAGCAAAGGATTAAGCCGCCATCACTACTACCGAATCACCACCGAGAGTTGGTCATGATAAACTATTTTTTACACGAAGGAGAAATAATTGATCGAGAATCGAATTATGCTTTTGACTTGCCAAGGTTGTTTATTTTGTGTTTAAATCTGTCGTATTTGAAAGCTAAATATCGCTGACTGAACAACCATCTTTTTTCAAGTTGACTTAAAGCAGACCATTGGTCGTAGGTGGGAAAAGCCACATCTTTGAAAAAAGACATCCATTGATTTAAAGTGGTTTCAATTGTGTGTTCTTTCGCCCTCTCATAACCGTTTTCAACCATTTTTTGATAAAGTTCTGGAGAACTTTTCAGACGACGAACTGCTTCAATTGCCTCCTCTAGAGAGTGAATAATAATAAAATCTAACTTCGTCTTTCTTTCTGCTAAAAAACCTAACTCTGGAGTCAAAAGAGCGGGGACACCCGCGTGCCAAGCATTAATTAGCTTAATAGAACCTTTATTAGGATAATTTCGAGAATCAAAACTACGGGCGGCTACAATCACATCTAGATTAGTATAATTGTTCCATTGAAATCTATCCCAAATCGGCATCCAATGGCAATTGAGAGTAGCCAAAGACTCTGGCCATGTTTCCGACCTTAATTCCGGTGCCAACTGACCCCTGGTGCCAATGTAAGAAATATTCTCCACTAGGGTGTTCCGTTCCCTATCTCTGGGAATTAACCCGGGCATCGGCCAATGACTAATTAGATAGGGGTTCCAAATAGAGTCTTTGGTCTTCTCCCAACTGGACGGATTATAAACAATGTGTAGGTGAGCCGAAGGGTGATATTCTTTGTCGCTTTTGACACAAACTAACATGACCTTATCCAAGAAGGGATAGTCATTATCTAGGGTATCTCGGTCGGCAATTAAAATTCCTTGCTCTGGGATTTCTCTGGCTATTTCACAAGGAAAGCCAGCTTGTCTGAGATGAAAGTAGGTTTGGGCTATCCAGGCCGTGAAATTGCTATGGTCGCCTGTCCATAGAGTCTGGTCTTCCTTGATGTTTTTTTGTCTGATTTCGCCAGGAGCATAAAAATAGATTGTTTGCATCTTACAGGACAGGGCATTCCGTAGCGCCCATCATAGATCAAAAGCGTTTTGCCGTCAATTGTCCAAGAGTTCAGCAATTCTGATTATGAAAATCAGCCAGCCAACCCCCTAGTCTAAAGAAATATACTCGATCGCCTCCCGGGGTGGATAATTAGGAAACAACCCCTTGACCTAGAGAAATAGTACCCGGGTTCGCTTTAATTAATCAACCGACCACGGCAATAATCGGTGTTTGTGCCTCATCCATGGGCAAGAGAAGGTTTCTCATCAGTTTTGGTAAAGTAAAAACCAATAAAGAAAGCCAGTATTTATTATTAAAAATCATTGACTAAAATAACGCAGTCCTTTTACCAATTTTTCCACTGCCGTTAAAGCTGTTTCTGGAGATAAAGCACCGTAGGCAAGACGCAAATAACAGCCCTCTGTTATCCCAAAAGTTGAACCGGGTAACACCGCCACCCGCTGCTGCTCAATTAAACTTTTAACTAACTGAAAATCATTCTTGTCTGTAGGAATTTTCAGGAAGAAATAAAAAGCACCTTCCGCAGTGGCAACATCACAAATATCCCTAATCGATTCTAGAGCATTCAGGCAAATTTCTCTAACTTGACTGATGGTTTTTAACTGTTCTAAAGGATAGCTTTTACCCACCTGCAACGCTCCTAGTGCTGCGTATTGCGAAACCACCGGCGGACAAATTAAAATAGTATCCTGAATCTTATTAATCGCCTCAGATAAATGTTCTGGTGCTACCATATAACCAATGCGCCAACTGGCAAAACCGTAGGCTTTTGAGAGACTAAATAAGGAAATAGTCGAGGATTCACTGCCAACAATTGCCGCCGGAGAAAAGTGGCGAGCATGGTTATAGGTAAAATATTCATAAGCCTCATCATGAATGTGATAGATGCCCTTTTTTTGACAAATTCGATTGACTTCTCTCAGGGTATTTTCTGGATAGACTACTCCCGTGGGATTATTAGGAGAAATCGTCACCACTGCCTTAGTTTTTTCCGTGATTGCCTCTTCAATGGCGGCTGGACGCAATTGATAATTTTTGTCTGTGGCAACCAAAATCACTTGACAATCAGCCATTTTTATGGCCATTTCATGATTGAAATAAAAGGGAGTATTGAGAATAATTTCATCCCCCGGAGAAGTAATGGCTAAAATAGCATTCATAAAAGCCATATTACTGCCCGCCGTCACAAAAATTGCTTGCTTATCGCTGATTTCTATGCGATTATCTTCGGCTAGTTTTTGCCGAATTACTGCTAATAAGGGGGCAATTCCCGCCACAGATTGATATTGATGATTTTTGGGATTAGCTAAGAATAAAGATAGAGATTTGATCGCTTCCTGGGGTGGATAATAGGAAACAACCCCTTGACCTAGGGAGATAGTGCCGGGGTTCGCTTTAATTAATTGACCGACCACGGGAATAATCGGCGTTTGCACCCCGTCCATGCGGGAGAGAAGGTTTTTCATTAAACTAATCAATGGAGCCGAGCAGAGTCGAACTGCTGTCCAAATTAGGTATTGACTGTCCGTTCATTCACAGGTTTAGTTTCGATTACCCTCGAAACGGGGACTGTCACTTATCCCGGACAGTGGGATGCTCTAGTTAAAGCTTAGACGGTTAACTAACTAGAGAAAGTTAAACGTGGCATCCGTTGGGGGTTTATCCATAGTCCTTAACGGAGTCAAACTATGAATGCTCGAGTCGATTAGAGACTATTAGGCAGCTACAGGAGCGGCTTTACGAGCGAAAGGAACGATGTTGTTCGCATTTACTTTTTGTTTGAGCCTTTGATTTACGAGAGGAGACTCACTCTCGACCTGTATCACGGGGGAGCTTTCGCTAACCTGTCGAAACCGTTACGGCCCCTTGTGCTTACATCCTGATTATAGCATATTTTTCGATTAAGCTAATTGTGGCTCAATTGGGATTTTTCCGATCTTCCCAAGGGTTAGAGCCAGTCTAGACGGGAAAAAAGGTTTTTATCGCTGATTTTTGGGAAAATTATCCTATATTTGACCTTGATTAGTATCACCAGAGACTAATCAATTAATTGAGCAGCTATTGCTCGACTGCGATGACCTGAGTTCGGAATCAGGGAAAACTGCAAAATTCCCCTAATCCGAACTAACCTTGATCACAAAACCTTGTGGGTGTGAGAATGTTGTTTGACGTTATCCTCTGTCCGCACCACATGAACAGCATTCAAGATGCGTTTTTTCTCTAGGGAAAAGTTTAAATCGTCTTTTTGGCTGCCCAAGGGGATTAACCCTTGTAGGTGGGGTTGATTTTTGTAGGTGCGAGTGGCCGCAATCGCCCTTTCGACAAAATTCTCGCATAATTGGGTATTATCAGGGAAATTACTGGGTATTTGAGGATTATAGTCCTGAAAAACTTCTCCTAAACTCATAGCGCGGGCAAATTCGTAGGAAGTGGGAATTCCTTTGACAATTGCCTCTAGGGCTGCCGAGGGAATCGGTTCTAACACCGCCACTTTTTCTAATTCTCCCTCCCTTCGACCAAGCTCAGGGCAAGCCTGTTTGAGAAAACAAATCGCTAAACCGAATACACAATAATCATCTTTTGTCAAGTCAGAAATGTTTAAGAATTGCGTCGCTGTGGCCATTATTTTGATCCTGAGTCGCTCTTTATTTAATCTTGCGGGCGAAGAGCGATCGAATCAAGGTTTTTATTAAGAGATATGAAGGAGAAAAATTTAGCAGGGTTGGGCTGCGCTCACGCACCCCAATACGGAAAAAACTGATAGCTGTTAGACTAGAAACCAGCAGATTAACTGATAAACGAGCTTTATGTCACCCACTCTACTCATCTCCAAAGAACTTCCCACCCTGAAATATAATCCTAGTCTGGAGCGCTTTGATAGCTCTTGGGCGGCCCCTTTGTCCACTCTTTTGGGACTGGGACGGGCTGCCGGGGCAACTTTTATCGAATTTTTCTTGGAAAGAGTCAACTATATCAGTTGTTTAGCCGAAGATGATAGCATCACCAGTCTCTCACCGAAACTATCGACAGGGGCAGGAATCCGCCTTTTTCGCGGTAAAGCTGATTGTTATGTCAGTACCAACGATTTAAGCTTCCAAGGCTTAAAAAATGCCCTAGAAAAAGGTTTATCGATTCTTGGTTTAAACCTACCCGGTCCTAACGCATATATTCCCGAAATCAATCTGGAAATGTTCCGGGATTATGCCACGGTCAAAAATAAAGATATTTGGCTGAATAATTGCAGTTCTTTGCGAGAAATGGGTGATATTCTCCTAACTGCTAACGTTCACCTCAATCAGAAAGCCTCTCACGTCCAATCTCGTCGCGCCGCTTATTTTCGCGATTGGCAAGAAATTTTAGTTGCCGCTAGTGACGGCACTTTTGCCCGGGATATTCGCCTCACCCAATCCGTGGGCTATAATCTCCTCTGTGCCGATGGAACTAATCGTTCTAGCATTGGTAAACGGGTGGGTAGTACCAGTAATCCCGATTTTCTGCGGACGTGGAATGCCGAGGAATCGGCGGCAGAAGTGGCCGAATCGGCGGGTAAAATGCTTTACGCTGACTATGTAGAATCTGGCAGTTATCCCATCGTCATGGCCAATGAATTTGGCGGCGTTATCTTCCACGAAGCTTGTGGCCATTTGCTAGAAACTACGCAAATTGAACAAAAAACCACGCCCTTTCTCGATAAAAAAGGCGAAAAAATCGCCCACGAAAACCTGACGGCTTGGGACGAAGGATTATCCGATAAAGCTTTCGGTACTATCGATATGGACGATGAGGGAATGCCGGCCCAACGTACTCTCCTAATTGAAAATGGTATCCTAAAAAACTTCATTGCTGATCGCACCGGTTCAATTAAAACCGGTCATCCGCGCACGGGTAGCGGTCGCCGTCAAAACTACACCTATGCGGCCGCTAGTCGGATGCGGAATACCTACATCGCCTCCGGGGAATATACCCTCGATAATCTCTTTAATTCCATCGATAAAGGCATTTATTGCAAAAAAATGGGCGGTGGTAGTGTGGGTCCCACCGGTGAATTTAATTTCGCTGTCGAGGAAGCTTATCTTATCGAAAACGGCAACCTGACTAAACCCCTAAAAGGTGCGACTTTAATCGGTTCAGCTAAGGAGATTATGAATAAAATCTCTATGTGTTCCCAAGATTTAGGTCTAGCGGCCGGTTTTTGCGGTTCCGTCAGTGGTAGCGTTTATGTCACCGTTGGTCAACCCCATTTAAAAGTCGATTCTATTACCGTTGGCGGACGTTAATCATGGCTTTAGTAATTCTCTACTATTTCCTCATTGCCATCATGATAGTGGGGATAATTGGCGAACTGCTACCCGCTATCCCCGGCATGAGTTTGATTTTAATCGCCATGCTGGTGTGGGGTTTTGTCACCAAATTTGCGGGGATGGGGGTCGCTTTAACCGTGGCCTTTGTTATCCTTCTCCTCAGTCTGGGGGTGGAATTCCTCGCTAGTTATCTCGGTGCCCAAAAAGTTGGGGCGAGCAATTGGAGTCAAATCGGGCTAGTAGTGGGCTTATTAGCGGGAATATTCGGGCTTTTACCCGCTTTACCCATTGGCGGCCCGATTATCGGCTTATTTATTGGTCCTGTGGTCGGGGCTTTTTTGGGAGAATACGCCTATCGTCGCGATTTGGAATTAACCCCCCGTTTGCAACAATCCCTAAAAGTCTGTGTCGGTATTGTCGTCGGTACGGTTATCGGTCACGTTGCTAAAGCTATGCTGGCCACGGCTGCCGTTATCGTCTTTATTGTCACCACCTGGCCGAATCTCTCTTCAGTTATCAGTTATCAGTTTTCAGTTTTCAGCTATCAGTTTTCAGATTTGAGTTCTTTGTTTTTCAATTAATCGGCCATTTTTCTGACAAATATCACTTTTATCTAGCTTACGGCTGATGGCTGACCTCTCAATTCTATATTCATCTCATTTCTGACCAAATCTATGCCAAAAGTTGAAGATATCGCCCAAATCGCTGATTCTAGCGCCCAAGCTTTAGGAATTGCTAAATACGACATCTATGGTTCCTCTGTGGATGAAACCGATGTGGATGTGTTTCAAGGGGAACCGAAACAGGTACAAGCGTCCAATCGTTCCAGCGTTATCGTTCGCGTCTGGAATCAGGATAATCAAGTCGGTGTCACCTCGACCACCGATGTGGACCCGGTGGGACTGCAATTAGCCCTGAAAACCGCCCAAGAAGCCAGCTTTTTTGGGGTTAAGGAAAATGTCCCCGATTTTAGTCCCGCTGCCACCGCACTTACCACAGAAGTGGCCAGCGAAATGTATAATCAAGCACCTGTATCCACTCTCATCGATAAGTTATTAGCCGCCGAAAAATCCTTACTAGCAGCCCATCCAGCTATTGCCAGTGTTCCCTATAACGGTTTGGGACAACAGCAGGTCAGACGTTTTTATCTCAATAGCGACGGGGCAATGCGTCAGGAAGCGCGTAGTTATGCCAGCGTGTATTTATACACCAAAACCGAACAGGAAGGCAAAAAACCCCGCAGCGCTGGTGCTTTTCGGGTTAGTCCGGGCCTGGAAAAATTAGATATCGATGGTTGTATCGAGGAAGCGATTAGCAAAACTGTTAGCCATCTGGACTATCAACCGATTACCACGGGTAAGTATTTGGTGGTTTTTGCCCCTCGCGCCTTTTTGAGTATAATCGGAGCATTTTCTAATCTGTTTAATGCCCAAAATGTCCTTGATAAACAGAGTCTTTCTACTCCTGAATCCTTGGGAACACAAATCGCTGCCACTGCCTTAAATTTGTGCGATGATGCCCTCCATCCGGCTAATGTTTCCGCAGAAACTTTTGATAGTGAAGGCACTCCCACCCGTCGTGTGGAATTAATTAAAGAGGGGATTTTGAGTAATTTTCTCCATAGCACGATTACCGCTAAACGGATGAATACGGAACCGACTGGCAACGGTAACATTGGGGCAAAAGTAACGGTTACTCCCCATTTTTATCACGTTTTTGCTAGTGCTAATCAACCCAAAAGCTATTCTTTGGAAACAGCAGAAAATGTGGTTTTAATTGATAGTTTACGGGCACTTCATGCAGGAGTTAATTCTCTACAAGGTTCCTTCTCTTTGCCGTTTGATGGTTGGTTAGTTAACAAAAATGAGCGCATTAGCATCGATTCCGCTACCGTAGCCGGAGATATTTTAACACTGCTGAAATCGATTGTTTATCTGGAACCGGAAGCGGTTATTACTCCTAGTGGTGTTTGTCCCTACGTTTGGGTAGAGGGTTTATCAATCACGGGAGAAGCTTAACACTATACCGGAACAAAAATAGGGGGTATTAACCAGGGTAATACCCCCACAAGATAGATGTTAATTTTATAGGTGGTGATTCGGTAGTAGTGATGGCGGCTTAATCCTTTGCTTCGCTGTGCATTGTAGTCATGGATAAAATACCAAAGGGTTCCCCAACGTGATTCTCCATTTTTTTAGAGAAAGATAGACTCTCTCTCACCAGCCGAGAAATCCTTTTCCCATAAGATCATCTAGTACTGCATAAGGCTTATCCTTAGTTTCCAAAGTAAAGAGTAAATGGCTCTTCGTTACTTGGTATAATTCGATCAGGGAGCATAAATCGAATAAATCTTTATATGGCAAGAGACTCAATTGATTAGCTCGTTCTAGATAGAAAACAATTGGCAAAAATCGAAGCAAGGTCTTTCTGTGTAAGAGTTTTATCCTTTATAACCCCCCCTCCATTGCATAACACAAACCGAAGAGCCGAGTAAATCATCTTGATTACAAGTAGCACTTTTTGATTTTACTCCACAGACAACGGGAACTTCTCGATCGCTAATCCAAGTTGTTACCGTAGCTGTGATATACTGTAATCTATCCCGATCATAAATATCTTGAAATCGCCTAGAAACTTGATCACATCGCTTTTGAGGATTCCATTGATTACCAAAATAATAATTATCTGGTTTCCAAATAATTATAGTAAAATCTTTGTTTGCGCTTGGATTATGTACAATAGTAGCTGGGGCATTTTTACCTAAATATTGAGCATTTCCACAGTAAAAATTAGGTTTTGTTGCTGCATTAGAATCTCCTTTACATCCTGATGTCAGCATTAGCAAACCAAACAAAAGTGAGACTGCTATTCCCGAAGTCTGACGCTTCATAAATCTTACTTACTCCTGTTAAACTTATTCCTATTACCTTTATAGCTTAAAAAGCAGGTTGATGTTGTCTCTCGTTGTTTTGTTGTCTCTCAGATAAAGTGTTCAACCCAATACCAATTACTCCTCCTAGCAGTAACATTAAAATTAGGGGAATAACGGCAATTTTACCCCCATTCTTCTGTATAGATGAAGAATGAGACATAGAAACTGTTGGCACCATGGTAGGGGAGACTCCCTGTAAACCTTGAATTGCTTGTAAAGCTTCTTTAGCTGAGGGGTAGCGTTGTTGAAAATCTGGATGACTCATTTTAACTAAAATATCAGTAAATTTAGGTGTTATTTTGACTTTATTTTGCCAATGTATTTCTCCTCTTTGATTATCAACTAATTGGGTAGGATAATATCCCGTTAACATCTGAATACCAATCATTCCCACAGAATAAATATCGCTGCTAAAGGTAGGTTTTCCTAGATTTTGTTCATTTGACATATATCCTGGTGTTCCTATTCCAATTGTCTTAGGTTGGTTTTGAGTATTACTTAAATTAATAATCTGTTTTACCGCACCAAAATCAATTAAAATAATTTTATTATCTAGTTTGCGTCTAATTAAGTTATCAGGTTTGATATCCCGATGAATAACGTTATGCTGATGTACAAAAGCTAAAGTTGATAATACATCTTCTAAAAATTCAATTACTGCTATTTCTTCCCATTGTTTCCCCAGTATAATTTCCTCACCTAAAGGATGTCCCTCAATATATTCTTGAACGAGATAAAATTGATTATTTTCAGAAAAATGGGCAAATAATTGGGGGATTTGAGCGTGTTTTCCTAATTGATAAAGACTTCTTGCTTCTGTATCAAATAAACGCTTTGCTATTTGCCAAGATTGGGGATCAGATTGGGGTTTAAGTTGCTTGACAACACACCAAGGATGATCTGGTAATTGGGTATCTTTAGCTAGAAAAGTTTCACCAAATCCACCAGAAGCAAGCGATCGCACAATTTGATAACGATGGACTAATAAATTCACCCTTATCTTACCTGCTGATAAATAGCGGCTATTATAGCATTGATTGATCCCCCCTAGTCTCTCTTGAGATAATCCCCCCACCGAGGACGATTTCCCCTTCATAAATCACGGCTGCTTGGCCCGGGGTGATACTAAATTGCGGTTCATCGAAAACCAGCTTCACTTGATTATTTTCTAGGGGGATAACATTGACGGGAACAGCCGGAGAACGATAACGAACCTGTACTTGCGCGCGGATAGGGGTGGTGGGTTCAGGAATAGAAACCCAGTTCATCCGTCCGACAAGACAATCGGCACTAACGGCACTTTCGCGATTACCGACGATAACCCGATTCATGACGGGATCGAGTTTGACCACATAGAGAGGTTCGGCGGCGGCGATGCCGATGCCTTTGCGTTGTCCGATCGTATAATGATGGACACCGCTATGTTTACCCAAAACTTTGCCATCGAGATCTACGATATCGCCCTCACTAACAGCGATATACTTATCCAAGAATGATCGCATAGTTCCGTGAGCTTCAATCAAGCATAAATCCTGACTATCGGGTTTATCTGCCGTTTTCAAGCCGAATTCTTGGGCAATCCTGCGGGTTTCTGCCTTGGTTTGTTCTCCCAAGGGAAATAAAGTCCCACGCAGTACATCTTGAGTTAGATCATAGAGAAAATAGGATTGATCTTTATTTTTGTCGACGGCGCGCAGCAGTTGATAACGGTTATTTTCAGGAGAAAAACGAATTCTAGCGTAGTGACCGGTGGCAATAGTGTCCGTTTCTAAGGTTTCCCTAGCATAATGGAGCATCGGGCTAAATTTTACCGCTTTATTGCACTGAGAACAGGGCAGCGGTGTGATTCCCGCTTCGTAACCGGAAACCAGATAATCAATAATTTCTTTTTGGAAAAGCTCGCGACTATCGACGATATGATGGGGAACCCCCAACTGCTCACAAACAAAGGCCGCATCTACCATTCCCTCGGAGCAGCATTGACCTTTACCCTTCATTAACCACAGGGTCAAGCCAATAACATCATAACCTTGAGCGTGTAGAGCGGCAGCGGCGACAGAGCTATCTACCCCCCCCGATAGACCGACAACAACTTTTCCCATAAATCTTGTGATGATTTTTAACCAATATATTTTCTAGACTAGCATCTCCTACTTTAAAATTTGGACATGGTGTACCCAAATTTCGTGTGAGGACAAACCAGCATGATGAGAACAAACCTACTGTTTTTCTCGGCTTTATTTTGGTTAAAAGTCGGGATAATCGCTCAAGGAACGCTACTGCTAAAAGCAGACTTATCTTTTGCCCAGAATGTTTATCCCAGTCGTCGTTTACCCCCACCACCAGCGGTGAGACAACCGACTAAACATTCAGACAGTCCCAGTGCTGTTAATTGTTCCCAATGTTCACCCTTAAATTTACCCCCAGTTAATTCTCCTTCAGTTCGTCCTCTGCTGGCGGACCTGGTTTCTGGTAATCAACCCCTGAAAGAATACGTTTTTCAAGCCCCCGCTCCCGTGCGTCCTGCCAATGCTACGGTGATTAATAATCATAATCGTCAAACTGTCAATTCACCAGCCCCCACACCGCAAAATCGCGCCAATAAACCCCCTTCTTCCCCACCACAGCAGCGGGTTATTGCGACTAATCAACTCTTTCGGGTTGAAGTTCAGAGTAATAGTGCAGCAGCGTTGGCAAAAATTCAAGAAATTGAACCCCTCGCATTTATCCGCGCGGGAGAAAATGTTATTCAAGTGGGGTTATTTCAGCAACAATACCAAGCTAAACAAAGGGTACAAGAGTTGACTAAACAGGCTTTTAGCGCTCAGATTATTACCCTCAATAATTAGGGGTTACTGAAAAAGTCTGTTGGTGGGGTTAGGAGTCGGTTGTCAGGAAACAGGAGACTCCGAGACAGGAGATTATTTTTATTTATACTTCCCACTTCCCCAGACCCTACACCCTCTTTCAAGTCAGGAGAATTAAGAATGAACGATAGCTTCATGCCTATAAGTTAATAGGCAATAAGTCTCTAGGATTTCAGCTAATCTCGATCGAATCTCTTGCCTCTTGTCTATCCTAACCAAGAGGTTAATTTTACCCTATTAAGTAGTCGGACGTAAATTCTGTTGTCTATCTTAAGAAATGTAAATTGCCGCAATTCTTACTGACTTTTGACTCCTGACGACCGGCTACTGACTCCTTACCCCACAGTTAACTTTACTTTTGTCCAACTACTTACTCAGCACACAGAGTTAATTTTGTCAAGCAAAATTCTCACCGCATCGATCATCACATCCGGTTGATCCATCCAGACAAAATGACCACTTTTATCCGCTTGTATTTGCAGAAAATCTTCGGATAACTTGCCTAATTCTAGGTGCATCTCCTCCCGGAGTTGGTTGGCACTTTTGAGGGGAATAAAGCGAGTCCAAAGGGAAGGTTTAAAAAAAGAATTAGCTTTAATACTAACTATCGGTAAACTACCGAAATTGTTAGCCTCACTCACCTGACGAGCGCTTTGGTCGAGATTAAGCATTTCTCTACTCATCGTCATCCAGTGTTTAGCGCGACAGAAAGAACGCTTAACTCGATCACAAGAATCTGGGGAAAAGCGAAGCAATTCTGGTTTTAATAATTCAAAAACTCCCAGAACTCTCAGAACTCGGATAATGCCTAAAATTGAGCCAATAATCGACATCAAAAATCCAGAGATGAAAAATAATTTTAATGCCTTTAATGCTGGCGACATTTTCAGCATTCCCTGCTCGTGTAAACCATCAGTGAGTACCAAACCTACTACTTTTTCTGGGAAGAGATGGGCATACAGTCGAACATTATAACTGCCAAAAGAATCACCAACTAAAATATAAGGTGGCTCTATTTGTGCTTGGGTTAGTAATTGATCTAATTCCTGAACAATTTGGTAGCTAGTCCGGGGATGTGGACTAGAATCGCTCCAACCATAACCCGCTCGATCATAAATACAAACCCTAGCTAATTGTGATAATTCTTCTAGCAAAAAATATCCCTCAATTCCCCCTAAACTATGGTCAATAATAATAGTGGGACTAGCCTCTCCCGCTAGACAAAAATGTAGGCGATATTTACCCAGATTAACCAAATTACCCGGAGGTGCTTTTTGTTCTTCTAACCAAACAGATAACGTCTGATAAACTGTTGTCGCTACTAGGATAATTACTCGAATTGATAAAGACATAACTAGACCTCTTGTAAAAATAAAAAATTCTCGTGGTTGCTGGAGAATTAACCATGAATAATCATCAATTAAATGGTCGATTTAGCTGTGATTAAAAGAGAGCGCCAGCATTGCATCTACAATATAATACGAATGAACGCTTGACCCGATGATTTTGAGCCAAGTATTTCTAGTCAATTAGGCATAAATACTTAAAATGCCCTCAAATGCGGCATCCCATGAAGCTAAGAAAAAGCGCTTAATAAGTTGTTAAATTTCGGGAACAACATTAGCAGTATGCTGAAAATTAGCGAAAACTATTAAGATCATAGACCGAGTTTAATCTTATGCTAGAGAAAATACTATACGCTGATTCCGGCGCAGGTCAAACCCAAGAAATGCTACAAGCATTGATGGATCTCCCCGCTATCCGGAAAGCGTCGATTACCATTCTCCGGGTTGTTCCCCCTCAGATTACCACCGAAGCTCTGGCCAGTAAATGGGAGGAAGGAACCCAAATGCTGACTAAAATCCTGCAAGAAGTCAAAATTGAACCCAACAAAGTCTCCACGATTCTGCGGCAAGGAGATCCCAAAGATACCGTCTGTCAGGTTGCTGACGAAATCGAGGCCGATTTGATCCTGATGGGTTCCAGGGGACTGAAGCGACTGGAGGCAATTCTAGAAAATTCCGTCAGTCAATACGTCTTTCAACTGACTAATCACCCGATGTTATTGGTAAAAGACGATATTTACGTCAAAAAAATCAAAAAGGTGATGGTAGCTCTCGATAAGTCTAGCTCGGCTGATTTAGCTCTCGATCTGGCTATTTATCTCCTGCGGGATTATCCTTCAGCAGAGTTAATTCTGGCCCGCGTCAACCCCGACTTAAAACCACAATTTGCCCCCACTTCTCCCAAAGAAATGGAAGAAAACCCGATTTTAGGGCCAGCAGTAGCAAAAGTAAAACGGATGAATATACCCTATCGCTGCGTGGTGACGGGGGGTAAACCGGGAGAACAACTCTGCAAAGTGGCTAAGAGTTTACCAGATCTCGATCGCCTTCTCGGTACTTCCCTCTCGGATTATGTGCGGGTTAATGTCAATTGTCCCGTCCTTTTAGCTAGAAAAGAAGGGATTTAGCCCGATTTAGCCCACATCGTCTGGGGATGGTGTGGGTAGTAAAAAATGATTGGCGTGGTTCAAAAAAGGGCAATTTTGGGTGAGAAAGCCTGACAAATCCAGCCATTAGACATCTCCAAAAATTACAACCTAGTCACAGCTTACCTTTGTCCTGTGTACTAACCAAATGGTTCAATGCCTAGAATGTATATTTATCGTTGCTAATTCAATTTTACTGAAAAAATATGAGGCAATTAAAATCATTTTTATTCGGTTAGATTCCTTAACTAGAGAGACTTTTAGTCTTCAGATAATATTAGGTTGAGGTCTATTGTTCAGACAATCGCCCAACAAGAACCCGCCACGATCCCTAAAAATACATCAAAATGCACTAAGATACATCGATATATGTTAAAAAATATTACAAAAGATAAGTGTTGTTTCTTGTGCATTGTATAATTGAACCGACCTATTTTATATTCAAGGCAAAACCGTGATTCTTATAGAAGGTAACAAAGGGGAAAGAGTTGAAGCGCTTCAACAAGCCCTAAAAAATAAAGGCTTTGATCCTGGTAACGTAGATGGGGATTTTGGCCCTGCAACTGAAGCGGCTGTTATTGCTTTTCAAAAAAGTGAAGGTTTACTGCCTGATGGGAAGGTAGGCCCCAAGACTCTCAGCGCATTAGGGTTAGACGTATTAAAAGAGGACAAGCTGCGCGACGCAACGGCTCAATTTACAGTAGCGGTGGTTTCCAAAATGTCTCCCAATAGTCCTATTGGTAACATTAAAACTCACCTCCCAAATATTTTATCTGCTCTAAAAGAGCTTGATTTAGATGATCGCGACATGATCCTAATGGCAATAGGAACTATTCGCGCCGAAACCGAGGGATTTGAGCCAATTAGTGAGTTCAAATCGCGGTTTAATACTGCTCCAGGTGGAACTCCTTTTGGTCTCTACGATAACCGTAAGGATTTGGGGAACAAGGGGAATCCTGATGGAAATAGTTTCAAAGGACGTGGATTTATCCAATTGACAGGACGCGCTAACTATATTCAAATTGGCTCGCAAATCGGAGTAGATTTAGTCAATAACCCAGACAGAGCCAATGATTCCGTTATTGCATCCAAAATTTTGGCTCGTTTTCTCAAAAATAAAGAACGCCAGATTCGAGAAGCTTTATTAGATAAAGATCTAAAAACAGCCCGAAAAGCAGTCAATGGAGGAACTCATGGAATTGAGCGTTTTGTAGCAGCGTTTAATACAGGAAACAGTCTAATCGCTTAATTGTCAAAGGTAAAGGTTAAATTGAACAGCAATAAACTCGAAAGTTTCTAGATAATTATTTGAGTTTATTTCCCTCAATTTAACCTAGGAAACCTTTCTAAAACTTGTAGTTACGAATTAACCTTAACTTATTCTGAAAAAATACTTAATATGGCGACCGAACTCAAAACTTTTACCGGTTCTCAATTTATTGGCAAGCTTGTTTTAGCTGATATTGAGTTCATCCCTCATCTCGATACAATCAACAAATTTGCAACAACCAACGGAATTCAAATTTTTATTACTAGCTCAACTCGTCCCCTGGGAGTCCCCGTCGGTGGAGCCGTTTTCCAGCCTGCCAAAATGTCCAATCACTTTGTTGGTCATGCTATTGATATGAACATTCAACATGGTGGTACCTTATTTAACGACAAAAAATTGGCTAATTTCAGCACACTACCGTCGGTCATTCAAGCTTTTATTACTGCTATTCGCAACCACCCTGTTTTACATTGGGGTGGGGATTTTGGTGATCCAGTTCATATAGATGATGGTCTAAATATTCATAATCCCACTACATGGAAACAAAAACTTGCCATTATCCAAAAAGATTTAACGGGATTAACACAGCCTGGAATTTCAGCAGAAAATAGCAATCGTTTACTATTTTTAACCACTCCTTTAATGAAAGGAGATGATGTTAAAGCAGTTCAAAAAAAATTAATTGAAAAAGGTTTCAGTGTTGGAGACATGGGAGTGGACGGCTTTTTTGGGCAAGGAACGGCTCAAGCGGTTATTCAATTTCAAGATCAAGCTAATTTAGACCCTGTTGACGGAATTGTCGGCGATAGGACGAAAAAAGCTCTTGGACTTTCAGTATAGATACACGGGAGCATCTCACCTTTGTAACTCCTAAATCAGGTTTTTATGTCAAGCTATTTTGAAAACCTTGCTAGAAACCAGTTTTAGGGACAAGTATAATTACTCACTTGCATAAATGA
>VYMC01000163.1_pt1 | contig 16661 bp, 11 predicted proteins | sample 5115301 | NCBI WGS metagenome assembly VYMC01 (sample SAMN12291802, study PRJNA351875) | freshwater metagenome | isolation source: freshwater lake | place: USA: Michigan, Wintergreen Lake | collected 2013-08-08 | reverse complement strand
AAAATGATGGGGCTGGAAATACTTTTAAAGCAACTTCTAAACCTGTTCTAATTGGAACAGCTGTAGTAGGTGCTACTACAATGATCTTCTCTTTAATTCTATTTATTGAAAAATCATTAAATGCTGATATAGCATCGGGATTAATAGCACAAGGCACAAATATCCTTTCGGTGCTTTCATTAATTAACCCTTATACTATATTCGGTTTACTTTGTGGTGGTGCAGTAATTTATTGGTTTACTGGCTCATCAATGCAAGCAGTTACTACTGGTTCATACCAAGCAGTAGAATTTATCAAAAAGAATATTGATTTGAATAATACTAATCAAGCTGCATCTATAGAAAATTCAAAAAAAGTTGTTGAAATTTGTACTCGGTATGCTCAGAAAGGAATGTTTAATATATTCATTGGTATATTCTGTTTTACTTTAGCTTTTGCATTTTTCTCAGCACCACAAGGTGCTAATTATGAGCCTACTGCATTCTTTATCTCGTATTTACTTTCTATAGCAGTATTTGGTTTATACCAAGCAATGTTTATGGCTAACGCTGGTGGTTGTTGGGATAACGCTAAGAAAATAGTAGAAACTGAATTGAAACAAAAAGGTACACCTCTACATGCTGCTACTGTAATTGGTGATACTGTAGGCGACCCTTTCAAAGATACTTCCTCAGTTGCTCTTAATCCTGTGATTAAGTTCACTACTCTATTTGGTATTTTAGCTATGGAAATGGCTTTAGTAAAGTCTTTCTCTGGTATAGCACCAATGGTAGGAATAGCATTCTTATCTGTTGGACTATACTTTGTATGGAGGTCTTTCTACAAAATGAGAATACCTGATCATTTAATTGATTAAAAAGCCATTAGTTTATTTATAAAAAAAGCTACCATTTGGTAGCTTTTTTTATTTTTATGTAACTACTCTATAATTAGAATTTGCTTCATTAGATTTAAATTGTCACTGATTAAATTAAGATAATACACACCTGAAGTCAAGCCGAGTTTATTAGCTGAAATACCAAAAGTGTTTAATCCAACATTAGCTTTACCTTTGAAAACATCAGCTACTTGTCTGCCGAGATTATCATATAATTTAAGAGAGATAAGAGATTCTTCATTGAAAAGTATATTTACATTCCCTTCTGAAATAATAGGTGATGGGGTAATTGTAAATAATTCCTCCTTAGAAAAGTCTGTTTCTAAGGAAGAAATGGAATCTTCTTTATTTAGTACAGTTAATCCTGTTGCAGTTGGATAACCATATGATTCATATAATGAAAACCCATAAGAATATGAAATAAATTTTCTTGAATTACACCTTAGTTTAAATACTCCATTTAATGGTAATGTTAAATTCTTTGAAAGATAATATTTAGTAGCTGTGTCACCATACATTTTGAATGGTTCAAAATTCTCTACCAGCCCAGTCATTGAGCGTATAGGTTGCCATTCCCATTCTTGTTTAAAAATACCAAATTCGAAATCTTCAGGTATTAATTTGTTATTATCTGTTTCAATAACAACATTCAAATAGTTTTGATCATAATTATCTTTAGATTGAAAATTAGGACTACAAAAAGTAATTTCGTTATGAAATTGTTCAATTGGTATTAAAGTCATAGTGAATGGGTCATAAAAGTCTCTAAGAACAGTAGGTTCGCTAGCTTGGCTTCCATAAACAATATGAAAAGGCTTATCTGATGTTAAAACTGCTGACTTATTATTACTCTCTTTTTGAGATAAAGGCCACACTCTTTTTTCTATCCAACCTATATTTTCCTCTCCACCCAGATTATTTAAAGTTGTTAAATAAGAATTATTTTTAAAAATATCAGTATTGGGTAATTTTGAAAATATTCTAATAATGCCAGGGTTATTGAATTGTGGTAATTTAGGTATAAGTATTGTTTTACCCCAACTTTTAGTTGGTAATTCCATTTCTACAAAATAATCGCAATAATCTGAATCAAAGGGAATTTTACCACAGTAATGACCTGATACAACTGAAATTGGTTTATCACTTACAATTTTTGACCCTGTAATATCATGATTATAACCTTCTACTGAATACACAAGGACTTCACCTTTATTTATTATTAAACTATCTGAATCTCCAGGATTTAAAATTTTACCATTTGTCGCTATCGATTTTGAGTAATTTCTTGCTAGTCCTCCCATTGTAAAAATAACTTTAGTATTATCAAATATTCCTGTAATATTAATCCATGGTGGCATGTGAGAATTTCTATTATTAACAGAATTCTCTTGACCTGTTGAAGCTACATATTCTTTCCCTAATCTTGATACAGGTAGAGCTAAGAAACCATCAGAAGAACGGAAATATTTTACTATTACATATACAAAGATTGGTTCATTTGCATAAACATGAATACCCCTACCTTTATAAACTTGTGCTCTAGGTGCTTTATTTTGAAAACCATTATGTAAAAATGGCTGAGCAATATTTGGAGGTAAATGGACAACTTCCAATATATTAGGTTTAACAGTTCTTTTTTCAATATAACCTACACCTTCAACTTCAATTGTTAATTCTGTTTTAGAATTACTTAATACTAATATATTTACATAATCATTGGTATCATTTTTAAAATCTTTAATTCCATCTTTAATTTGCATATTTGGTGGAATAGAAAACCAAAACTCCTTACCTGCATTTGAATTGCTCGTAAGTAAAGGTAATTTTCTTTTAATTTCATTTATATCTAAATCATTTGCATAAGAAATCATACTAAATGAAAATAAAATAATTAATACTTGTAGATAGAATGATAAATAATTTTTCATTGTTTCTATTTTTAAGTGGTTTTACATAAAGTTATAACCTAAACAAATTATTATTGTTACAAGCAAATTCTATAAAATTAACAGATTATAACTATTCATGCTTTAATATAATTAACAAAATTACAAAAAAAACCCCACTGACTTTAATTAAAAAGTCAATGGGGTTCGTTCGTAGGAGTAAGGGGTTTTTCTTATTTAGCTACTGTAAAAGCATTGTTGAATGTTCTTTCATTAGTTTCAATTGTAATGATATAAGAACCATTAGCAACATTCGATAAATCAAAATCAGTTTGGTTTAATCCACTATTTATTGAAATTGCTTTTGTTGCTATAGTAGCACCAGTTGCATCTATTAATCTAACTGAAGCATTGCCTGCAACTGTAGATTCAAACTTAACATTTACATTATTAACTGCAGGAACAGGGAATAATTTAACTTCGTTTACTCTTATTTCTGATTCTTCTACACTAGTAGCACCATCTAAAGTTATGTTTTTGATTACGTTCGCATTGTTATTGTAATCAATAGTTACAGTAGAAATATTTGTAGTGTAACCCATAGCATTTGTTTTGATTGTGTATGTACCAGGTACAAGTCCTTTTAAAGAATATTCACCTTTGCTGTTTGTTGTAGCGTGAGTATGATTTTTACCTTTTGAATCTTGAGCAACAACCATTACACCAGCCATAGATTTCATACTGCCAAGATTATTATCTTTTTTACCAAATACTCCTCTTTTTCCAGATACTATACCTTTTACTTCACCAGCACCAGTAGCTTTATCTAATTTCTCGTGGATAATTAAATAACGTCCATTATTTAATCCATTAACATCTGCTAAAGTTGCTTTTTTCCATTCTTGAGTAGCAAGTCCATTATCAACCATATATCCTGGTAGGTAATGTCTATCATTTGGCATTGAGAACACAATGTATTTACCTTCTTTTACATATTGCATTTCAAACATCCCATTATCATCAGTCATAGTTGTTAAGTTGAAGCTATTGAATAAATCAAATAAGCTACCATCTACTTTCATAGCTGAAATAGTTGAAACAATTGGACTATCGTTTTTGTCACCAGCTACCCTACCTTTGATACTAAATTGTTTTAAATCTGCAGAGCTGAAAGTAAAGTTGATATTCTCATTTACTATTGAACCTGAAATTATCTCAGCTTCCATTGGAGTACGTACTTGATTGTAGAACCAAACATCTTTAGCTTCAAAATCATCCATTCTAAAAGCTGCTGCAATATAGTTTTTATTTTCAATTAAATCTGCTGAGTAGCTACCATCCCAATTTGTAGTTGCATATATAGGTTGGTTATTGAAGTTATCAGTAGGTACACCACCGAATAAAGTCTCTTCAGGGAAGAATATTACGTAAGCACTTACTGCATCACCGCTTTCATTTGTTACTTTACCTGTTGTTTTACTTAATACCGGAGCTTTGTAATTATCAACAATCATTTTAATACTTGCTGTGTCGTTTTTGCTAAATCTCATGAATCTTGCGCTTTCAATAGTTTCAGCATCTTCATACCACTCACCATAATATTCATTCTGATAAAAGAAAGTAAAATCGACATCAGCAGGGATTTGCATTACTGCTGTACCATTATCATTCAAAGCACTTGTATATAAAGGAAATCCTCCTCTAATATCAGCATAGTTCAAATCTGTTACAAATGCTGTTATCTGACCCATTTTTGCAGGTGTACCATCTTCTTGTACCACTTGAATGGTTACTAAGTTTTCACCCCACTGATCATCTTGTTTTATTAAAACGAATTTTGTTTTTGTTGTGATTGATAAGTTTGTATCACAACCATCTACAAAAGCTCTTATAACGACATATCCAGTTCTTTGTCCACCTGGTACTTCTTCTGTTTTTAAAGCTTTATCTGAAGTAAAATACAATGCACCATAGCTATCATCAAAATATCCTCCAGCATTAGTATTACCACCATTTTCTAATTCTGCCATAGATTTAATGATGTCCATATCAGTTTCAACTACTTCGTACCTAACAGCACAAGTAGGATTTTTAGCAAAAGCTGTATAGTCAAAAACTAAAGAATGTCCACTTGCAACTTCATTAACTTCAGGTATTGGTCTTGCAAAGAATAAATCGCTATTTTCAGGTTTTTCAATGATATTACTTGAAAATATTGTTCTAAAGATTCCTTTCTTTTCACAATCTATTGTTCCAGTTATTTCCAAATAAACACCGCCTGTCTTTAAAGCTGTAATACTTAATTCATTTGTTGTTTCATTAAAGCTGTAAGTGTAAGAACTTGCATCTACAAAAGGAGAAGTAACAAAATCAAACTTTACAGCACAGTTATTTGCATTGTATGTTTTAATCTTGAAACTTTTAGTTTCTCCAATAACTAAAGGTCTTTTTGGGAATTCAACTTCAAAGTAAAAGTTATTATAACCAGTAGTATCTTCGTAATCACCAATTGTAATAGTTTGTCTTTTACTCTCTTCACTTTCTATCATTTTTCGATTTTCATACTTGAATGCTTTCACGACTAGTGTAATAATATCACCTTTCGAAAATCCCTTATAGTCTCTTACATAAAATTTTTCGTCATTTTTCTGAACTGATTCATGTAATTCAAGTTCACTTGTACCATTTGATTTAACTACTTTGTAAACATTATAGCCCTCTACATTGCTACCTCTTGCTTCACTCCAATATGCTTGAAGTACATAATTCTTATCGCCAAATCCATCTTGATATGAGGTAAGCATAAAATCTTTTGGTGCTTCAATTTTATTTTGGGCTTGTAAAGCAGAACCCATCATTGCTATTGTGATTGCAATTAACCACATATAGTATTTGTTTAGTTTATTCATTGTGTTTAACCTTTTTATTTGTTAATTAATTTTTCCCTTACATATACAAGAATGTTCGTGAAAAAAGAATGTTACAAAATTATTATTTTTAAGTAAATATATGACAGATGTTATTCATGTAAGTACTTAATTATATTAACGTTATCATTACTTTATTTATTGCAATTCATTTTTTGATACTTGAGTTAGTTTGTTAAATAACAGTCGTTACAAATAATTTATAAGCATTTATTTTTTGAGAGATTCATAAATTAATTTTGAAGCTACATTGAATAAGATTTGTACTTTTGCTTTTGAGAAGGAAAAGTACCTTTACAACTTTTATAAATATAGTTTATTTCACTAAGAACAATTAATTAATATTAAAAAAATTGTTCTTAGTGAATCTCAAAACTTAAGTGAAGTACTTAGCAATTGTATTTGACTTGAAATAGAAAGCTATATTAACAATTAATTATAAGTTTGGAAATTTATCCTTATAGTTAGCCCCTGCCCAAAACTCTTTTATTTCATTTTTTTGAAGTAAACACATCTTAAGTTTTTCTTCTTCAGCTTTCTTATCAAGATGTTGACCAATAAATACAATTTCTATAGCTCTATCTCCCCAATCATCATCCCATTTCGAAAGAATTTCATCTTTGTTCATAAAATAAACAGGATGATTTTCTCTGACTTCTGCTTGAAGCGATGCCCACCACACTCCTACTTTTTTTAGCTGTATGGAGCCACCTGCTTGACTTAAATTAATTGCATCATTTTTTCTACTTGCAATCCAAAATAAACCTTTTGCTCTTAAAAAGTTTCTTGGGTAAGAATTGTTTAAATAGTTTAAAAATCTTTCTGGGTGGAAAGGTATTTTACTTCTAAATACAAAACTTGAGATATCATACTCTAAAGTCTCATGATTATGCGTAGAATTAAGTTCTTTTAACCAACCAGCAGATTGTGATGCTTTGTCAAAGTCAAATAATTTTGTATTTAATATTTCTTTGTTTTCAATTTCTCCATAATTGGATGTTATAATTTTTGCATCAGGATTATACTTTGACATCATTTGTTTTAAAAATTTCAACTTCTCTTCGGAGACTAAATCTGTTTTATTAATAATTATAACATTTGCAAATTCTATTTGGTCAGTTAATAAATCGACAATTGTCCTTTCATCATCTTCAGAGCTTAAACCTCTATCAGATAAATATTCTGGTGAACCATAATCTGTAAAAAAATTATATGCATCAACAACTGTAACCATTGTATCAATATAACTATACTCACCAAGATTTATCAGCCCATCTTCTGAAACAAATGACCATGATTGTGCAACTGGTATTGGTTCACTTATCCCTGTGCTTTCGATTAATAAATAATCAAACCGATTCTCATTAGCAAGTTTCATAACTTCTTCTATCAAATCTTCCCTTAAAGTACAGCATATACAACCATTACTCATTTCGACAAGCTTTTCTTCAGTCTTTGATATATTTGTTTCTCTTTGAACAATTTGTGAATCTATATTGATTTCACTCATATCATTGACTATAACGGCCACCTTTAAACCTTCTCTATTATTCAAAATTCTATTTAGTAAAGTAGTTTTACCTGCACCCAAAAAACCAGAAAGTACAGTAACTGGAAGTTTTTTCATTTTTAATTCCTTAATGCGACATTGTTGCAATATAACACATATATTTATTTTGGCATAGCATTTTCCATTAGTTCTTTTGAGTTCATTTCTCATTTTAACAAGTCATAATGGCGGATATTTCAAGCCATTTTGGCAAAATAGACAAATAGACATAATAATTCAATAATTAAAGGATAAAACAATGGGTAAAATCATTGGAATAGACTTAGGAACTACAAACTCATGCGTTTCAGTAATGGAAGGTAGTACTCCTGAAGTAATAGCAAATAGCGAGGGTTCGCGTACTACACCTTCTATGGTAGGTTTCACTAAATCTGGTGAAAGAGTAGTTGGACAAGCTGCAAAAAGGCAAGCAGTTACTAACCCAAAAAACTCTATCTACTCTATTAAGAGATTTATGGGTCGCCGCTCTAATGAAGTTGGCGAAGAAACGAAAATGGTACCTTATGCAGTAGAATCATCTGATGATGGTGGTACTGTAAGAGTAAATATTGATGGACGCCAATATTCTCCTCAAGAAATATCAGCAATGATATTAACTAAAATGAAGCAAACAGCAGAAGATTATCTTGGGCAGAAAGTTGATGAAGCTGTAATAACTGTTCCAGCTTACTTCAATGATGCTCAAAGACAAGCTACTAAAGATGCAGGTGAAATTGCTGGTCTTAAAGTACGTAGGATTATCAATGAACCAACTGCTGCTGCATTAGCTTATGGACTTGACAAAAAAGGTAAGAATATGACAGTTGCAGTGTATGACCTTGGTGGTGGTACTTTCGATGTGTCAGTACTTGAAATTGGCGACGGTGTATTTGAAGTAAAATCTACGAATGGAGATACTCACCTTGGTGGCGATAACTTCGACCAACGTTTGATTGACTATTTTGCTGATGAATTCAATAAACTTGAAGGTATAGATTTACGCAAAGATGCAATGGCATTACAAAGATTGCGTGAAGCTGGAGAAAAAGCAAAAATAGAGCTTTCTCAAATGTTACAAACTGAAGTAAATCTACCATTTATAACTGCAACTCAAGACGGACCTAAACACTTAACTCTAACATTGACTCGTTCAAAATTTGAATCACTTTGTGATGATTTATTCCAAAAAACACTTCACCCTTGCGAACAAGCTGTAAAAGATGCAGGTATATCAACTAGTCAAATAGATGATGTGATTCTTGTAGGTGGCTCTACTCGTATCCCTAAAATACAAGAATTAGTAAAATCTTTCTTTGGTAAAGAGCCATCAAAAGGTGTTAATCCTGATGAGGTAGTAGCAATTGGTGCGGCAATTCAAGGTGGAGTTCTTTCAGGTGATGTTCAAGATGTATTACTTTTAGATGTAATCCCTCTTTCATTAGGAATTGAAACTCTTGGTGGTGTGATGACGCCTATGATTGCAGCTAATACTACAATACCTACACGTAAGAGTGAGACTTTCTCTACAGCATCAGATAATCAACCTTCTGTTGAAATACATATCCTTCAAGGTGAAAGACCAATGGCACGTGATAATCGTTCATTAGGTCGTTTCCACTTAGATGGTATACCACCAGCACCACGAGGTATTCCACAAGTAGAGGTTACTTTCGATATTGATGCAAATGGTATATTGTCTGTATCTGCTAAAGATAAAGCAAGTAATAAAGAACAAAATATCCGTATTGAAGCTTCAAGTGGCTTAAGCAAAGAAGAAATCGAGAAAATGAAATCTGATGCTGAAAGAAACGCTGAAGAAGATAAAAAGAAAAAAGAAGAAGTTGATTTAAGAAATCAAGCTGATGCACTACTCCACTCTACTGAAAGCCAGTTGAAAGAGCTTGGTGGAAAAATCAAACCAGAACACATAGCAAAAATAGAAGAAGCAAAAAATCGCTTATCTAAAGCTATAAAAGAGAATCCTAATGACTTACGTGCTGCAATGGATGAACTAAATGCAGCTTGGAGCGAAGCAAGCAAAGAAATGTATCAAGGTGGCGAACAAGCAGGTGCAACTCCTAATCCTGGTGAGCAAAACTCTACATCAGAAAGTAACGTTGAAGAAGCTGATTACACTGTAGTAGATGAAGATAAAAAATAACCAACTTCGTTGGGAACTTACTTAGAAAGGGGCGAAAGCCCCTTTTTTTGTTTTAAAAGAATATATGCTATATTTGTAATAAATAAATTAACTTTAAGGTTATAGAATGAAAAACAAAATTTACTTAGCAATTATATTTCTATTGCTGATTGTAATAATTACATTAGTTTTAAATAATTATAATATCTTGAATTTACCTAAAAACTCAGAAATTAAGAAACACAAAAAAGAAAAGAAAAGTTATGAATTGAGTTATAAGCAATTAGACTTAAAGAAAGCTACTATACAAGATATAGAATTCTATTTTGGTAAAGCTACATATAAATTTGATAACATTTATTTATTTTATAAAGAAAGTTCATTGTATAATGATAAATTTCAAAAGCTTAAAATAAAAAAATTACAAGATTTAAGTACTTTTTATTATACTTTACCCTATTTAATGACATATCATAGTAGAGAAAAAGGAAGAGAAGAAGCACTACGTTTTGATACTGATTTACCAACAATTGTATTTTCTCAAAGTGACCAAGTTCAATACATTGGAGAAAGTGCATGGTTTATCACGAATGATAAATTGGAAAGTTTCGTTCAATGTGATTTAAATTCTATAAAATATAAATTTGGTACGATTGACGCTGAATGGATCTCAGAAGCTGATAAAATTAGAATTTATAAATTTGACAATACTTACTTTTATTTGACTTCAGGAAAAACTTTTGCTTGGGTTACAGCGGTTCAAGATAATTTTGACCCCACTCAAGTACCAATTTATACTTATGGTTTACAATTCAGAAAGGTAAATTAAAATTAATTTACTTCAATATCCTACACACCATCTCTTAATTTGCGGATTCTTATTCGTACTTGCTCACAGTGGATAGACATTGGATATTCTGATAGTAGTTTGGTGTAAGTATCTATAGCATCTTGCTTAGCACCCTTTTGCTCTTGGCTTTGTGCTATTAGATAAGTAACATCATCTAAATAATTTGAACTTAGATATTCTTCTAAATATTTCTTTCCTTCAGCTATCACCTTATCCAAGCTATCAAGTTGGTAGTAAGTTTTTATCAATTCCAAATCTAAATATTCTGCAAAGTCTTCATCTTTAAGGTTAGATTTTAATTGAAGTAGTAGAGATAAACCTGCTTTATAGTCATTAGCAAACTTTTTAAAATCCGCTTGAGCTATAACTAAAAGACCACTTGGGTTCTTCTTATTGTTTGTGATAAGCATTTGCTTGTAAAGTGCATCATTTGCTACATTAGAGCTTAAATTTCTACTAACCAAAGAATATAATGTATTTGCACTATCTAAATTACCTTGATAGAACTCAATATCGGCTAATCTTAACTTTGCTAATTCTACTTTATCTGGTTGTAATTGGAAATTATAAGGATTAAATATCTCTCTTGCTTTTATAAAATTAGAACTCGCAAGTTCTAAATCACCAAGTAGGAAAAGCCCATTAATTGAAGCAATTGTATTTGGATAGCGATTGCGAAGTGTGTTTAATGTACTAGTACAATCTTCTTTTTTACCAATTTTAAGATATATCTGTGCAATTCTATAAAGGCAATCTGCATTTATATTCGGATTAACTGACTCTTTTAAAATCTTGTTATACCTTGCAATTATTTCCTCTGCTTTTTCCTTATTGAATTGTTTACCTTTTTCATACTTAGATTCAAAAGTCATAGCATAACCAAAAAGTGCATTTGGAGTAATTGGCTTATACATATCTTTATCTAAAAGGTACTCAAATGCCTTTATAGCCAAGTCAAAATCTTCATCTTTTCGAGCAATTTCAGCAAACTCAAATATGTAATAACCCGCCGAATTCCTTAGCTTATCAATTCTAATTGTTACTTCAAGTGCTTCCTTATTTCGTTTTGTTGTTTTTAAAAACCAAGCATAAAGCTCTTGAACTGCAATATCATTTTCTTTCTCATCTGAAAATTTATCCAACTCTTTAGCAATGTGATCTATAGCTTCTTTTGTAGCCATAAATGCATAAATGCGACCTTGCACACTTGGTAAATCACGCCTTTTGAGTAGAAGTCTTTTTAACTCATTTACCCCATTTTTATAATCATTAGTTGTAATGTAGAGTTTTATCACCTCATCAAAGTAAAGATTGTTATCTGAGAGTTTTTCTCTACCTTTATTTAATGTAGATATTGCTTGAGTAAATAATTGTAAATTAGATTGTGTGGCAGCAATTACAGTATAAGTTTCACCTCTATTTCCATACTCTTCAAATATTTTCGACCACAACAAATTGGCTTCTTCAGTTCGTTTATTACGATAAAGCATTTCTGCTTTAAGCTCCATAGCATCGAAACTTTCCTTAGTTTGTAAGCGTTTTTCAGCAATTAGTAAAAGCTCTTGATAGTCATTTATTCTTCTTAGGTTTCGAACTGAAGAAACAAATGCATCATCATCTGTGGGCTTAGCATAGAATAGCTCTTTATATAGTCGAGCTGATGATTCGAACTCTCCAGCAGATTCGTAACTCTGCGCTAATTGTCGTTTTTGTTCAAACGAGTTTTGACTTAAGAGTAAATGTGAGTAGAAACTAAAATTTAGAAGTAAGATTAGTATTTGAGTGTAAGAATTTATTCTTTTGAACATTGAATTTGCTTTTTCTTTATTTCTTAATTTTGATTTCAATTTTAGAACGTGAAAATATGAACTTAGTTGTAAAAGTTCTCAGAATAATCTTTGCAGTATTTGTACTGTGCTTTGTAGGTACTATTGTAGTCGGCTTTTTCCTCCCGAATGAGTTGGAAATAGAATCTAAATTAGTAATAAATACCAATATATTAGGTATTAGAGAACAAGTACTAAATCTAAATAATTGGAAAAACTGGAATGAATTTGTAAAAATTTCAGATTCCAAGTTTGTTATTGTTGAACAAGACTCTACTCTTAAAGATAATGCAATTTCAATTCACCCCACTAGTGGCAATAATTTAACCGTTACTTTCTCAAAAGGCGATTCATTAAGTGGAGTAGATTATAAATTTTACGCTGGCTATAAGCTTGACTCTACAAAAAGTAAGTTAGCAGACTATTTGAATAGAAAACATTCATACATGGCACTTGGAAGCTTAAAATATAAAGAAACAAGTCTTGGTATGGAAGTAACAAAAATTTATAAATTAAAATTGGGTTGGTTTCCTGTGAATAAACTTTTTGGTTATTTGACAAAAGGACAACTTGAAAATGCTAACATGCAAGATTTAAGAAATTTAAAGAAAGTACTTGAAAGTAATAAGGTTGTATAATTAAAATTATATTTAAAATAATATTATTCCTTTATGGAATTGCACTTCTTGCAAATCCAATAGGTAACAGGGAGAAAATAAGCTACGAAGCAGATATGTTAGTAGGTTCACGATTACCACTTGGACCAATACGAGAATATACTGGCAATGTAAGAATAAAGCAAGGCGATATAAGAATAAAAACGAATAAAGCAATGCAATTTTTTTTCAATAATACTAGTGAGTTAGAAGGAAATGTTATCTTCAATCAAAAAGATTTAGAGCTTAAATCACCGAAAGTAACTTATAATGCTGATACTAAAATTGCAAAAGCTTTCTATTCTTTGGAAATAATTGATGGTAAAAACAAGATTACTTCAAAAAGTGGCGAATATAATGGATTTACTTATAATGCTTACTTTTATGATAATGTGGTTATGGAAAATGATACTGCAATTATCTATTCCGATAGAGCAATTTATAATAGGCAAACTAAAGTCGCATGGCTATATGGAAATGTATATTTAAAAGGAAAGAAAGTAAATAGCTCTATTACTTGTGATTCATTATTCAATAATCCTAATGAAGGATTTACTAATGCAATGGGAAATCCGATTTTGGAGCAGGTTGATACAATCAAAAATAAAGATAATTTAGGTACTCTTGATACAATGATTGTATCTTCTATGGATATGAAAGCATATAGAGGGGCAAAGGAAACGTATAAATTTAAAGATTCAGTTGAAATTTATAAAAATGATTCTCAAATAAAATGCGGTTATGCATTGTTTGAAAAGCATATTGGTCGAATTAAGCTTAACTATAACCCAATTATTTGGTTAGATAATACAATCTTATATTCTGACACAATTACTGTAATGACTTCACAAAATAAACTCCGTACAGTTTATATGGAAAGTAATGCAATAACTGGCACTTTAGAAGATTCAACTTATAAGGACAGGGTAAATCAAATTATAGGCGATGAAATCTTGATAGAATTTCAAGAAGGAAAAATTAAAGTATTAGAAAGCTATCAGAATGCAAAAAGTTTATATTATTTAATGAATGATTCAATACCTGATGGTGCCTCGGTAACTGCTTGTGATACTATTGTTGCAAATTTTAATAATGGGCAAGCAGATGAGATAGTATGGCTGGGCAAAGTAGCAGGCGATGTATTCCCAGAAAGTAATGTAGAACAAAATCCAAAGGAGTATTACCTACCCAAATTTGTATGGTTTGGAAATAAACCTAAAAAGAAAAAGCTTCAGGGTAAATTCGTGAAACAATGAAAAGTTCACAATAATTTTTAAAACATACGTTTATATAGTTGTATCATTAACTAAATCTTAACATAAATAATGGGTAAAAAAGTATTAATCACTGGTGCTAGTGGGGGATTTGGAAAATTGACAGTAGAAGCATTACTTAATAATAGTTTCACTGTTGTTGCATCTATGAGAAACTCTACGACAAAGAATAAAGATGTTGCTGAGCATTTATCAAATCTAGGTGCTAAAATTGTAGAAATAGATGTGACCAACGACTCAAGTGTAGAAAATGGAGTTAGACAAGCTATAGAAATCATGAACGGTTTAGATGTAGTTGTAAATAATGCCGGTGTTGGCAGTATCGGTATGATGGAACATTTTACTGTAGATGATTTCAAAAATTTGTATGATATAAATGTTTTTGGAGTTCAAAGGGTAAATAGAGCTGCATTACCATATATGAGAGAACAAAAAAGTGGTTTAATAATCTATATTTCTAGTTTATTAGGTCGTATGACTATGCCATTTTACGGTTTATATAATTCTACTAAGTGGGCTTTGGAAGCATTAGCTGAAAATTATAGAGTTGAATTATCGGGTTTTGGTATTGAGAATTGTATAATTGAACCAGGTGGCTATCCAACGTCATTTATGGAAAGCCTGATGAGTTCTTCTGACAGATCAAGAGATGCATCTTATGGTGATTTCATGAATATGCCATCACAAATGTTTAGTGGATTTGAACATGCACTAAAAAATAATCCATCACAAGACCCAAATAATGTTGCATTAGCAATCTTAAACGCGATAAATACAAACAAAGGGGAAAGAAAGTTTAGAATACCAGTAGATTCGATGGGAATGGGTAGTGCATTAGAAGGATATAATGACCAGTTAGAAGGAATTATGAAAGGTATATACGGTAACTTTGGTATGCAAAGTATGTTAGAATAATCTCTATACTATAAATTTTAATATAATGGGGCTTAATGCCCCATTTTATTACCACTCTATTACTTCTCTATCTCTATAGAATTTACCTGTTTCAGCTTCATCTGTGATAGCTAACCATAATGCTGTATCTGCTCCTTGTTCCACACTTCTATGTGCATTAGGTCCACCCATATCAGTTCTGACCCAACCAGGGCACATTGAAAATACTTTAACATTAGTATTACGTAATTCATCACTTAGTAGAATACTCATTGCATTTAGTGCATTTTTTGAAAGTCGGTAAGCTGCATAATTTCCAAATAAATCATCATTAGCTCCCATACCACTTGATACATTTATAATCCTCGAATCTTTTCCTCTTTTTAACATACTTAATAGTGACTTTATTAAAGCTATAGGACCAAAGAAATTTGTATCAAAGACTTTTCTTAAAACTACAAACTCAGTACCTTCAATGCCATCATTAGGGCTTATAATACCTGCATTATTTATCAAAACATCAATTGCTTTATAAGATTCTTTAAGCTCTTTTGCAAGTCTTCTTACATCGGATTCATTTGTAACATCACAATATTTAATTACAAGATTATCTTTAGGTAATCCTTCAAATTCAAATAAGGCTTGTTTTCTTGTTAATGCAACAACAGTATATTCTTCAGTGGCAAGTAATTGCTTTACTATCTCGTAACCAATTCCACGATTTGTACCTGATACAACAGCTATTTTATTCATAGTAGTTAATTTTTCAACAGCTTGAAAGCATGAGTCCAATGATTATTAATAAAACCGTAGTAAATCCAGAACATTGCCATTGTTTCTAACCAATAGGACATAGAAATATCGCCCATATCATTACAGGAAGCCCAACCCCAGTCAAGAGCAAAATTACTTACAACTTGCTTTGCTTCTAAGTCATTCCCCGCAATAAACATATCAGCAGTTCCTTCTTTTAATACAGGATTACACATGTAATTCGCTGTAACAATATTAAATGCTTTCACTACTTTAGCATTTGGTAAATACTGTTGTATTTGCTCACCAGCAGAATTACCAAGCGATACATCAAAATGTGGTTTACCAGTGGAAAAATCAAGAGGATTTGAGATATCAACTAATATTTTATTATCAAAGTTACTTTTACCAGCTAAATCAATTGCTGAAAACGCACCTTTCCAATTTCCAGCAAAAAAGATAATATCAGAATGTTTTGCCGCATCTTCAAAGCTACCAATTTGAAGTGAACCTAACTGCTTTGTAGCCCACTCAGCTAATTTTGATTTATCTCTTGTACCTACAACGACTTCATAATCAAGCTTAAGAAGCCCTTCTGCTATTTTTTGTCCAACATTACCTGAACCGATTACACTTGCATTTTTTGACATTTTTTAATTTTATTAATTGCAAAGTAGTTAAGACGAATAAGTATAAAAAAGTTATGAATTTCTTAATTTGCCTATACAAATAAATAATTTTCGGAATAGTTAAATGGAATTGAAGCTATACAATAGCTTAACAAAGAAGATTGAAGCATTAAAACCAATAGTTGATGGTCAAGTTAGTATTTATTCATGCGGTCCAACGGTCTATGATTATGCTCATATTGGCAATTTCCGAGCTTTTCTTTTTACAGATTTATTACAACGGGTTATTCGTAATACTCTTGGCTTAGAGCTGAAATGGGTTATGAACATTACTGATATTGATGACAAAACAATTAGAGATTCTAAATTAGGTTCTCCAGCTTGGAAAAATGATTTTGG
>VYMC01000161.1_pt1 | contig 17053 bp, 16 predicted proteins | sample 5115301 | NCBI WGS metagenome assembly VYMC01 (sample SAMN12291802, study PRJNA351875) | freshwater metagenome | isolation source: freshwater lake | place: USA: Michigan, Wintergreen Lake | collected 2013-08-08 | reverse complement strand
GGTATAAAGTTCAAATCTTGGGAATTTTCAAAATCACCTTTTAAACTTACAACTACCGAATCTCCATTTGTAGTTGTCGGCAGTGAGGAACTACTGCTAAGTAATAGCTTATTAAATTTTAATTTTGCTTCATAACTTCTGGCTAGTATTTTTAGTGATTTGGCAGGAATACCACCTAGTTCAATCTTTAATATTTTATCTTCCCCAATGTAAGCTGAATCACTTTTGATAGAAAACACAGCATCACCTATACCTGTACCAAATAAATCAACTATTAAAGGACTACCTACACCATTATAATTAAACCCTAATCTGCCAGATTCTTGTGCAACATCTTGGGGACTAAACCTAAGTTTCATATTATGTGACCGACCAGGCTGCAAAGTAAAAGAGTCACCACCTTCAAGTATTGTAAATATATTAGGTTTGTTAGTAAGATTGGAAATTGAAGAAATATTAATAGCTGAAGTACCATTATTACTAATTACAGCATCTACTGTATCCTTAGTTGTACCAAGTAGTACATTGCCAAAATCAATTAGAGAACTATTTAATTGTAATGATGGCTGAACCCCTATACCTTTAATATTGATAGTATCGGTATAATTGCCAATAGTACTTCTTACAGTAATTTTAGCACTTCTTGGACCTACTTGGGTTGGCATAAAAGCAAACATCATATCGCGGCATTCTTTAGGAGCGAGGTAGAAATCCCCAGCACCACGAGGTACCATAAATTCATTTGTATTACCATTAGTTACATCTACACCAAGAACGTGCAAAGGAGCATCACCAGTATTACAAAGCACTTGACTTTCCATTGCATCTTTACTGGAGCCAACTAAAACCTCACCCATATCTATGTCAATTTTTTGGAATTGAGCTTCTGGTGCAATGATAGAGAAAACAGCATCAGAAATGTCGGATTGTAAAATAAGGGGTACTGGCCTATATCCAGCACTGATACAATTTAAACCATCTTTTGTATTTATCATTAATAAAGAATTTTCATTACTCCAGTTCAATTCAGAATTATTATTAAATAAAAGAGGGATGGAAGCACTTGTTGAACTTGTAATTTCAGTTACAAATATTAATTTATCATCTACAAGTTTGTATTTATTCAAAAAATACTCGTCAATTAAACTACTTACACTTGATTTTTCTAATAAAAACAATTCAAATGGTATGTTTGAAATTGAAAAATCTACTAAAGTTTTACTTGAAAAATTTTTGATCTTTAAAAACTCTTTTGTTAACAAATTGTAACTATGAATATTACCATAAATATCTGCTATATAAAAAAGGTTTAATGATTTGTCTAACTTACGAGGTGAGTAATAATCTACTGCAATTAATAAATCAATAATCTCAATTAGTTTAAATGATTTATCAATTTTACATAGTTTATTTAAAACCTGAAAATATAACTCGTCGTTCTTCTCATCCCAGAAACAAAACTTTATTTCTTTTTTACTATAAGGAAAAGGTGCTTTGTATAAATAGTTTCTTGAAGGAATATTGTAAATAAAAATTGAGTCGTTTTCAAAAAAGAAAAAGTCTAGTGAATATGAATTTAAAGAAAATCTTAAACCAGATGCATTTGATGATGATTTTGGTGAATAAAACGTGCTTGAAGTATTTGTTTTTAAATCATATAATACATAGTTTGGAAAACCATAATACTCCAACACAATTATAAACTCATCTTTATAAGCAGCAACATTAAATCTATTTTTCACGAAATCAATCTTGTTTTTTATATTGATATTTCCATTTAGCGAATTTCTAACATTTAATAGAGTATCTTTTGAATAGGTATAAAAGTACTCACTATCAATACATCTAAAAGAACTTAAATTATCATAGCTTTCATATGCTGATAATGTTGTATCTATTTTATAATATGCTAAATTATTTGTCGATTGGTTATCATCACTTAATGGTATAGATGCTTTAATAAGACATAAATCGCTAACTGGCTTTGATACATTCTTCCAATTGTAAATATGATTTTGAGCATCCATTGTAATTTGAGACCAATTTTGCCCACCATCTTTAGAAATACTAAGATCGACTTTCTCTTCTTTTGATACACTATCCCACTTAATTAAAGTATCAGTTCCGACAATAAATTTTTCACCACCATTAGGGAATAATACTTTAATATTAGATGGAACTAATTTAGGTAATGTGGTATTTTTATTGTAAATCAATAAACTTATATCTTTCAGATTACAAGCATCAGAAATTAAAGTGAATAATTCATAAGAGATGTATTTATTTTTATTTGTTAATCTAAGTTTGATATCTAAAGTATCAAACTTTGATATTTTATAAGGAGGATTAAATCCTATTATTTCAAAGTCAGTATTGTTATACAATCTTTTAATATCAGTAATTACTGCTTCTCTATTGTTTGTATAAACTTTGATTACAGTATCAACAACTTGATTATCATTTAAGTTAGCATATTTAAGAATTGAGGGATTAGATTGAACTAAGTTAAATGTATTAGGATCTTTATTAGCAAAAGCTGAATCTATTGTACTAAGAATATTTAATTTTATTATAGAATTTTGAGTACATCCAAAACCGCTTTCCCATTCTATTTCACAAGGCTGCAACGATATTTTTCTTGCTATTTCTTCAAATACATTGTAGATAGCATCTATTCCTCGAACATTCACGAAAACCTCACCATTCGTATTTTCAGCTACTCTTCTAAATAAACCAGTATAATCTGTTGTATTTAGCAATACAGAAAATACTCTAATACCTTGTGCTTTAGCATCTTGATAAAGTCTTGCTTCGTCTAAATTTAGATTTGGACAGTGTAAATCACTGACTAAGATTAGTACTTTCCTATCATTTTTTCTTGGAGTAATAAATGGCACACCTCCTGTTTTTTCTGAATAAAACATTCTTTGAACATCAACCCCAGGTGCAGAAGGTATTGACTTTGCTGCTTCATTTGCTTTTTTTCTATCTCTTGTGAAGTCTCTATGTATTAAAACACTTTTATCCATATAAGTAATGCCCACTTCATCTGGTGGTAATTGCAAATATGAAATAAACTTATCTGTACCACTTCTAGCGATATCAATGTGGCTATAAGTATCAACCATAACACACACAGAAATGCTATATCTATCAGTAGGGCAAGTAATTTTGGTGATTTTTCTTGGTATTCCATCTTCTGTAATTGATGCATCCGTGATATTTGGAATAACTCTATTACCATTTTCATCATTGTAATAGAATTTTGCTTTCATTGTTGGAAAGTTTGTATCATCAATATTATAAAATCTCAAGCTTTGACTATGCAAGATACTGGTACATACTATTGCAATTACAATTATAATTATGTTTTTCATTAGATACCTTTTAAATGAAAAGTTATTAAGTTTATGAAACATAAAGAAAGACAATTCAACATATAAAAGGTTACAAAATTAATTTATAAACCTTGTTTAGCTCTTAGAGCCTATCTTTTAAAATTGAGATTATGCATTGCTGCACTTTGTGTTTATATAGAGCAATATCGTTGTCAAAAGATTACAAACTATATTTTCACAAATACACATTTACAATTTATAAATAAAAATTAACATTATTAAACTAAATTTAAAATTTTCTGTTTTTATTCGGTACAAAAGCAAAAGCCCTACAATGTTGAGTTGTAGGGCTTGTGTAATCTTTATAATTAAGTACTATTTTTAAGCTAAGTATTCATCAATAATTAAATAAGCCAATGAATACACCAATTTGTGCGAACATTGCATTGCTTGTAACTGTGCTTGGCATATTGGTAACTGTTTCCTTTTTATTAACTTTCCAATCACCAGCAATGCCATAGTTATAACCAAATGAGCCACGCAGCATTGCCACAGAAGAAAATGCCCATTCTATATTTAATTGAGGAGTTAAGGTAGTATAAGTTTGATTGAATGCAGTGCTTGTAGAAAGTGAGCTATTTAATGAACTTATATCTGCTTTTGCATCTTTAGTAGAGCTGAGGAATGTAATATCATGGTTAGCTCTTCCGATTGTAAGTTCTGGTACGATTGCAAAACCTTTAAAAAGTACAATTCCATATCCTATTGAAAGACCTAAAGAACCGAAAGAATTTGTTACTTCTTCTTCTGTAGTTAATGAATTATTGATTGTATTTGAGTTAGTAGCAGTTGATACTAAGCTACCACCCATACCATTTATACCAACACGCAAATTTGGAACCCATGGTATTGCAGTAAATCCTTGCCCACCAACTAAAATCATTGAACCACTTTGCTCAGCGAATTTTCTTTGTGGATTAATTTTATTATAATTAGCAATTAAGCTATTAGTTCCAGCATTATCAATCAACAAGAAAGAACTAGTAATACCACCACCGATAGCAAAGTAAGGCGTGGACATTTCAGTAGGTTCTTCCTCTTTGAATGGAAGTTCGTCAAGGCGTTCATCTTGAGAGTAAGTGTAGCCCAAGCTTGCAAATAAACTCAGTAGCAGAATTAGGTTTTTCATTTGTTAGTTTAAAGTTTGAAATTTTACAAAATTACGAAATTTTAATCTTAGCGACTCAATAGCAAAGTAATTATTGAAATCACTTTCTTATTTTTGTATCTAAACACTTTAATTACTTTCTTTTTCAAAAAAAGTTCTAAAAAATGAAAATTACTTTTCCCGATAATAATGTACGAGAATATAGCGAAGGCACAACTGGAATGGAGATAGCGAAATCTATTTCCGAAGGATTGGCAAGAGTAGCTTTAGGAATATATGTAGATGAAGTACCTTATGATTTATCTCGCCCAATAACACAAGATTCAAAAATAAGATTAGTAACATTCGATAATGAAGAAGGAAAGTCAATTTTTTGGCATTCAAGTGCCCATTTGATGGCCGAAGCAATAGAATCATTATACCCTGGAACTAAGTTCGGGATAGGACCTTCCATAGAGCATGGGTTCTATTATGATATTGATACAGTTGGAGATAGGAAGATTTCTTTAGAAGATTTACCACTTATTGAAAAGAAAATGGTAGAACTTTCAAAGAAAAACTCTGAGTTTAAAAGGATTGAGATTACTTGGCAAGAAGCTGTTGATTATTTCAAAGAAAAGGGTGATGAATATAAATTAGAATTATTAGAAAGTTTTAAAGACCAAGAGATTACTTTTTATCAGCAAGGTGACTTTACAGATTTATGTAGAGGAACTCATATACCACATACGGGCCATATTAAAGCAATAAAGTTGCTATCAGTAGCAGGAGCATATTGGCGAGGAGATGCTACTCGTGGGCAAATGACACGTATTTACGGAATTACATTCCCTAAGAATGCACAGTTAGAAGAATTTATACGATTAAGAGAAGAAGCTGAAAGAAGAGACCACCGCCGACTTGGTAAAGAATTGGAATTGTTTGCCTTTTCAACCAAAGTTGGGCAAGGCTTACCTTTGTGGTTACCTAAAGGAGCAGTGGTAAGGAATTTATTAGAGAATTACATGCGTTCTATCCAACGAGATAATATGTATAAGCATGTAATTACCCCTCACATTGGGCAAAAAGAACTTTACGTTACTTCAGGTCATTATGCAAAATATGGTGCGGATTCATTCCAACCTATAAATACTCCAGCAGAGGGGGAAGAGTTCCTGCTAAAGCCAATGAATTGTCCTCACCATTGTGAGATTTATGCAAGTAAGCCACGTTCATATAAGGAATTACCATTACGTTTAGCTGAGTTCGGTACAGTTTATCGCTATGAGATGAGTGGAGAGCTACATGGACTTACAAGAGTACGAGGATTTACTCAAGATGATGCACATTTATTCTGTACACAAGATCAAATCAAAGATGAATTTAAGAGAGTAATTAGAATAATTCAAAAAGTATTTAGTGAACTCGGATTTGATGATTATATACCACAAGTATCACTTCGAGACCCTGAGAACAAGGAAAAGTATATTGGAAGTGATGAAGTATGGGAGAAAGCAGAGAGAGCAATTATAGAAGCAACAGAAGAAATGAATATGGAAACTGTTGTAGAATATGGAGAGGCGGCATTCTATGGACCTAAACTTGACTTTATGGTGCGCGATGCAATTGGCAGAAAATGGCAACTTGGTACAATTCAAGTAGATTACAATTTACCTGAACGCTTTGAATTAGAGTACATAGGAGCCGATAATCATACTCATAGACCTGTAATGATACACCAAGCACCTTTTGGCTCAATGGAGAGGTTTATGGCAATATTGATTGAGCATTATGCTGGGAATTTCCCTTATTGGTTAGCACCTGTGCAGATTTCAGTATTACCTATAACAGATAAACAAATTGAATATGCAAATCAGGTAGTTACTAAATTGAAAGATGAGGGCTTTAGGGTAGAATTAGATGATAGGGCAGAAAAAGTAAACAGGAAAATTGCTGAAAGCGAACAAGCAAAGATACCATTTGCTTTGATATTAGGGCAAAAGGAAGCTGATAACTGGACTGTATCTGTAAGAGAGCATACAAAAGGGGATATTGGGGTTAAAACTATTGGTGAAATTATTGATTTATTTAAGTTTTTAAATAAACCTGGAAACAAACACGAGGACTACAAGCCCCATGAATACAAACACCATTAAGAGAGCAACTATACTGGTTACAGGAAGGAAAACGCAAATTATGGAAGCAGTTACAGCTGAATTAGAAGCAAGTAGCTTTGAAGTACTTCAAGCAATAGATAATTCTGCAACAGAAACTCATATCATGAAAAGTGATTTTAACTTATTATTTATAGGTGGTGGTATTGACCCAACCTCTAGAATGGAGTTCCAGCGTTTAATTAGTATTTACAAACCAAATGTAAAAGTAGTTGAGGTATCATTTGGTCTTTCATCAAGTATCACAGAACTTGTAGAAAAATCTTTGGGTATATAAATAATATGGTAAAAAAAGACTGTAAATTAATTGTGTTATCAGCCCCAAGCGGTGGTGGTAAATCAACTGTAGCAAGATTTATTTTAGATAATTTTAAAGATGTCAAATTTTCAATATCATGCACTACAAGAGAGAGAAGGGTTGGAGAGATAGAAGGTTTGCATTATTATTATATGTCTAAAGAAAGTTTCAAAGAAAAAATAGACAATAATGAATTAGCTGAGTACGAAGAAATATTTGGTAATTATTATGGAACATTAAAATCAGAAATAGATAATAAAGTTAATTCTGGCAATAGAGTGCTTTTTGATATAGATGTGAAAGGTGCTTTATCGTTAAAAAGAATTTATGGAGAAGATGCCTTTCTAATATTCTTAAATCCACCAAGTTTGGAAATATTGGAAACTCGATTACGAAATCGTGCCACAGAAAGCGATGAACAAATTAGAACTCGTTTGGCAAGGGCTACTTCAGAACTTAGTGAAATAAATAAATTTGATCTAATCGTAATAAACAATGTGTTAGACGATACTTGCAAAGAAGTAGCTAAGTGGTTATAATTTATAGAAATAAATAGAATCATAATGTACCTATTAAGACTTTCATTAATAATTCTAACTACATTAATATTTATAATATTAGCAATGATAGGTATGCTTGTTGGTAACAAAGATACATTTAATTACTTTGCAAGACTTTGGAGTAAAACATTACTTAAAATATCATCTATAAAAGTAGAAGTAATTGGTAAAGAGAATATACCTAAAGAAACAGGTTATATAGTGTGTAGCAATCATGCTTCACTATTTGATATCCCTATTTTGCTTTCTTTATTTGAATATAGTGTTTTAATAATTTACAAAAAGGAATTAGAGAAGATACCAATATTTGGAATGGGGCTTAAAGCATCACCTTTTGTAGGTATAGTAAGGGAGGACCCACGAAAAAGTATGGAATCACTTGAAGAAGCCGCAAGTTTAATTCGTAATGGCACTACTATACTTATATTTCCTGAGGGAACTCGTTCTACAGATGGTAAATTGGGTGAGTTTAAGAGAGGAGCTATGCTACTTGCATTCAAAGCTGGGAAGAATATATTGCCAATTAGCTTAATTGGAACTGAGAAAATATTACCTGCTGGCAAAAGCAAATTTAGTAGTGGAAAAGTAAAAGTAGCAATTTCTCAAATGATAGATATTCCAGAAAGGGCAGATAAAAAACAAGAGCAAGCAATAATAGCTGACTTAAAAGAAACAATACAAAAAGGACTTAACCAATAAATTTAAAGAATTTGGCTCTACTTTAAGAAATTTCTTTGCAGATTAAGGAAATATACTTATTTTTGTAATCCTTATAAAAAAGGAAATGAAAGGTCAGGTAGCTCAGTTGGTAGAGCAAAGGACTGAAAATCCTTGTGTCGGGGGTTCAATTCCCTCTCTGACCACATAAAAGCCCGTAAATAGTGGCTTTCAGAGGTGTTGCGTACGTATTGCGTACAAAAAAAGCAGTTTTGCTTTTGATTTCTGAATAGTTATATTTGAAAATGTTGTTTTGTCGTGGAAACAACTAAATTAAGAAAGAGCTAAGATTTTAAATAGTCTTGGCTCTTTTTATTTCTACTTATATTCATTCTGAACTAACAAAAAAGCCCCTATATCATTTCTTCTAAGCAAGTAATAGTTTTCTATACCTTTACCTATAAAAACTCAATAGAGGGCTTTAAATTAAGCAGTTTAGTCTTAACTTGTTATTCTGTTCGATTATAGAAGACTTCTATCTTAGTATTATCATTTCTTTGCACGTTTTCTGAATAACCTCTATGCCTACCTTTAGTTTTAAGATAGAAAATTATAGCAGTTACGTTTGGTGGTGTGGTGTAATATTCATCTCCTTTGTTTACTTTGACTCCACTAATTAACTCCAGTAACTTACTTTCTGTATAGTCTATTTGTTCTTCTATGGTACTCTCTACTTTTTCCTTATATTCAGGGTCATCTTTGCACCATTTGTAGTGAGTAGTTCTACTAATTCCTACTTTCTTACAAGCATTTTGAACGTTGCCTAAATTCTCTTGCAACTCTTGTAAAATCAGTTCTTTTTTTAATGTGTTAGTTTGTTCGTTCATTTGTTCCTTATTTTGATTTAGGGTAACTTAGGGTAACAAGGGTAAGTAGGGTAAGTAGGGTATATTTATTTTTACCCTTACCCTTACCCTATAATTTGTTAATTTGCATTAAACGTGCTTTCAAAAGCAATTATATTGGAGAGTTAAGAGTCCCGTCTTGCTCTCCTTTTTTTGTTTCAGCTTCATAGTATTCTCTCCAGTAGTAGCAGTCATCTATTTTGATTAGTGTTTTATTTTCGTTGTGGTGTCTTTTAATTATCTTTCTCGCTGTTTCAGAATTAATACCTTTATCTATTAGCTTAGTAAGAATTTCAGAATGAAATAGAGCTTTATTTCCTAAAAAGATTTCTTCTAATTTATCAGTATGCTTAGGAACATCTCTACCTACTGAATATGACTTGATTAAATTACTTTCGTAATCAGTAGCAACAAAATCAAATTTCAAGTAATTATCATAGGACTTGTTCAAAATCAATACCTTATCATTTGTTTCATAGTGTCTATTAAACTCTTGCTTAAGGTAAACTTTCTTTGAGTCGTCTTCATCAAAAGCTACTAAAGAAATTAAATTTTCAATTCTTTCATTTATTACAGATGACCCTTGTGTTTGCTCTTGACTTGTTCTTTGTTTGCCATTTTGAAAGCCCTTATTTATATGACCTACCAAAATCAGGGTGAGATTATACTTGCTTTTTAAATCTTTGAACATCTTAATCAAGTTCTTAGCATTTATAGGGTCTTGCAATGAATTATTTGTAGTAAGTCCTAAATTATCCACTACTACAAATTTTGCATTGTGTTGCTCAATCATTTCTTCATAGAAAGTAGAAACTGAAAAATCTCTTTCTCCAAAGTCTTCATAAGTCAAATAGTAAAGATTACTTAAATTTTCATCAATTAAATTCTCATACCTATCTCTTAAGACTTCTTCTCCATTTTCTAAATCAATGTATAGTACTTTCATTGCATTGGTGTTGTTAGTTAATCCAAATAGACTTTCTCCTTTCGCTACTGCTATACATATCTGAACTGCTAAAGATGACTTACCTACTTTTGGTTTTGATTGTATTAGAGTCAATGACCTTTCCATAATGTAAGTTCCTAATATTTGTTTTCTTTTAGGTTTCTTTTTTGCTCTTTGCAGTTTCTCATTCATATTCAATACTTCTACTGGTTTTTCTATTTCAATTCCAGTACCCTCTATTGCTTGTTCTATATCAATTCCTACCATTACCTACTCCTTTTTTATTGTTGGCATATACCATTGCATTAGTATTTCCAAAATACATTCTGCAACAATCAGAGGTTTGCTTATCTCCTTTCAATAAGTTCAAATACTTATTATGAACTTGTTTATAGATATTTGGGTCTTCTATAAATGTGTTTTTAATAGCAACAACTACTCTAAATTTATTTGCTGTATCGGTGTGAGTGCAAGTAGTATAGATAAGACTTGCTTGTTCATTGAATACTTGACTATTTAGAGCTTCATTTAAAGTCATTCCTTTATCTACATCAATTACAATCAAATTGCTTAATCCGAAATTTTCGCTTTTTCGATTAATTGCATTTTCAAAATCTATTTCATCAAGTTCAGCAGTTTTCAGATAACAAGGTATAAAAGCAAAGCCCTTTTGTATGTAACCGATTAACTCATTAAGAGTGCAATTTGTATTAGTAAACATAGTCTTATTTTTAGCATTAGATAAGTCCTTGTTCCTTATATCCTTATTCAAAGCAATAGTTAGTATTAGTTCTTTTTCAGCATTAGGGTAAGTTTCTATCATTATCCTTTCTGCTTCATCTCTTTTGAGTCCGTTATCATATTGCAAAATACTTGCTTGTTCTTCTATCAGTTCATCTTTAAATCTCCAGTAAGGTGGTTTAGTCTTGATATATTGCTTTTTTGGTGTGGTGTCGGTTCTTTTCGTTGCATTTATTCCAGTAAAGTATGTTCGATTAGTTTCAGTTCGATTGTAGCCGATTTTTCCAGCATATTTTATTAGGTGTTTTATTGTGAAATTACTTAATCTATGCTTCAAATAATATCTATGTTCATTAGTTTCTTCATCTATGAAATGACTAAGCAAAATATCTAAAGCTGTTTGTTCATCATAAGTATTTCCTATTGCTGAAATTACAAATTTCCACAAATTATGTTCAGGTCTTTTAGGTAAATAACTAAGTATAATCTTAGCTTGTTCAGGTGTTGGAATATCATATACTTGCATTTAATCCTCTCCAAAGTAGTTTTCTTCTTTCAGGAAATTGATTAATTCAGTATCTAAATCCTCTTGCTTTAGTTCTTCTTCTATTTTGGCAAATTCTCTCTTGTTTAAAATCTCTTTTATAAGTACTGGTTTTTCAATCTTTGTTCGATTTACTCCAGTATATCCATTCAAACAAGCATAGAATAGCAAAGTCCTTAAGCTAAAGTTAGGAAATATGCAGTCTATTCTTTCTTCAATAGGTATTCCATAAAAATCAGGATAGAAAGGTTTTAAAATTTCTATTGCTAATTCCTTATCAAAGCTGTTTACTATTGAGGATATGACAATTAGTTTCTCAAACTTGCAAAGCTCTGAACTAATTTTAGAGAGTAAATAAGTCGCATATTCATTATGCCAACTATTTAAGTTTAAACTATAACTCATAATTAACTCTCCTTAAACATAGAGTTAATAATTTCACTTCTTTTGAAATAGATACTACCACCTATTCTATGACTTGGAATAAGTCCGTCCACTCTCCACCTATGCAAAGTAACTTGACTTACTTGCAGTAACTCCATTGCTTGTTTTGTTGTGAGTAGGTCTTCAGGTTCTTTCTGTGTAAAGAGCTTGTTCTCCTTAAATGCTTCTTTCACAGAATTATTCACTATCTCTTGTAAGTCATTGATAGTGAAATTTTGTATTTGTATTGTGTTCATTTAACACTCAAAAAAGTTTGTAAATAATTTATGATATGATTGTAATCATTCACAATTCAAACTTAGGAGAGTAAAAAAGTAAGAAAAAAGTAAAGAATATTACTTTTGTTTATAGCAGTAAAATCAATAGTTTCAGGGTGTAATATGACAAAGTAATTACCCAAAAATTACTTTTATTACTTAAGAGGTCTTTGTTCTCTGACTTTATCCAAATCTTTTAAGAATGTATTTTTGATTTTATCTAATTCACTTGCTTCATCTCTATTGCAACTATTTTGAATAATAGAAGTTTTTAAACTTCCTTCTTTTATTTCTGTGTTATTCTTTTTAATTAATTTGCAATAGTGCCTATATCCGTCAATTTTCTTATTATAATTATGTTTATCAAAACTTAGCAAGTAAGCTAAAGTATTTTGTGATTTTCTCCAAACAATAATTCCTTTCTCAATTTTGTAATATTCATCTACAATTTCATTTATATTAGTTTCTTCTTCTTTAGTTTCTGTTTCAGGTTCTTTGTTGCCATTAATTTTTAAATTGTCTTCAAGAGTTTCTTTTATTGTATTAAGATGAATTAAAACAAAAGCTTTATTAGTAGAGGCGTAATGAGTCCTTTTCTGAATAGCTTTAAAACTTTCAGTAGTCATTTTTTCAATAAATATATTAACATAACCTAATACTGACTTAATATGATTAATCTCAATTTGATTATCATCTATAAAATCCTTTAAATCTTCAAACTCTAAATAAAGTTCTTTAAAAAATGGCATCTCGGCACGATTTTTTGAGTCGAAGTTTAAATCGTATTCGTAATAATCACAATCTGCATCAGACCACAAAGAAAGAGTATTACATTTCTTACGTATCATTCTCCATTTGGCTCTAAATTCTTGATTAATTTGCTCTTGTGTCTTATTTTGTTGTATATCTAAGTTTTCCATTTCTTTCTCCTTATTTAGCAATTTTGAAAATTGGAGCATTATTCCAAATTCTATCAAACTCTTGCTGAACTATGTTATCAGTAACTTTGATATATTTCTTTAGTGTCTTCAAATCCTTATGACCAGTAATTTTCATTAATACTTCGGGTCTGCCACCACGTTCTAAAAAAAGAGTGCAAAATGTACGTCTTGCAGTATGGTTAGTAATTAGTTCAAATTTTGGCTTCAAGTGTCTTTCTTTTTTACCACCTATTGAAGTGAATATGCTTACTTCTTCATTAATTCCTAAGTACTCGCATAGTTTTTTGATATGTTCATTTAGCTTTTGTTCAGATATTATAGGCAATGGCTGTTTATCTCTGAATAAGGAATACTTATCAAGTATATTCAAAGCAATATTACTTAGTGGTATAACTAAAATTTCATCTGTTTTCTGTGTTCTTAAGTGCCAAAAAAGTCTATTATTGATTTCCTTAAGTTCGCTTTTATCAATTTTCTTTAAATCACTAACTCTTTGACCAGTTTCACACATAAAAACAAATAAATCTCTTGCTTTATCAAGTACTGGTTTATCTGTTAAGTCTGCTTCAATTAGTATCTGCAATTCTTTTTGTGAAAGTGCAATTTGGTCAGTTTCTACTTCGGATATATTAAAAGATTTATAAGCTGTATTGTTATGGTATAAAGCCCTTAAAGCCCAATTCATAAAGGTTTTCAGCTTCTTAATAACACTTGAAACAGAATTAATTTGTAGCTTCTTTTGAACAAAGAGATAATCAGAAAACTTAGTTAAAAAATCATAATCAATGCTTTCAAAATTTATTTCTTGTTTTATCAGGGCTTCAAAGTCTTGCAAGTGTGTCTTTAAAGTGCCAAACTTCTTAAATGTACTAAATGCAATTTTTTGAGTTTCTAAGTAGTAATTTAAAGCAGTCCAAAATGAACGTTCTTTTTGTTTGTTGCTACCTTTTATCTCTAACTCAATCAAATAGAAAATTTCACTTAAAGTAATATTAGGATTATTAATATTAGCTTTATTGATTATTTGAATAATATCATTTTCAATCTTAGTTAATCCGCTGTTAATAGCTTCATATTGGATTTTTGGGTTTCTCTTGGCTTTTTGCTTTTCAGAGTCCCAATTCTTAACAGAAATGTTATAAGGTGTGGTAAAATACAAGTTATGCTTTTCAGCTCTAACTCTTGAAATTATTTTTTTGAGTTCTTTTTTGTTCCTTGTATCTAAATAGAACTTAACAGAAATTTTATTTGACTTGTTTTTAATCATTGTAGTCGTGGTTAATGATTAGAAATTTACATACAAAAATTGCGTACGTATTGCGTACAAATATACATAATAAATTTAATTACAAACGATATAGTTTTTACTTCATCTATTTTGCTAAATAGCTCTACCACTACTAAAAACGATTACATTGATAAGCAATAAAATGAAGTATAATATTCCCTCTCTGACCACATAAAAGCCCTACAATACAGTATTGTAGGGCTTTTTGCTTTGTTGTGGGTTTATACTTCTTCAGCTACTTCTGACTTTAAACAAAAAAGCCCAAATTCTTATGAATTGGGTCTTAATGAATTGTAAACTGTATTTTTATTAATTATCTAATGAGTCAACAGCCTCGATTGCTATATCTCTAATCAAGGGGTTGCTATGTCTAAGAAATTCATAAGGGTAGCCCCAATAAATTAAGGAATCATTTTTGAAAGCGTAATAGTATTGATTATAATAATAATGAGTGCCAGAATATAATTCTGCTTTTATCATATACAAATTAGCATTATATTTTTTTGAAGACTTTAACATTTGCTGTTCAGCTTTTACACTAATTCCAAATGCTTTTACTTGTTTGATACTTTGGTGCTTCCTTACTTGCAGATTTTCTTCATTCAAAAATATCGTGAAACAAGATTGGAAAAAGAATGCTATCAAACACACTATCAATAACTTAAATAAATTAAATTTTCTCATGTTTAACTTCCACTTATTTGAGATGGGATAGCATCAAATAGCTTTCTATCAATAGGGTTAGAAGAGAATTTTAGCTCATAGCCATATTTAAAATCAATCAATTTTCCTTCCTTAAAAATCAAATAAAATGGCTCGTATAATATTTCATATATAATACTAACATTATGTTTAGATAAAGAAGAATGATTTTCTCCTATTTTTAGCATATCGTATGCAATTTCATAAACAACTATCTCATAAGTGGCATTCTCAATAATGACTTTATGCCCATTAGCATATATACTATTTTTATTAAAGAATGTTTTCAATTCATCTTTTGTAGTATTCAATCTTAATTGCATAAGAGAATTTATTGAACCTGTAGAGTTTTTTGGTAAGCAGCCATTTATTAATGTGGACAAAATTATAACAATCCATAATATTGTACTATTAATCATTTAACAACCTTTAAATATTCTGCAATACAAGTATCACCTATATAATTAAGAAGTTCATCATCTGATTTTAGAAAATGTTCATACTCATTTAAAACATACAATTTATCTTCTTTAAAAAGAGCTATAACTAAAGAATAAGTACCTTGAAAATTGCTTTTTCTTCTATTGAAAAGCATATATTGATAAACAACTCCATCTTTATATTTTATTTTATTAGATAGTATAGGCTCATTATTTTTTACGTTGAATCCAATAAAGGACATACCCAAAGTTATTTTATCTGTATTCTTTAAAGATATCAGATTTTCTTCGATAGGGACTACACAACTTACTAAAATTTTAAAACAAATGAGTAAAAGCAAACAGTATCGTATTTTTTTGAACATACTTAAAACCTTCAAGTTATTTAACTCAATTTACTAAATTTGTTAGAATTTTTAATATTCTTTATTAAACAAAAAGCCCCAAATCTTAATGACTTGGGGCTTGACTATTTGTTCAAATAAGCAAAAGTTTATGCTTTAGATTCTTCTTCGCCTTCTGGCTTTGCTTCTTCCGATGCTTCGTTAGTAGTTTCTTCTGCTGCTTCAGCTACAGATTCTGTTGCTACTTCAGCAACAGTCTCTGTTTGTGCTTCAGCTATAACTTCTTCGGCAGCAGGGGCTTCTGATTCTGGAGTATTAGAAACTTCAGCAGCAACCTCAACGATATTTTCTTCAACTGAAGCAGACTCTTCAGCTATAATCGGAGCTACAACTTCTTCTGCTTTAGGTTCTTCTTTAGTAGCTTTTACCTTTGGAGCTGATTTTTTCTTAGTAGTAACTGTTGATTTTTTCTTTTTAGACGCACCAACACCATCCACTTTATTAGACCAATCAACTAATTCTATCATTGCTACTTCGCCAGCATCACCACGGCGAATACCTAATTTGGTAATACGAGTATAGCCACCATTTCTACTAGCTACAACTGGTGCGATAGAATCAAATAGCTCTTGCAATACAGCTTTACGGCGAATATCCTTAGCAACTACACGGCGATTATGAATATCAATCGTTTGTCCTTCTGGTAATTTGCCTTGTTGTTCGTTGGCAAGTGCATCTTTAGCTTTAGTGATTAGTTTTTCAGCAAATCCTCTTAACTCTTTAGCTTTTGCTTCAGTAGTTTTCAACTTTTTATGTTCAAATAGGGAAGAAGCTAAGTTTCTAAGTAAAGCAAGTTTGTGAGTACTAGTACGCTTTAGCTTTCTACCTTTGTTTAAGTGTCTCATTTTTTAAACTCTAAATATTATTTTCGTTATTATAATTTCTATTGATTAATCAATAGAAAGAGATTTTGGTTCTTCACGAAGGTAAGAATCTACATTCATACCGAACTCAAGACCGAATGAAGATACTACATCTGCTAATTCAGTCAAAGATTTTTTACCAAAGTTTCTGAATTTAAGCAATTCAGACTCATCTAATGAAACTAGCTCTGCTAAGTTTTTAATGTTTGCTGATTTCAAACAGTTGTGAGCTCTTACAGAAAGCTCTAATTCATCAACAGGAGTAATTAAGATTTTTCTGATTCTATTTTTCTCAGCAACTCTTACTTCATCTTCAGCATGAACTTGAGGAACAACTTCTTCTTCAAATTGATCGAAATTGATGAAGAATTTAATATGCTCGCTAAGAACTTTACTTGCAAAGT
>VYMC01000158.1_pt1 | contig 17241 bp, 16 predicted proteins | sample 5115301 | NCBI WGS metagenome assembly VYMC01 (sample SAMN12291802, study PRJNA351875) | freshwater metagenome | isolation source: freshwater lake | place: USA: Michigan, Wintergreen Lake | collected 2013-08-08 | reverse complement strand
CAGAACAGAGTAAATCTGTTAAGGCAGGTGCGGAACCCCGCAAGGGAAAGAAGCAGAAACCTAAATCGTGAGGTTTGGGAATCACCGTCCGTTTACGGCGGTGAGGATGTCAACTCCCTTAATATTTCCTTACTTTTTCGTTAATATTTATGATGGCAAAGCCATTTAATGGTCTGAACAAGTACAGACAAGAAAGTGCAGAAAGTGGGCATTTCCCTCCGTCGAGCATCGGAACCATAAACAAGCAAAAGTATCTGTATATTTAGTTACTAAATAGGGTCTGCTGAAAAAGTTTTTCCTGGGGGTAGGAGTCAGGAGTCAGGAGTCAGTAGCCGGTCGTTTCGGGCTTTGTTGCCCTTGTTTGTTGTACCAAGCTATGTACTACAAGAAGGATAATGCAAGGTTTTTGAAAGTCCCAATCCTATTTTCTTGCACTAACATCGGACTTTAACAGGTCAAAAGCATTATTTTAAAAGGGTTTTACCATTATTCAGCAAGCCCTAAATAAGACAGATTTGCCCTAGATGCAGCCCAGGGAAAAGCCAGTCAAAAACTAACCCATCAGGATCACCGTATCGATGACGTGGATCACACCATTATCTGCCTCGATATTACCCGCGACCACCGTGGCATTTTTCACCTCAAAACCTTCGCTACAATCGACGGGAATCGGTGAACCCTCTAGAGAAGTCACTACAGCCAATTTTGCCAAATCTTCCTGCATATATTTGCCCGCAACGACGTGATAGGTGAGAATTCGGGTTAATTGGGGGATATTCTGCACTAGGGTTGTAATCGTCCCGGGGGGCAATTTGGCAAAAGCTTCGTCGGTGGGGGCAAAAACCGTGAAAGGGCCAGGACTTTTTAGGGCATCCACAAGATTAGCCGCTTGTACCGCCGTCACTAGAGTTTTAAAATTATCGGCACTGACCGCAATATCGACAATATCTGCCATAAACTTAACTCAATCCCTTAAAAAAATTATCTATTTCAGATTTTAAACTCAATCTTGTCCCAAAGATCACTTTACTAAATTGTGTGTCAAAAGTTGGTAAAGTAGCCTAGTCTAATAAAATAGCAACCGACATAGGCCATCCTTACCTAATGCCTTAAAACTGAGTAACTCTTGAGTGACTTTGATTTTTTTCCCGGTTTTTTCGTTGCGAGTAAAATAGGGTGTTTTCTGGGATTTAGCCAAGAGTTCTTAAGTTTAGCCATAGTCTCAGTTTTAGCGGGTTTATTCGGGCAAATAGTCACTATTGCCTCTGTCCTTTAGTCACATCTTTCTTAACATTTCAAACCCTTGTAGCACAAGGCTTTCAAGACTCGGTTAACAATTTGTAATATTCCTTGTTGACACCCTTACTGACCAAGAAAAAACTGAAATCAAGTCAGGATAAGGGTTGGAGTACTTACTGAAAAAATTGTTAAGAAAGATGCCTATAAGGGATAGGGGTGTGTCTGATAATTTTTAACCCCTACCCACTTAACTAGGGTTTATAACTGGGAAAATCGATATAACCTTCCTTGTCAAAAGAATACCAATCCTTCATCTCAGCATCGGGATTAAGAGGCCAATTATTGGCGAATCTTTCCACCAAATCGGGATTACTGATATAGGGGCGACCGAAAGCAATTAAATCCGCATCTCCTAACTGAATAGCGGCTTCAGCAGTTTCTTTTGTATAACCGCAATTGCCGATTAAAGCACTATTAAAAACAGCCCGAAACTCGGATAAAAGCATCGGTTGACCCTTTTCATGAAAACCAAAAGCCAAGCCATCTAGCAGATGCAAATAAGCTAAATTGTACTCATTTAATCTTTGGGCAATATAGAGAAAAGTTTCTCGAAAATCCTCGGAACCCATGTCATTATAAACCCCATTGGGAGACAGACGCACCCCCACCCGATGACTGGGAAAAACAGCTAAAATTGCCTCGACTACTTCCTGTAAAAAACGATAGCGATTTGCCAAACTGCCACCATACTTATCCTGACGCTGATTAGTGGCCGATTGTAGAAAAGTATCGATTAAATAACCATTGGCCCCGTGAATTTCTATGCCATCAAACCCCGCTAATTCTGCCCTCTGAGCGGCTTGACGGTAATCGGCGACAATTGCGGCGATTTCCTCGGTTGCCAAGGCTCTAGGGGTCTCGTAGGGCTGTTTACCTATGGGTGTATGCAACTCCCCCTTAATTCTAATTGCGGAAGGGGCAACCGGTAAAGCCCCATTTTCCTGAAAACTCGGATGAGAAGCGCGACCACAGTGCCACAATTGACAAAAAATTGGTGTTCCTTTTCTTTGGGCGATTTTTGTGACCATTTGCCATGCTTGCGCTTGTTCATCGGTGTAGATACCGGGGGTATTTTGCCAACCGTTAGCTTGGGGAGAAATTACCGTCGCTTCTGTAATCATTAATCCGGCGCTGGCCCTTTGCCGGTAATACTCGGCCATTATCTCATTAGCAAGACGTTTTTCTCCGGCTCGCGCTCGCGTCATGGGAGCAAGCACAAGACGATTTTCTAGGTTTAAATCTCCCAATTTAAATTGACTTAAAAGAGCCAGGGAAGTAGTGAAGGAAGTCATCGAATTTGCCGATAGAGAGTTTAGGTTAATTTTACCGCAGTTAGTTAAAACCAGACAATCGCACCCAAGGATGATTGATTTTCTGGCTATCTGCGAGATTGTTCCTCCGCTAAGGGAGTAAAATTAATCGGATCAACTAGCTGAATATAATTAATATTGGTCATAAATCTGACTATAATTACCAGTTATTTAATTTATTCATCGTCCAAAATTAAAGAGACAAAAATTAAATTTTCTGGTAGTTGAGTCATGCTAATTCGGTATAGAATAGTGTAATTACGCTTATGTTTATATGACCAGAAATAGTCATTTTCGAGATGTCTAGTAACTCGTATTTTACCGATAAAATAGACTTCCTAAAGACTAAAATGAAACCCTTAAAATTCGCAAGCAGCAGAGTTTAAGAGGGTTTTTCAGAATCAGCATTTTTTAGGGAACCTACCCAAAAATACCCAAAAGAGGCACACAGCCTCTTCAGCGCCTTGATAAAAATGGGAAAACAGGAGTTTTTAGCAAGCATCATTCATTTAATTGTAGTAATCTCCAAAAAATAGCTATTTTTTTCACAATTTATTTAGAACTAATTTATGGGTAAAAAAAAAAGTCTTGATCGACTTGGGCTTTGTGGCTAGTATGTAAAGCATCTAGCTTCTTCATTGGAGACACCTGAATGAAAGCCCTATTACTCTGGCCGCTGATGCCCAACTCCTTTTGGTCCTATCAAGAGACTTTAGATCTAGCCGGTTTAAGAGCAACCAATCCGCCCCTGGGTTTGATTACGGTGGCAGCCCTGTTACCATCGGATTGGGAAATCCGGTTTGTTGATCGCAATGTCCGATTAGAAACGGCTTCGGATTGGGAGTGGTGCGATTTGGTCATCATCTCCGCCATGATCATTCAGAAAAATGACTTTCAAGAATTGATTGCCAAAGGGTTGCAGTTGGGTAAAAAAGTGGCGGTGGGCGGGCCTTACCCCACCTCCTATCCAGAAGTTGCCCAAAAAGCTGGAGCAGATTACCTGATTCTGGATGAAGGAGAACTGACAATCCCGCTGTTCCTGGCAGCCCTGGAGCGGGGTGAACCGAGTGGTGTCTTTAGAGCCAGTGAGAAACCCGATGTCACCATGACACCGATCGCCCGCTATGATCTACTAGATCTGGATGCCTATCTGGCGATTACCGTGCAGTTTTCTCGGGGTTGCCCCTTTCAATGCGAATTTTGTGACATCATCAACCTCTATGGCCGCAAACCGCGCACCAAAACCCCAGAACAAATGTTGGCTGAGTTGGAGACGTTATATCAACTGGGCTGGAGGCGCTACATTTTTGTTGTCGATGACAACTTCATTGGCAATAAGCGGAATGCCAAGGTGTTTCTGCGGGAGTTGATCCCCTGGATGGAACAACACCAGTATCCCTTTAAACTGATTACGGAAGCTTCCCTTAATCTGGCCGAAGACAGCGAACTGATTGAGTTAATGGTCAAGGCCGGCTTTATGCTGGTGTTTATGGGGATTGAGACACCAGATACCGATAGCTTAATCGGCATTAACAAGGTTCAAAACACCCGCCAATCCCTGATCGAATCCTGTCACAAAATTACCCGCATGGGGCTGCAGATTATGTCTGGCTTCATTATCGGTTTTGACAATGAGAAACCAGGCGCAGGGCAGCGGATCAAAGATTTTATTATGGAGGCGAGTATTCCCCAGGGGCAGTTTAGCCTGCTCCAGGCACTGAAAAATACCGCCCTGTGGAATCGCCTGCAACGGGAAGGTCGTCTGGTAGATGGCATGGGCACTGTCCATCAGGGAGCCATGATGAACTTTGAGCCAACTCGCCCGGTGGAAGAGATTACCGAAGAATACATCGACGCTTTCTGGGAAATCTACGATCCTGTTAACTACCTGAAACGAACCTTCAACCATTTCATGATCATGGGGGGATGGCGCGGCAAATCGAACCGTAAATTAGATTGGCAACAGTGGCAATTGTTCCGTTCCCTGCTCTGGCGGCAGGGGATTGTCCGACCGACGCGGTTCCGTTTCTGGTGGCAACTGGCGGTGATTGCCTGGGTCAAGCCCCGTCTGCTAGAAGAGTATCTAGCGACCCTAGGGATAGGTGAGCATTTTTTTGCCTATCGCTATGAAGTAAGAGAACAATTACTAAAACAACTAGCCGATTTGAAGCAACAGAAAGCAAGGGTAGCCCAGCTGGAAAAAACGCTAAAAAACTAGACAATAGCAGCGACGAACAGTCAATGCAGACATTTTGGCCAATTTTTCTTTTTAGGATGGTTTTCCTGAGTTGAGATTCTCCCCCCTTACTTTGAGTAAAGGGGGAAAAAAATCAATTGGCACGCTGTTCAACCAACAGTTGGTAAGCATGATTAAAATCAGCCGTTGTAATGCGAATCTCAGCTGGGTCAGTCATTCCCTGATGGCGATAACGACGAATTGCCATCAGTGCCGCTTGGTTACATAATAACGCTAAATCTGCGCCATTCCAGCCTTCGGTTGCCTGGGCCCAATAGCCTAGATCCACATCCTCTAAAGGACGTTCATCATTGTGGACCCCCAGAATTGCTAAACGACTAGAGGCGTTCGGCAAATCAACTTTTAACTGTAAATCTAACCGTCCCGCTCGCAATAGGGCCGGATCTAACGCATCTGGGCGATTAGTGGCTCCAATCACTAAAATCGTTGCCCCCGTTTGCAACCCATCTAACTCCGTGAGGATTTGTCCCACAACCCGGTCACTCACGCCTGAATCCCCACTATAACGACCTCTTGCCGGTGCTAAAGTATCAATTTCATCAATAAAAACCACACAAGGGGCTGCCTGACGAGCTTTGGCAAACAACTCACGCACCGCTTGTTCACTCGCCCCTACCCATTTACTCAAAAGCTCAGGTCCATTAATACTGATAAAATTAGCTCGCGCCTGAGATGCAACCGCTTTGGCCAATAAGGTTTTTCCCGTGCCGGGGGGACCCCAAAGTAAAATACCTTTGGGAGCTTGGGCTTTGGTTTGCGTATATAATTGCGGATGGAGTAATGCCCCTTCCACGGATTCCTGTAGGGTTTGTTTAATCTGTTCAAGTCCGCCAATATTGTCCCAGACCACATGGGGAGATTCCACCTCCACAGACCGCAATACCGCCGGTTTAACTTCTTTAAGGGCTTGCAAAAAGTCGGCTTGAACCACCGTCATTGTTTCTGGAATTCGCGAGTCAATCGTAGGAACCTGGCGCCGCAAAGCACTATAGGCCGCTTTCTGGCAAACGGCTTTTAAATCTGACCCGACAAATCCCACCGCATTATCGGCAATCAGATCTAAGGAAACTGATTCATCTAGGGGCATGGAACGGGTGAGAATTTGCAGGATTTCTAAACGGCCCTTGCGGTCAGGCACCCGAAAGAGGACTTCTCGGTCAAACCGTCCAGGGCGACGGAGGGCAGGGTCAAGATGGTCGGGACGGTTGGTCGCCGCTAGAACAATCACCCCTTGACTTTGAGCAAACCCATCCATTAAACCCAGCAATTGGGCCACCAGTCTTTTTTCTACTTCCCCTTCAACTTTACTGCGATCGGGTGCCATGCTATCAATTTCGTCAATAAAAACGATACAAGGCGCATTCTTACTGGCTTTCTCAAAAATTCCCCGCAGTTTTTGCTCGGCTTCCCCATAATATTTGCTGATCACCTCTGGTCCGACTAAGGCAATATAATTAACACCGAGTTCTTCGGCCAAAGCACGGGCAGTCAGGGTTTTACCGGTTCCAGGGGGGCCGACTAAGAGAACGCCGCGAGTAGGTTCAAGTCCTAACTTGGCCAATAAGTCGGGGCGTTTCAGGGGAATGGCAATTAGTTCCTTGAGTTCTTTAATCACTTCCGTCAAGCCACCAACATCTTTTAGGGAAGCCGTGGTCGGTCCTTCGGGCGGTGTCACACTGTCTTCAACCCCTGAATCTTTAGGGGTATCGCGATTGCGATTGACCTCAAAATCATCCCCACCAGAATTGTTCGGTCGAGAAACCACCCCTGAACGGGGAATACCGCCAGCACGGGGGATGTTACTCAAGGGACGAGAGTTAAACTGCACTTCGGTTTTAATTTCCCCTTTTTCCAGTTTTTCCTCTAAGGTTTTAGCCAGTTCGACTAATTGCTCAAAGCTTTTGAATAGTTCTACCATAAAATTTCTCCTGAGTCAAGTGAAGGATGGGGACTGGGTAATAGATGAGGTTAAGGAGTCCGACTTTATTAAGACTAATTACCTTTAAAATAACAGATCTGCCGCGCCTTTTACCCGGGCTAGAGGTTCTACTGACCGGGGTAAACTGGCTAAGCGGATCAAAGTTTGCTCGGGGAATAAATCCCGATCAATTTCCTCATTAGCATGATAACGATTCTGCACCACATAACGTTGATAGACTCCCATTTTTTTCAAAGATGCTGTCAATCGCACTTGTTCAGCAACGATGGCATCTTGGGCTTGCAAAACTCCAATAAATTCTGTATGTTGGGGGTCTTTGAGTTTTTTCTGGGCAGACATCACCTGTTGTCTTAAGGTTCGCAATCGTCCCATTAAATCCACACGCCCTAAGACATTTTGATACTTCATCCAAAGCTTAAAAATCCAACTTAACCAATCTCCTAAAGCCGTTGGCATTTCCAAAAATCGCAGGAGATGACCGGTAGGGGCCGTATCTAAAATAATCAAATCTTGTTCTTTCTGGTCTAATAACTCCATTACTTTTACTAGGGATAACATTTCATCAATTCCTGGCAGAGATTGAGCAACAATTTGTCGCCAAGCTTCCGGAGTATAAGCTAATTTGATATTTCCTTCTTCGTTACCTTCACCACTAATCATTTCTGCCAGTTCCCATAAATAATCATCCCGAAATTTTTCTAAAATGATATCAGCATCAACTTCTTGACCACTTAAATTATCAGTTAATTGTGTGGATTGATGTCCTAACTTTGTCCCAAAGGCATCTCCCAAAGAATGCGCTGGATCAATAGAAATAATTCTAATTTTTTGCTCGGGATGACGATTAGCCAACGCCCAACCAATGGCCGCGGCAACGGTTGTTTTTCCCACCCCCCCCTTGCCACCAATGATAATGAGTTGGCGTTTGTCGTCAATAAAATCACTAAAACTCGGCAGAATTTTTTGCGGCCATTGAATAGGAGGCGGGGCCATAAATTCTACTTTTTCGATAATTTCAATTTGACTCATGATCTGATCTAATGCTTCACCTCCTAGTGGTTCTTTTGCCTGTTGGGGCAGGGTAAAAATTGTCTCTTGACCTGGAATTTTTAGGAATTTATCGAGGAGTTGCTGTTGCTCACTGTAGCGATCTAAATTTTGATTAGGATCCGTTAGAATGCGATTAATAAATAATCTGCCGCAGGGAATATTTAAGTGATGCAAACTATTGAGTAATCGTTCGGTTTCTAATAAACTCATCGGTTCGGCAATTGCCACAATTAAACAAAGGGTAAAATCCCGATCTTGTAGGATTCGTTTGCCTTCGGTTAATTCTGCTTGTGTTTTGACTAAAAAGTCATCCACATCATCGGCATTGTAGGTTTTTGCAAAAGTTTGCGAAATAACACGATGTTTTTCTTGAAACAACTCTAAAGAATTGAGAATAATCTCTAAAAAGTCTTTAATTTCCAATAAATTTAAGGTATGACCAGAGGGAGCCATATCAACAACAATTCGATCTACAACATTCTCTATTAGTAATCGTTGAATTTCTAATAGACCCATGATTTCATCTAAACCCGGCCAGTCTAAATCCCAAACGGGAGTTAAATCTTCTCCTTCAACAAAACTGCCCCGTTCTACTAAAAGTTCTAAAAATTTTCCGTATTTTTCTTTAAATTCTAAGAGCAATTTTTCCGCATCTAATGCCCTAACTTTTAAGTTGGGTAAGTCTTTTACAGGTAATGCTTGATCGCTAACTTCTGTTTGCAATACATCCCCTAAAGAATGAGCAGGATCGGTTGAGATTAACAGTATTTGTTCCTCGGGAAATAATTTGGCCCAACGGCGAGCAAATCCACAGGAAAGGGTGGTTTTTCCCACTCCTCCTTTGCCACTAAACATAACTAAATGTCGAGTGTCATAGCAACTTAGAGCGTTATTTACCAAGTTAAAGTTAGTCATAGAGAAATCAAGTTAAGTAAAGTGATAGGGGGGAGAAACTTGTCCTAATTGTAATTGCCAACGGGGGCAAGCTTTCTGCCAATGCAAGACTTGCTCGATTAGTAAAGGTTCTTCTTGAAAATTAACTAAAAGATAAATTCGTGATTCTGTCCCCGAAGCAGTAATAATCCTAGTTGACGGATAGCTTTGGGTCACTAAATGCCCGAGATTTTGCCATTCTGAACCTTGCAAAGTATAAAAATCTTGTTGGGCTTCATAAAGCTGTTTTTTGGCTAAAAAATATTGTCTGCCCTTGCTTTCAGAAGAGAGTACAGGCTCCTCTGGCTTACGGGGAATACATTTTAAAAGATATTCTCCTTTTCCCTCAAGTTCTTCAATTTTTTCTTGATATTCTTGGCCATGAGAACAAAGATGAGTCAGTAAATTTTCTGTCTCTAAAAAAGATGTGCCAAAACGTAAGGGTAAAATAGTGGTTTGTTGAAATAATTCACAGATAACTCGATCATGACATAAAACCGATTGAATCAAGCGTTCATCATCATTTTGTAAAGTGTCTAAACCAACTTCGGGTTCGACTACGGCCGAGAGAGAGCCAACAGTTATCAGTAACAATGGGTTAGCCATTCCAACGGGTAATTTTAGGCTTTCTATGGGAGTTTTCAAAAAAGCGTAAGTATATAGATTGTACAATTTCATAGGGTTGACCGAAAGAAAATTGACGATTTTTTACAAATTTTTATATTGGGGCGTTGATATGCTAGAATATTCTAAGTTATTCAGGGATTGTTATGACAACCACTCGTCCACCCAGACCAATTAGATCTAAAATTAGCACCATGCCTCGGAAACAATCTGAAGCAGATCACCAACTTGAGCTTTATAAGTTAATTACTGAAAAACAACGTATCCAAGAAAAATTAGAAATGATGGAGCGGCAGCTTCAGCAATTAAAAAATCGTCTCACGTTTGTGACAGAGCAAATTGAGACTACAGAACAAAGTATTCAAAATTTGCGTACAGCCAACCCTCCTAGTGTAGCTAAAAAACCTGATTCCCCCAAAACTGTTGCTCACTCCTCTAATAATTCCAGTAATTTCCAAACTTTTTACCTAGAATATTAAGGCTTAACCAAGGGCTAGTTCTGACCAAGCTTCAACGAGTTCTCCAGCTTGTCAAATCCGCCCTTACTAAGCTTACAATCTGTGATTTTGTTCATGATCTATGTGGTGGGAAATATTGCAAGTTTAGAGAGAAGATTCAGATTCGTTTTCTGCCTCTTCTTCTTCTTCTAAGGCTTGAATTTTTAATAAAAGTTCTTCTTCCTGAATTTCAAACTCCTCCTCAGAAATGTTGCCCATATCGTAAGATAGTTGTAAGGATAATAACAATTTGTGCAAATTTTCCGCCTCATCATATTCTATATCTGCACGCTCTTGAATTTTCTCCCCAATCCAGATCAGACCCCCAATAGGACCGGTAACAGGAAGAAGTAAAAGATCGAGAAACATAACTGATACTCTCCTTAGATAAGTTGGGCAAAGGTATAGGGGGCAGTTAAATTATTATAGCGAATTCTTAGGCGATCACCAAACTGCTGATCGATCGCTTCAACGTTTTGGCTAAATTCTGGCTCTTGCTCCCAGGGAATTAAATAGGCTGCATTGTAAATCATGTCATCCGTCATCGGATCGCTTTCAATCACCTCTTGAGCCCGATGATTTAATTGGTCTCTAAAGACTTGAATAATGTCTTGTTTCCGTTGCAATACAGTGGCTTCAATGAGTTGACCTATATGGATAATTTCTTCCATATTTAAGTTTTTCCCCATCATCGCATCCCGTTCTTGCTTTAACTTCGGATTAGACTCCAAAGCCGCTTGTAATTCCCACTGATTATCCCAAAAAATCTTAATGCTAACCTCTCGTTGTCCTGACAGTTTAGCAAATAATTCTTTCAGTTGGGTTTTATAGGGAGTAATTAGTTGTTCGGTGACGGATTCCCAAGTTTTGACAACTAAGCCAAACCGCAGGGGCAACAACGTTGTAAATCCTGCTTCCATGGCAGTTTCTAATACTTTTTCGTGGCAAATTAAATAGCGACGGGATGCCAAATACTTCTCTTTATGAGCAGCGGAGTAGAGAAAACTAAAACCATCAATCATCTCACTGTGAACTGGCTCATTATCGACCCCCTGCAAAACCAGTCCGTCAGGAACTGGTTCGGGAAATATTCCATATAAATAAAGACCCACTGTCATCAGTATTCTCCCAAATTAAAGCGGCTGAGAAGTTAAAACCAAACGAAGCTTTAGATGAATTAGATCTAGTTGAGCTAAACCCAGATCAACATTTCCTTCCACAACAACTCCTGTATTGAGAAGTCTATCCACTAATTCTAACACAGAAGGCTTAATACCCTCCTTTCCAGGGTAATAACTCCCTGCTTCCGGTAAAAGAGTGCCAAACTCTCCCAGGTGGACATTTAACTCTTCTGGCTCAACTTCAAAAATTTCACACAAATGGAGAACTTGTTCTTGCAATTTTTGGATACTTTCTGCAGCTCTATCTAAATCAGACTCACTGAGAACCCCTTTTTCCATTCGGCGAATGATTTGGGCTTCGAGCAATTGGCGTACCAGTTCCACAACAGTTAACAGTAAAGGGGCTAAACCAGCTTGGCTATTACTTTCTGGACTGGTCAGCAAGGCTTGATTATCAGAATCGTAAGGTGTGCAAGCAAGGGTCATGGTTGGAGTTGGTAAATTAGGAGTTCTTAAGGGTGAGTCTTTGGGGGGCTTGGCCAAGAAATTTTATCTGAGGGAAAAAATGATGTAATTAAACAATTCCAACTTTCCTCGTCAACTTTCCCCTGCACTCAATTTGGTTAAAGATTTTAAGGTTTGAAGTCGGCGTGAAAGTTCTAGGTTTTCTGCTGATCAAGCTTGGGATTGGCTATGGAGATAGGGGTCGCTTGCCCACCCATTAATTGCCATCTCCCTTACTCTATCAACAGAGGCAATCCCCAACTGGTGTAAGCTTCTTGACCGTTTGAGAATTCAATTGAGGAATTTCAATGTATATGAGGAGTATGACTGATCGTTGGGACTGCTATCACGGCTCTCCATTGCACTCGATTCGGTTAAGGATTTTAAGGTTTGAAGTCGGCGTGAAAGTTCCAGGTTTTCTGCTAATAAAGCTTGGGAGTGGCTATGGAGGTAGGTATACCCTTCGGAGCCATTAACTGCCATTTCCCTTGATTTATCAAGGGAGGCAATCGTCCCGTGTAAATTTCCTAACCTTTGAGGATTCAAGTGAGGAATTTCACGCATTTGAGGGATGTGCTTCATTGTTCGGACTGGTATCATAGCTCTCCATTGCAGTCAATTGGGTTAAGGATTTTAAGGTTTCAAGCTCAGTTTCTAGGGTTTGCAGTCGGAGTGAAAGTTCCCGATTTTCTGCTAATAAAGCTTGGGATTGGCTATGGAGGTAGGGGTCTCCTTCCCACCAGTTGATTCCCATTTCCTTGGCTTTATCAACAGAGGCAATTAACAAACGAATGCGGATATTTATAAGTTCAGTGGAGGCGATCGAAACGGAAATATCGCCGGCAATTACAATTCCTTTGTCTAAAACTCGTTCGAGTATATCCGCTAAACTCGAACCTTGAGTGGCTGTTTTTAGGGAGTTGCTTGACTGGTTTTTGAGGGAGCCAGCAAAAGTGGAAGAAGTCACGGTTGGTTTCACTCAATAAGAGTATAAAGTTAGTCTTTTCGCAGAGGCAAGTTGCCTCGCAGTAAAGATTGAATGGCTTTTAACGATTGATTTCCTGTCGAAGGTTCAGGAGTTGACCCTTGGGCATCGGAAGGCTCTGTTTCCTCTACAAAGGATAAGGATTCCAACGGATTGTTCTCAAGGATTTCCCATAAAATCGCTCTTGATTTATCAACAGATAAATTGGTGCGGGACAACAGAACATCGGCGCAGATATCACGGAAGTCCGAGTCAGCGGAGTTGGCCGCAATATCGTGAGAGGCGCAGACTTTAGCAATCATTAAACAAGAGCGCAAACCCGACGTTTTTTCAGTCGCAGTTTTCACCCGAAAGGTTTTGACGAGGTTAACAATAAATAAAGCATCTTCTCGACCAATCCCCGTTTTTTGAGCAAGAATTTCTGTCTGAGTTAGTTGATCCGGTTCAGGCATACTGATAGTTACCAACCGATCCATTAAAGCATCTTGGGTGGCATGAACCCCACAGTATTCTTCCGGGTTGGAGGTGAAAATTGCCCGAAACTGAGAATTGACTTGTAGGTAATCGGGTTGATGGCTAGTGGGCGGCAGGGTGAGAATTTTTTCTTCCAAGGCAGAGAGTAAAACGTTGTTGACCTCAGGCCGAGAACGATTGAACTCATCATAAACTAGGGTAAACCCCTCTCGACAGGCCATTGTTAACCGAGAATCCACCCAATTGTGTTTTAGCTCGTCTTCAACTTTGAGAACGCTGTGGATATAGTTGTCCATCAGTTTTTTATGGGTGTAGCCAGACTGACTACCAATTAAATCGGAACTGGTAAAGTCATCATCGCCAAAGATTAGCATCACCGGTCTGGCTAAACAATTGGCCAGGTGCATTGCTAAGGTGGTTTTTCCCGTTCCTGCCGGACCACACAGATGGACAGAAAAACCAGCGTTTAGATAACGTAAGGCGCGAGTGGCAATTTGATCAACCGAAGGCGTAACAACAAATTGACCGGGGCGAAGGGAGAGGACGGATCTTCTTGTTTGAGTTTCGGCAAATGTCATAGTTTAAATCTAGTAAATACTATTGATAATCCCCGCCTGAAGCGGACGGGCATTCTTGAGCTAACAACCGCCTGTTTAGGTTTCCCCTCAATAACCGAGTGGGCAAGGACGCTTGTGTCACCCGAGTTTTACGGCAAGAAGTTTAATCGGCTTTGACTTTTAAGGCTTACCTCATAATATATAATATCCCAAAAGATCAGGAACTGTCACTAACTAGCTCTAGAACCTTGATTCTGAAGGTATTTTTAGGACATCCATTGGTCAAGGGGCTAAGGGTTTAAAATTCTTGTCTAGATTGCTTTTCAAGACTTAAACAATGAAAAGCCCAGATGCAGTCCTTTTCCCTTACCTCCTTTGTCAACAAAAGACTACTAATCACGACATTAATTATAGACTGAGTGAAGCTTTATCATATCACGACATTAATTATAGACTGAGTGAAGCTTTATCATACTTTTTAGTTTACCAGAGACCTAGAGAGCAATAAATAGGAACCCAACACTACTAGGTTGAGTCTAGAAACCTAGAAAAGCGAAAAGCAGGATCAGCATGGTAGATTGAAAACCAAAGGCTTATTGTTGTATTCTCAGATAGTCCTCTAGTTTAGCCCGGAAAAGGGACTAGAGGGTTTTTACTCTAGCCCTAGGCTTAAGTGGGTTGGAATTAACCTAGAGATTTATTTGCCAAAAACGTAGATAGACAACTCTTGACGAAATTGACGTAAATCGTCTTTTAGCTGTTTCGCTTCCGCTAAACGTCGTTCTTGGAATTGACTTAAATCATCCTTCACCTGTTTGGCTCGATCTAGATGAAGTTGGCGTAATTCGTCCTCTAGCTGTTTCGCTGCCGCTAAACGCTGTTCCTGGAATTGACTTAAATCCTCCTTCAGCTGTTTGGCTCGATCTAGACGCTGTTGACGTAGGTCGTCGTCTAGCCGTTTGGCTTCAGCTAAACGTTGTTCTTGAAATTGACGTAAATCCTCTTTTTGCTTTTCCGCCTGAGCTAAACGCTGTTTTTGGGTAGCCGTTAAAAACAAGTGGCTTTCCTGTTGAACTTGTTGGAAAGACTGGCGCAAAGCAGTTGCCTGTTCTTGCGCTTGTTTTTGTCTTTCAGTCTTGACATCCAACAGAAAAGATTGTACTTCTCGCGAGAGTTTAGCTACTTCTTCAGCAATCGATAAACGATCCTGGCGGAACTGTTCCATGAGAGCAGGCATGGGGTTGTCCTCAATTACTAAATACTATGGAATGGACTTGACCCAATCACCCGTTAGAAAAACCTTCACGGAGACTGGGGGGAGAGACAGCAGATTTCAACTTTTCCTATCATCCCAAAGTTGAGTTAGGAGGGTACCCCAGACTAAGGGGCGCAACTTCCCGCCCCCAAAATGGCTTTCTACTCGGAAAAATAGTCAGCCTTACATTCTGGCGATAGGCGGTAAACCTAGCTACAAAGGTCAAAATCACGGTTACAAAAATAACTTGTATAGGTCTAGCTTTGTTTCTGCTATCCATTGCCGTGCCAACCTTGTCAATCATAGACCATTGCGCCCCAAGAGAGGGGTAACTAGACTCAACAGGGATTTAAAGAAAAGCCGAGGATCTGGAAAACCCAGTCGGGTTTTCACTCAGCAGATAGGAGAATCTGGGATCAATCCTTAAGCGGGAACCGCTGCAGATTGAGTCAGACCAACGGCTTCAGCATATTTGAGGTAGGTTTCGACAGAAGCGATAACTACACGAGCTTCAATCGCTAATAATTCGATGCCCACCAGAGATACGCGAACCCAAGCATCAATAACGATACCTTTGTCAAGGATGCGATCAATAACTTCAGCTAAGCTAGAGGAAGAGTTGGTTTTTTCGACTGCCATGGTAATAGACCCTTTTGTTGTTTGTATAGAAAGTGTACAGTGCTGATTCCAAAGTTGATATATCGAGCTACCCCATCTTAAGAAGTGCGGCTTCCTAGCTAAAGGATGACCTTCTATTCCGAAAAATAGTGAGACTTAAACTCTGGTGATAAGGGGTGAACCCAGCTACAAGGGTCAAAACACTTTTGCCGTGCCAGCCTTGTCAATCATAGATCATTGCGCCCCAAGACAGAGGTAACTAAACTCAATAGGGATCAAAGAAAAGCTAAGAGTATGGAAACCGCAGTAGGGTTTTCACTGAGCAGATGGGAGAATCTGGGATCAATCCTTAAGCAGGAACCGCCGCAGATTGAGTCAGACCAACGGCTTCAGCATATTTGAGGTAGGTTTCAACCGAAGCGATAACTACACGAGCTTCAAGCGCTAATAATTCGATGCCCACCAGAGATACGCGAACCCAGGCATCAATAACGATACCTTTGTCAAGGATACGATCAATAACTTCAGCCAAGCTAGAGGAAGAGTTGGTTTTTTCAACTGCCATGGTAGTAGACCTTTTTGTTGTTTTCATAGAGTTTGTACAGTGCCGAAATCATCAAGGGTTCAGAAATCCATTTCGTTTTTCTGCCTTCATTACTTCAGCATTTGAACAATAACACCCTTTTTTTATCGGTGTCAATACCTAATTCTCGATTTTTTCGTTAAGAAATGTAGTTAATTCTCAGTTTTGTGCTTAATAAATGTGGTCAATTCTCAGAAAAGGCGGGTCAAGGTCGTTGCTGCTCCCCTTTTTTCTAAGCAAAACTTCCTGACAGGGGAACAAGCGAGCTAGAAAACTTGCCAACAAAGGCTTCTGGCTTCTCTCACTAGCAAAAGCTAACGAAAGAATTAGGGATAGGAGCGAGCTTACTAGGAATTATTATTAATAAGTGAGAGATGGTGCGGCGAACTTTTTCAAGCCAAAACCATGAAAAGCTCACTATATATGGATTTCAGCCTTCTTGTCCCCCTGTCAGATCTTGCAGGGATAACTGGACTTACCTCCCCAAGAAAAATAATCAAACCCTTACCCCAAAGTAGTCTTGGCGATTGTTCGACTACCCTTGACTAGCTACAATCGACTCGGAAGGGTAGCTGGAGCCTTTTTTGATGGATACAGGACAAATCAACTAATAGTAAAAGCCTCGCAAAACAAGGCTTTTAGGCGCTTAAGTCACAAATGTATTGAAATTTTAGTTTTAACGTTTGCTATCCTGGGTGTTATTTGCCCAGACTAGGGGTGGACAGACTTGACAATCTAGCCATCACCATGCGAAGATGTCCGACAGGAAACTCTTGCTTCACAGAAACCTGCTTTTTGAGAGAGTCCCAACGAGTCTTACAGTCTCTCCACAAGCTTAAACTCCTGACTGCCCATCAGCATTTGTTGACAGGATTCTTATTCCTTGTGATCTTAAATTATTGGCTGCATTCGTGATAGGTCTTGCATTCTGGACTTACTCATTTTTGCATCATTTTTCAAAAGTAATGACAAACTTAGTTGATCATTTCAAAGCGCAATCCCTCTCGGAGAAAGGAATTGCACTTTCAGATGTTAGTCACGACTATTGAAAATTGGTATTGTAAAGTTTCAATGCAAATATAGTCAGATATAGTCAAGCATGGTAATATATAGACATGAAGCTATCAGACTATGCAAAAAAAGCAGGAATAAGTTATCGAACGGCTTGGAGGTGGTGGAAACAAGGGAATTTAACAGGCTATCAATTGCCTTCGGGTACAATTATCATAACGGAT
>VYMC01000168.1_pt1 | contig 17354 bp, 12 predicted proteins | sample 5115301 | NCBI WGS metagenome assembly VYMC01 (sample SAMN12291802, study PRJNA351875) | freshwater metagenome | isolation source: freshwater lake | place: USA: Michigan, Wintergreen Lake | collected 2013-08-08 | reverse complement strand
ATTAATGACCCACATCATGACAGACATTAGGACAGCGGATAAATCCGCTCGCGTCGCTTTTCCGCCCCGTGTTGAAACGACGGGGCTACCAAGCTCCCGTCTTTTTTCGTGTTTCATCGGTCCTGGTTCCCTGGTGACATTGCCACCAAGAGCTTTAATTTTCTCACAGGTGCTATAAATATCATCCACACCTAGGGCAATATGACCGTAAGCATTACCGACTTCGTAGCGATCGACTCCCCAATTATAGGTCAGTTCGATGACAGCATGATTAGCCTCATCGCCATAACCGACAAAAGCGAGAGTAAATTGACCATTGGGATAGTCTTTCTGGCGTAATAACTTCATTCCTAGCACATCGCAGCAAAATTGTAGAGATTCCTGCAAATTATTGACCCGGAGCATGGTGTGTAAGAGACGCATGATTATTTAGATGACATCGATCGAAAAATTACTCATCCTTGATTGTAACCAGTACTTGGGCCTTCTTATCTCCTTGAGGCTCAACCATTCTACCAATACAAATGTACGAAAAACTCATTCACTCCCAAAAGCGATTAATATCTGTAACCAAAATCACCTTTCTGGCCATATTTCAATTACTATCTATGGGATTTTTTTAGGCTATGATGTGGTTAGTGGTGAGGTTAGTAGGTCAAGACAGTCTCGATTGCGAGTTTTCTGGGCAAATTGTCAAGGCAGTAGGTAGTAGTCAATTTTCAGTGGTTTCCGAAAACACCTTTCGACTTGATTGACCGATAGTCTAGTAAAATCTGCGTGATTGCAATAAATGTTAAATATTTAGGCAAGTATATAAAATGGGAATCGGGACGGGTTAAAGCTATGCGTTTTTATTTAGGGTACATCAATCACCTAGGTCGTTTACCAGCAATTCTCATTTTTGAATAGCTGAAATTACACCCGTCCAACACTGATTGGCGATCGCAATTTTGCCACCTGTTAAATCTCTTTTTCTGTCTGTATAAATTGTTACTTTTTGAAATGAGAATTGCTGGTCGTTTACAGGAAAAATCCGCTCGGTTGGTTCGACAAGCTCACCAACCGGTTCGACAAGCAGGTTTCACGATTACAGAAGTTTTACTGGCAGATTTGATGATGCTGATTGCCATCTCGCTGTCGGGAATTGGCGTAACTAACCTGCTCAGAAGTAACTATCAAGCTAATGCGGGTACTGAAATCCGAAATAATCTTAATCGTACTCTAGAGTTTGTTTCAGATGAAGTGAGACGGGCAAGAATTATCGCTGATTCTGAAGCTGATATCGTGACGACTCAAGTACCCGAAGCCCGTGCAGCCGGATCACGAGTAGTTCTTGCTTTCCAAATTCCCGACCCCAACAATCCAGGTCAGGCTCCGCTCAATGAACAGATCGTTTACTATACCAAAGGCCCTGAAAATAGCTTGACCGGTCCGCGAGTCTTGTGGCGCTATGGTCCAAACTTGGACGCTAATGGCAACTACATCACCCCCGCAGATATTACTACTTGGATACGTTCCCCCGTCACTGATATGTTAGCAGCGACTGCTAATAACCCCAATTTTTGTGATGACCATGCGGATTTTGAACTAATCGCCGCCGATCCTGGCGATGTGGACGGTTTTTTTGCCTGTGTTCGCGGTGGTGGTGGTCAAGTGATTTTGAATGCCAACGCTCAGGTAAACCTGACTACTGGAGATACAGTTAACTACTTTGTCAGCACCCGAGTTTCCCCTAGAGCTACCAATTAAGTATTTTTCCTCTGAAGTTATACAAGGCTCCGATCGTTCCTGGTGATGAGGTTAAATAAAGAAGGAGGATCCTGGGCTAAAAAATCTAACTTAAACAGCGAATTGCCTCCAATAAACCCCTCGCTTTGTTGAGAGTTTCTTCATACTCTTTCTCCGGTTCAGAATCGGCTACTAACCCCGCTCCCGCTTGCACAGAAACCAGATAATTTTGATTACCTTGGGGACGAACAATCATAGTACGAATTGTGATGGCACTATTTAACTGTCCCTCGAAATCGTAGTAACCATAAACCCCTGAATAGGGACCACGACGACAGGGTTCTAATTCATGGATAATTTCCATAGCGCGAATTTTCGGGGCCCCACTGACAGTTCCCGCCGGAAAACAAGCTTTTAATAAATCCCAAGCACTTTTATTGGTTGCTAAATCACCCACCACATTACTAACAATGTGCATAACGTGGGAATAACGTTCAATTATCATTAATTCATCCACTTTGACCGTACCTCGATCGCACACCCGACCTAGATCATTTCTCCCCAAATCCACTAACATGATATGCTCGGCAATTTCTTTGGGATCTTGCAGTAAATCCATTGCTAAAGCTTGATCTTCACTGAAGTTTTGTCCCCGGCGACGGGTGCCAGCAATTGGTCTAACCGTAGCCTTGATTTTACCTAATTCGTCCCGTTCTGCCTTAACCATCACTTCAGGACTAGAGCCAATAATTTGCCAATCCTTAAAGTTATAAAAAGCCATGTAGGGAGAAGGATTAATCAGACGCAAGGAACGATATAAATCGAAAGGATGACCATGATAATTGGCATTTAAACGCTGGGAAATAACCACCTGAAAAATATCCCCCGCTTTGATATAATCCTTGGCTTTTAGGACATTTTGACAGAATTTTTCCTGAGTTATATTGCTTTTATAGACTAATTCTTTTCCCCGACCAACGGGTAATAATTCTAGGGTTTTAGCATTAGTTGGTAGGGGTAATCGTAGCTTCAGAACTAATTGTGTCACTTGATCGCAGGCCGCTTGATAAGCGGCTGCTAAATCGGGATTTTTACCCCGGATATCAGCATAAGCGATCGCCCATATTTTCCGTTTAACTTGATCGAAAATAATTAGATTATCCACCTGCATCCAAATACCATCCGGTAGATCCGCATCGGTAGCGGGATAAATAGGCACTCGCGGTTCAATCCAATTAATTAATTCATAACCCCAAAAACCAAATAAACCCCCTATTCCGGCGGGTAATTGCGGCAATTTAACCGGCACAATCGGGGCTAAACATTGGGTTAAAATCTCGAAAGGATCCCCCGAAAAAATCTCTTGAGAACCATTGCGAAAAGTTTGGGTGGTGGTGTTTCCCCGCGCTTCCAATACCCAGACGGGATCGCCGCCTAAAAAGCTGTAGCGTCCCAAGGTTTCGCCCCCTTCCACCGACTCTAATAAAAAATTGTAGGCTTGATCAGCACAAACTTTATACCAGGCCGAAACGGGTGTTTCTAGGTCAGCGATCCATTCTTGATAGACGGGAATAAAGTTACCTTGGCCAGCGAGTTCACGAAAGCGATCGAAGTCGGGGAAGATCATATTTTGATGGTTCAGGAAACGGATAGCACAACACTTGTAGCCGATTGCGATCACAGAAATCGAGAGTCGGAAATTAAATCTTGGGGCTAAATAGCTTCTAAATCTAACTCCCCACTCTCGATTTTAGGGTTTATTTATGCTTCGTAGGGAGTGACACCAGAGAACTTAATCGTCGCTGGTTCGGGGTTTTTGCCGATATTGCGGTCTTTTTTGCCGAAAAATTCACGACCAGCGTTAACTTTTTCGGGGAAGACACCATCAGCAGGGTGGAGATACTGCACTTCACCACTGGGATAAATCCGATAGATTTTGTAATCTTCGATTTTGGGCTTAAATTTCGTCCGGAATTGGGTACCAAGAGCGAGCGCCTGTTCTTTGCGGGCCAAATAGAGGAGATTTTCGCCTTCGTTCATGATAGCGGCGCCACCGGTGGGCATTTCAAAGACTTGTTCTTTGCTGCTTGTCCAGGTGATGGCGTACTTTTCTTCCAGATCGGCTTTGGCGAGTAAACCGCCCGTGCTGCCACCGAACTTAGGAGCTTTTCCAGAAAGTTCTGTCATAGGATTTTGTTCTCTCTACAAAAATAAAGAAAAGGGGTTTTAGGGAATCCTATCACTGACACCCCCCCTCTCTAGTAGTCTTGTCAAGAACTGTAACATTATTTTGTACTAAACTATAGAACTAAGCTGCTGGCCGATCGCCAAATTGTCTAGGAATCGGCCACCACTTTAATCGAGCGCCCGTCGGGAAATTTGCCAACTTAAAAAAATTACCGGAATTAATCCCACTAGGACAATGGCCAGGGCCGGGGCTGCCGCTTCCACCAAACGTTCGTCACTGGCATATTGATAAACGCGTACCGCCAGGGTATCAAAATTAAAAGGTCTCAACACCAAAGTGGCTGGTAATTCCTTCATCACATCGACAAAAACTAACATGGCTGCCGTCAATAATCCCCCCGACAAAAGAGGAATATGCACTTTAATTAAAGTGGCACCGGTGCCATAGCCAAGGCTGCGGGAAGCATCATCTAAACTAGGTTTGATTTTATTTAAACTCGATTCTAGTGTGGAAAAAGCTACGGCTAAAAACCGGACAATATAGGCAAAAATTAGACAGAAAATCGTGCCGCTCAGAATTAAATTGATATTTAATCCCTGATTGAAAAAGTTATCTAATTTGCCGAGAGGAATTAAAACCCCCACCGCGATAACAATACCGGGGATAGCATAACCAGCGGCCGCAATCCGCACAGAACCCCTAAGAGTTTTATTCGGATTAAGTCTTTCTCCGTAGGCGAGAATTACAGCTAAAACTACCGCAATAATTGCGCTTAAACTGGCCAGAAAAAAACTGTTTCCCGATAGACTAAAAAAGTGATTATTAAAAGTTTCTTGGGCATGATTAAAGGCTAGATAAGCTAGATAAAAAGCAGGGGCAATAAAACCCAGAAATACTGGCACAAAACAGGAGATCATTGCCAAAAAACTCCGAATAAATCCCAGTTTGTACTTAGTCGGTGACTGGAAACGATTGGTCATTTCATAGTAACGAGCTTGACGACGGGAGGATTGTTCAAGGAAAACTAAAACGAGGATAAATACCATTAAAACTGTGGATAACTGTCCCGCTGCTATACGATCTCCCATCCCGAACCAAGTATTATAAATCCCCGTGGTAAAAGCATTAATGCCGAAATACTGCACCGTACCAAAATCATTCAGAGTTTCCATTAAAGCTAGGGCTAATCCCGCCATAATTGCTGGTCTTGTTAGGGGTAAAGCGACGGTAAAAAAACTGCGCCAAGGATTACATCCCAGGGAGCGACTTGCCTCCACTGTGCAGACAGATTGTTCTAAAAAACCGACCCTTGCTAACAGATAAACGTAGGGATAAAGCACCAGTATTAACATCAGAATCCCCCCCCAAAGAGAACGGATATTAGGAAACCAATAATCTTCGACACTATTCCAACCGAAAACACTTCTTAAGAAGGTCTGCACCGGACCAAAATAGTCCATCATATTGGTATAAGTATAGGCCAGGAGATAGGCAGGAGCGGCAAGGGGTAGTAATAATAACCATTGAAATTGTTGACGACCGGGAAATTGACACATCGTTGTTAACCAAGCAGTGCCAACACCGATGATTAAAACGCCGCTACCCACCCCGCACATTAACCAAAAAGAATTAACTAGATAATCCCAGAGAACAGTTTCGATCAGATGTTGCCAGACTTGACTGGAATTAGTTAATAAACTACTGGCCACCGATAAAATCGGCAGGGAAACAAGCAGGGCAATTAGTAAAACTGCAATTGTCCATCCCTGTCTAAAAAAAGAGCGAGATTCTTTCAGCAAAAACATTTTTAATAAGATTGTTAAAGCAATTTTTAGAGAACTAAAAGATGATCTACAGCAGGCCTAGGTCATTGGCTCCTAAAAATTAGGATTTTTGTAACAGATTGCGGTAGTCAAACACGCGAATGAGCGTCCCTTTTTTGGGTAAATCGGCGGCGCGAATCCGTAATTTATTGTCCTCGATTAAACGGATATTTTTATCCTTGACTAACTTGAGAAACTCATCTACAGACACCAACTCACAGGCATTTTTATCGGCGGCACTGGTGAAGTATTGCGTCGGGACAGCAATTCGCGGTTGTAAAACTTCGATCGCCTGTTTTGCTTCTTGGGGATTATAATTTTTTGGACCACCTCCCACGGGAATAAAAGCTAAATCCGGCGAACCCAGGAGAATTCTTTGTTCTAATTCGATTGGGGCCGCTGCCCCCCCTAAATGGACAATACTAATCCCCGCCTGGGTCCAACGCCAGGCCACATTCATGCCGAAACGTTGCCCTCCCATGCGATCGTGGGCGATACTAATACCTTGGAATTTTAATTTACCCAGATCGTAGGCCCCCGGCTCAAACAAAATTTTCGGATTACCGGGTAAACCCTCGGCGGCCCCTTCATCCCACAGTTGACTACTAATTAAAACGATATCTGCTTCTACTTTTGGCAAAGGAAACCCCGCCGTACAACCAATGGCCCGGAAAGGATTAACTAGGACTCTTTGTCCTCCTCCGGTGAATAAAAAGCAACTATGACCCAACCATTGAACTAAGAGGGAATCATCGGGTTTTTGGGGGGAAGTGGGGTTATTGGGTTTCGGTTTAGTTTCCGCTAAAACTGAGCTTACTGCCACGGTTAAGAAACTTGTCCCCACCGATAAGATAAAATCTCGCCTTTTCATAAATGTAGATGCAGAATTAATCAAGTTAAGGTTAATTTCAGGGGTTGGGGATTAGTAAACACTAGAGGGATCGGAGAAAGTTTCTTAAAAGTTCCTTGCCGGCAGTGGTTAAAATACTTTCGGGATGAAATTGTACCCCTTGAATCTGGGGGTAATCCCGATGACGGACTCCCATGACCGTGCCATCTTCTACCCAGGCCGTGATCTCTAAATTATCCGGCATGGTGGAGCGATCGATCACTAAACTATGGTAACGGGTGGCAGTAAAAGGATTTTCTAAGCCTTGAAATACCCCTTCACTGTTGTGATAGATGGGGGAAGTTTTGCCGTGCATCAAGACCGGGGCCGAGACCACATCCCCCCCGAATACCTGACCGATACTTTGATGACCCAGACAGACCCCCAAAATCGGCAAACGGGGGCCAAATTTGGCGATTAATTCCAGAGATATGCCCGCATCGACCGGACGACCGGGACCGGGGGAAATGACAATCCCATCCGGCCGCATCTGTTCGATTGTGGCCAGATCGATTTTATCATTACGATAGACCTCGATCGGCAAGGCGATCGGGAACTCGGAGGCTAATTCTCCCAAATACTGGACTAAATTGTAGGTAAAACTATCATAGTTATCGATGACGATTATCAAGAGTCTCTCTCCTTTCTCTGGCCTCGCTCAGTATTTTCATTCTACACCTCTGCTGTCTCGATCGAGATAGCCGGGGTGTAGGGGGTAGGCTATTTTTGAGCAGTCAGCTAGAAACTGCCCGGAATTGCTAATTACAGCCTAAACTATCCCTTGTGGCCACTCCCGTGACGGGATTAATGCCATCGGCCCGTTCACACATTAACTTAACCTGATAGTTATCAATTACCGCGTTAGTGAAATCGGCCCCGGTAATAATTGTGTCATAAAAACGGCTGCGAGTAGCGATCGCATCGGTAAAAATAGTATTAGTTAAATCGGCAAAATCGAGGGTAACTCTATCTACCAAAGAGGCGGTTAAATCGGCCCCTTTTAAGTTAGCTTTTAAGAGGACAGCCTCGGTGAGAATGCTATAGGATAAATCGGCCCCTTCTAGGTTAACTCCCCGCATCGCGGCAGCGGCGAAAACCCCTCCGCGCAAATCTTGATGGGAAAAATCCCGATCTTGCAGCTGGGCAAAACTATAGTTAATCGTTTTATCTTGGGCCAAGGCCACCGGACGGGCCGCGAAAAGTAGCCACAGAATCGCCAGCAAAATAATTAAAACCAGACTGAAAAAAATTTTCAACATTGTTACTGTTGAGCGTCAAGAAACTGGGCCACATCATCACCCACCCGAATAGTTAGGTCTGAGTCTAAAGCACCAGTGGAGGATGATTCTACTTTACCGATTCCCAATTGATTTTTCAAGAGGTTAGCGGACTGAATATCACCTTTTTGGGCAATAATTGCGGTGGTTTCTAGCTTTTGGGAGGAGTCATCGCTAATATAAACATTTGTGTAGCCCCGTTTGGCCAGATAATCACGAGTACGACGGGCTAAACCTTTGGTATGGGTGGCATTTTGAATGGCAATGCGCAGACTATAAACGGAGGTTTCTCCCCCCGCGTAGTTATCGGTAAAATTATTAGCCACAATGGTTCTAATTTCGCGACGGTTCAAAATCCAATAACTGCGACCATCGTATTCATCGAGGTTATTAAACCGGCCGGGGAGTAGGATCATTCTTAAGTCATCCTGTTTAATTTCCCGGCCAAAATTAGCGATAGCCAGCATTTCCTCGACGCTTAAGTTCGTATCGATATATTGTTGTAAAACCTGTACTGCTTTCGGGAGACTGGGGAGAATTGTCGGACTAAAAATCTTTTGTTGGAGTGCTTTTAATAAAATTTGTTGTCTTTGTACGCGACCAATATCGCCGTATTGCGGGTTACGAAAACGGGCAAATTGTTCTGCTTGGTCGCCGTTGAGATTTTGCCAACCCTCTTGTAAATCAATTTCTAATTTCTGGGTGACATCTTTATGATACATTCGTTCGGGTACATAAACTTCTACACCCCCGACTAAATTGACTAATTCCTTAAAAGCATCGGTAGTCACCCGCACATAGCGATCAATGGTGACATCCCCTAAAGTATTAGTGACCACTTCTGCCGCTAGAGTCGGTCCACCGTGAACGTTAGCATCGTTAATTTTAGTGAAACCGTGGCCGGGGATTCTGACGCGGCTATCGCGAGGGATAGACAACATTCTCACGGTTTTATCGCTGGGATCGAAGCGCACTAGGAGCATTGTATCGCTGCGACCTTTAAATGCATCGTTGCTGTTTTTGGCATCTAAAACTCGATCGATGCCCATAACTAAAATATTAACAGGACGAGAAAGCTGCTGATTGATTAAGCTATTCCAAGCTTGATCCTCAAGGATGTCTGTTTGGGTGGGAAAAGATGTTTTTTGGAAGATAGCCCCAATTGGTGCGGGTAAGGGACTAATTAAAGCGACGGTGGCCCCAACAGTGGCGGAAACTAGGGCTGTAAAACTGAGGGTTATTCCCCAAAATAAGCCCTTTTGCAGGGGAGATGCTTTTTTAAAACCGGACATGACTGAACTGACCACCGTGACGGTATTTTCTGAGTTTTGGCTGTATTCTTGCTTTTCAAACCGCCCGGAAACATTGGCCATGGACTAACCTCAACATCTGATTAAAAGCTTACTCTAGGAGGTGACTGTTGATCGATAGAATCTATCTCTAGCCCAAAAGTTCCAGATATTGGCCACCGCCCTCTCGCCGGCTATTGTAACATATTGTTAAGGAACTGGCTATCCTAGACCTGTTGTAAAAATTTAAAATTGTTGTTAGGGTTAGGAGTTAGTGGCCCGTAGCCAGTAGTCAGGAGAATTAAAAACGAATAATAAACGATTAAATGCTCTATTTACCGATTGTATGCCGTTTAATCCTTATTTTTGCAGTTTTTGAACCCTGAAAGGTTAATTATGCCATAGGTTTAATAATTTTTCAGGGATTCAGTTCGGTTATAGATTATCTTTATGGCCAAGAATTAAGGCTCTCTTAGGTTTGGTGGCTAAAATGTGTTCTAAGATACAGTCCTGCTGGCGAGCGAGTAGAAGGAACCACACCAGACACAGAGAACACAAAGATTGATCGGTTCTATAGTAAGTTAAACTGCTCACACAAAGAATAAGAGAGCCGAATTAAGAGAGGTGGAAACTTAAAGATGACAGAACGAACTAAGGTTATTCTCCTCGTTGTTATCCCTTTGCTTTTGGCTAGTAATGCAGTTTTTTCTCTCAATAAATTCTGAGCTATTTTTTATGCAAATCATTTCCCTTCCCCCATCATCTGCCCAGGAATATCTCTGTCTAAGAGACTTAAATCTCTACAATTCTCCCAGTTGTCAAGAGTTAGCTACCCAAGCACAACGGGGAAGAAAATTAAAATTTATTTCCCTAGAAGTTAATGAAAAGGGGCTACAAATTCAGCTAAGGGAAGATAATTATTTAGCTTGGTTATCCCTAGAAGATTTAGATGCAATTGCGGCGGCCACCACAGCTTATCAAAAAATCCCTTTAACTCGTTCGGAGATAGAAAAACATATTCCTGAGATTATCGCTTTTACTAGGGAAGCAATGAATCGTACTAATCATTATCTCTGGGGTGGAACCCTTGCACCGAACTATGATTGTTCAGGATTAATCCAGGCAGCTTTTGCTACTTTTGGCATTTGGTTGCCGAGGGATTCCTATCAACAGGAGGCTTTTTGTCAAAAAATAAACCGAGAGGAATTACTTCCGGGAGATTTAATTTTCTTTGGTGATAAAAGAGTTAATCATCTGGCTTTATATTTAGGGAATAATCAATATATCCACAGTTCAGGAAAAGAAACAGGTAACAATGGTATCGCTATCAATCTACTGACTGATGATAGGGATAGTGTCAGTCGTTATTATTATCAAAAATTATGGAGTTTCGGTCGAGTTATGCACAATTAATCAGTTGTCAGTTGTCAGTTATGGGTTTACTGTTCACTCTCCCCTATAGATAATCATGTTAGAAAATATCTCCCTAAGTGGTCTATCAATTCGTCGTCATATAGGAGTATTGATGTTAACTATAGCAGTTATCATCATCGGTCTTTTTTTTCTAAATCGTTTAGAAGTAGATTTGCTACCTTCTATCACTTATCCTCGCATTAGTTTAAGGATGAATGTCCCGGGAGTTTCCCCGGAAGTTATTCTCGAAGAAGTAACTAAACCCCTAGAAGAAGGAATGAGTGCCACCGAGGGAGTAGTGCAAGTTTATTCAGAAACTCGCGAGGGAAGGATGCGAGTAGATTTATTTTTTCAACCGGGGGGAGATTTAAATGTTGCTTTAAATGAAGCTACCGAAAGTTTTAATCGTGTCCGACAAAATTTACCCGATATTATTGAGGAACCGCGCTTAAACAAATTTGAACCCTCTCGTTTACCTGTCTATGAATTTGCTCTTGTTTCTGATACCCTACCCCTAAAAGACTTAAGATTATTTGCTGATGAAGAATTGGGTAGAGAATTAGGGTTTGTGGAAGGAGTGGCAGTGGTAGATGTGATTGGGGGAGTTAGAGAAGAAATTCAAGTTAATATTGACCTGCAGCGATTACAATCTTTAGGAGTGGGATTAAATCAGGTTTTAGACACCCTAAAAAGACGTAATCAGGACATCTCTGGGGGACGACTAGAAGGAGAAGCTGGAGAGCCTTTAACCCGCGCAGTGGGGAAATTTAAAAGTGTAGCGGATATCGAAGATTTAGCACTGACTGATAGTAATAATCCCGAAGAAAAAATCTATCTGCGGGATGTGGCTAGAGTTATCGATGGGACGGAAGAACAAAGAATTTTTGTCACTCTAAATGGAAAAAATGCTGTGCGGGTTAGCGTCCAAAAGCAACCGAATGCGAATACGATTGCTGTGGTAGAAGGGGTCAAAAAACGCATTGCCGAATTAAAAAAATCTGGGTTGATGGCCGGGGAGATGCAAGTCGTCACCACTAACGATGAGTCTGTATTTATCCAAAATGCGGTTAATAATGTGGTTTCTTCGGGACTAGCGGGGACAATTTTAGCAGGATTGACTGTATTTGTCTTTCTCGGTTCTCTGCGACAGACTTTTATTATTATCCTAGCGATTCCTCTTTCTACCCTGGTCGCAATTATCTGTATGAAGTTATTTGGGTTATCGATAAATGTGTTTAGTTTGGGAGGATTGGCCCTGGGGGTGGGTATCGTGGTGGATAATTCCATTGTGATGCTGGAAAATATTGCCCTTAAAGTTAATCAAAACCAAAATAAGGGAGATTTTTTAGAAATTGCCAGGAGTAGCAGCCAAGAGGTAGAATCTGCTTTAGTGGCCTCCACTGCGACTAATCTCGTCTCTATACTGCCATTTTTATTACTGGGTGGTTTTATCTCTTTGCTGTTTAACGAGATTATCCTCACTATCAGTTTTGCTGTGGCTGCTTCTCTCTTGTGTGCGTTAACCGTTGTTCCTATGTTAGCCAGTCGTTTGTTAAATATGCGGGTTGACCGTGGTATTCAGCGATTTTGGCTCTTAAAAGTCTTTCGTCAACGTCTAGAAGGTTTAACTATTCTCTATGGTCGCTGTTTAGCTAAAATAATCGGCTACAGAATAGCTGTTATCCTGCTGGCTTTTTTAATTTTAGGGGGAAGTAGTTTTTATCTCTGGCAATATATCCCGCAGGAAGTCTTTGGTCGTATTCAAACCGGACAGGTGAACGTTTTTGCTCAATTTCCCCCCAGTACCAATTTAAATGCTAACCGTCAGGTGATGCGGGAAGTAGAAAAGATTTTATTATCACAGCCAGAGACTAGGTACGTTTTTACTACCAGTGGCGGTTCTCTTTTTGGCACAACTACCAATGAAAATATTTTGCGTGCTTCTAGTACGATTAATCTCAAACAAGGCACTAATACAGAAGCATATATCGAACGCATGAGCAAAGCACTAGAGCAATTAAACCTCGTTAACGTGCGTTTGCGTCTCACTCCCGGTCAAGTGCGTGGTATTATTCTTAATAACTCTCCCTCCGTCGGTGCTGAGGTGGATGTGATGTTACAGGGACGCGATGGGAAAACTCTAGAGCAAGCTGGTGAAGAAATCCTCAGTATTCTCGATGAAAAAGTCCCTAGTGCGCGTTTTCGTCCCGATGCTGACCCCAGACAACCGGAAATCCAGATTAAACCCGATTGGACTCGCTTAAATAGTTTGGGATTGAGTACCCTGGAAGTGGGACAAACGGTAAGGACTGCTATTCAAGGATCAATCCCTACGCAACTGCAACGGGGAGAAAGATTAATCGATATCCTGGTGCAATTGGACTCCAACTCGCGGCAAAAAATTAGTGACATCTCACAAATACCTATTTTTGTCAATAGGCAAGAAGACTTAAAATTAGCAGATATCGCTAGGATTGAAGGGGGAAAAACCCCAGCAGTCATCCAGAGAATTAATCAGCGTCAAGTTTTTATTATTATCGGCAGTTTAGTCGAGGGGGCGAAATTAAGTGACGCACTCGCGGGGGTACAATCGGTTTTAAACGCTACTCCCTTACCCGATGGTATCAGCATTTTACCCAGTGCTGCCGCCATGTCTAATCAAGAAATTCAGGGTTCTTTGGGTTTATTAGCGGGTTTATCGGTATTTTTAGTTTTTGTGGTCATGGCCGTGCAGTATAACTCGCTTATAGACCCTTTGGTGATTATGTTAACCGTTCCTTTGGCCCTAGCGGGGGGAATTTTTGGACTATATTTGACCAAAACCCCGATTAACGCCATTGTCATCGTCGGGGTGGTGTTATTGGTGGGGATTGTGGTTAATAACGGGATTATTATGGTGGAATTAGCCAATCAATTGCGGCAAGAATTCGGTTTTACTCGACTACAAGCTATTTTAAAGGCCGCTCCCCAACGTTTACGGCCGATTTTAATGACTACCGTGACCACGGTTTTAGGTTTATTTCCCCTCGCTTTAGGATTAGGAGAGGGGGGAGAATTCCTGCAACCTTTAGGAATTGTCGTTTTTTCGGGTTTGTCTTTAGCAACTCTGTTAACTCTGTTTATTATTCCCTGTTTTTACGTTTTATTCTCCAGAAAATAATCTTCTTGGCAATTATGAATTATAAATTATGAATTATGAAGTGGGGGGAAGGGGAGAGGGGAGGCTCTCTTAGGTTTGGTGGGCAAAATGTATTCTAAGATACAGTCCTGCGGGCGAGCGAGTGAAAGGAACCACAAAGACACAAAGGACACAAAGATCGATCATAATGTAAGTCAAACTTATCACACAGAACCTAGAAGAGCCCAAACTTTTTGCCGCAAACCCTAGTTATTTCCCCTGACAATGAGGAGGATCGATAACATTGGTAAAAATTGCCCAAAGTGCCATGAGCGGCATCGGCAATAAACAGATTAGCCATTGATGACCGGTTAGGGACTTGCGCTTTGATAATGTACCTTTTGTGCGATCGCAGTTCGCTCCTGCATTGTGAACAAAATCCGTTACTGTAGGGGCGCAAAGCTTGCTCCCTCCGATCGATCAGGTTTGCTGATCACCCTAAGTAGGGCGAGAGCCTTCGAGATGTTGGGGACTTGCGCTTTGATAATGTGGCATCTGACTGGTCTGATTCTTCTACAGAGTGATTTTCAAAGCTGGGATATTATTCCTACGCAAGTCCTTAAGCTCTCGTCTTATTTTGGTAATAGTCGCGGGTTCCCTTCGCATCTAGGGCTTCACCGAGACGATCAATGGCGTGGGCGTAGGCGGCGGTACGCAGAGATGTATCGAATTCCTGGGCGAAAGACCAGACTTTTTCGGCTTCTGTCACCATTCTTTCTTTTAGGCGCTCATTTATCTCGTTTAATTGCCAATAAAGACCGCTGCGATTTTGCACCCATTCAAAATAACTCACCGTTACCCCACCGGCGTTAACCAAAATATCGGGGAAAACGAGAATCCCTTTTGAGTCTAAAATGCGATCGGCTTCTGAGGTAGTCGGACCATTGGCCACTTCAAAGATATATTTTGCCCCCACGCGATCGGCATTTTCGGCGGTAATTTGGTTTTCTAGGGCAGCCGGAATCAAAACATCCACATCTAGGGCTAATAATTCTTCATTACTAATCGCCTCGTGTTCCAGGATATTACAGACGGTATCCTGACAGTAAATAGCAGTAATCCCACGATGTTCCTGTTTATACTGACGAATACTGGCAATATCTAGGCCTTTTTCCCGATAAATGCCGCCCTGGGAATCACTTACCGCCACCACTTGATAACCGGCTTTGGCGAGGAGATCCGCCACTACAGCTCCAGCGTTACCGAATCCCTGGACGGCTACGGTAGTATTAGCGGGTTTTTTGTCTAATTTCGGCAAAAGAGAGTTAATAACATGAAAAGCCCCCGTTCCTGTCGCCGTATCGCGGCCGCGACTGCCTCCCATGGTTAAGGGTTTCCCCGTCACCACCGCCGGACTAATTTTACGCTGGATGATGCTGTATTGGTCCATCATCCAACCCATGATCATCTCGTTGGTATAGACATCGGGGGCAAGAATATCCACATCGGGACCGATAAAGTCGGCTATACCCTCGATGTAGCCCCGGCTCAGGCGTTCTAACTCGGCTTTTGACAATTCTTTCGGATTGAGGGTAATGCCGCCCTTAGCCCCACCAAAGGGCAAATCCAGCAGGGCGCATTTAAAGGTCATCCAAAAGGCTAGGGACTGCACCTCATCAATGCTGACGTTGGGATGATAGCGCACCCCTCCTTTGCCAGGGCCGCGGGTGTCATCGTAGCGGACGCGGTAGCCTTGGAAGATTCTTAAAGTGCCGTTGTCCATACGGACGGGTATGGAGATGCTGAGACTAGCTTTGGGATATTTTAACCGCTCGATCGCATCGTCGGAAATGGAGACATACTTAAGGGCCCGTTCTAAGCGACTGCTGGCATCGGTAAAGAGTGATTTCGACATGATTTTTTTTCCCCTATCTATCCCCATTAGAACATGAAAAAACCGTATATTTCGCTACAGTTTATTTTTCTTAATTAACCATGCAGAGGGATTGCCGACAAGTATTCTCAAACAAGTTTATTGTTGAGTTAACTTCAGTGAGTAAGAGATTTTCTGGTACATCATCCACCAAGAGGATGCGATCGCTTAATTCCATTTAATTTTAATTGCCAACGATACTATGACGGCATTTCTTATAAAGATGAGGTTTGACCTAAAAAGTGCAAGGGTTTTCAGACCTGCGCTAGTTATAACCCTGCACTTGTTGGGGAAAAAAGGGCTTAAAACCCTTAACCGAACTGAATTCTACTTCTATTCAGCCAACCCTAAATAAATCACAGAACCAGTGATCCTATCATCGAAAGTGAACTCGTTTACGGAAAAGTAAACGAGTTTTTTTGTCTGAAATCCAGGAATCAGGCATCAGCAAAAAGCTGATGCCTGAAGATAAGAAATCCGAGGCCGAAAAACAGCTAAGTTTTAGGCGACATTACCTGCTGTGGTAGTAATAATTTGACGTACCTGAGCATCGGTCAGATTCGGATTGGCATTCAACATCAGGGCTACCACTCCAGCTACATGAGGTGCTGCCATGGAGGTTCCACTCAAGAAACCATAGCCACCATTAGGAAGAGTAGAGTACACTTGCACGCCTGGAGCGGTGACATACCGCATCGAAGAATTGGAGCCAGCACGATTGGAGAAGGAAGCCATCTGGTTGGAACTATCAACGGCTCCCACGGCAAGACCCCAAGAGGTGGCACTGGAAGCGGGATAACCAGGTTGAGCTGCCCCCGCATTACCGGCGGACATAACCACGATAACACCGCGACTGCTGGCATACTGGAGGGCCGATTGAACCGCACTGTCAGTGCTACCACCGCCCAAACTCATATTAATCACATCGGCACCGTTGTCCACAGCATAGCGAATTCCTTGGGCAACGCCACTATAGCTGCCACTACCGGAATCGCTCAAAACTTTCACCGGCATAATTCTGGAATTGTAAGCCACACCTGTAACACCGACACCGTTGTTGAGTCCAGCAATGGTTCCCGCCACATGGGTGCCATGGCGGTTGCCATCTAAAGTGTTATTATTGCCATTGGCAAAGTTCCAGCCATAAACGTCATCAACGTAACCGTTGCCATCGTTATCAAGACCATCATTGGCAATTTCGCCACCATTCGTCCAAATATTGCCCGCTAAGTCGGCATGGTTGCGGTCAACTCCTGTATCTAGTACGGCAACGACGATTCCCTGTCCTGTATAACCTCTTGCCCAAGCTTCCGGAGCATTAACTAAGTTAACCCCCCAGTCATTGGCACCACCAAAAGTGGGCACATCGGCAAAAGGACTTTGATTCAAGGCCCCAGCGACGGCTCTCGCGGCATTAACTAAACCGTATCCTGAAATGGCACTATATCCGGGGGTGACTGGGGCTGTGGTAGCCGACAGGGTCAAGTTATAGTTAGTGCTGCCACTGTAGGGATAAACCCGAACATAGTAAGTACCCGCACTCAGTTGACGAGTAATACTATCATTGCTGGTACCGCTATTAGTGGAGCTAGTAATCACACCGCCACTACTGTTTAACAAGGACACATCGGCATCGGCACTTAATCCCGTTAAATTGAGACTAAAGTTGCTGGTGGCTCCCACACTAAAACGATAG
>VYMC01000165.1_pt1 | contig 17442 bp, 18 predicted proteins | sample 5115301 | NCBI WGS metagenome assembly VYMC01 (sample SAMN12291802, study PRJNA351875) | freshwater metagenome | isolation source: freshwater lake | place: USA: Michigan, Wintergreen Lake | collected 2013-08-08 | reverse complement strand
AGGTCGTGTCATCGGTACTTGGGCCGATGTGTTAAACCGCGCTGGTATCGGCATGGAAGTAATGCACGAACGTAATGCACACAACTTCCCCTTAGACTTGGCTAGTGGCGAACAAGCTCCTCTGGCTCTGACTGCTCCTGCTATCAATGGTTAATTCCTAGTCTGAATAAAAAGGCACTCCCGCGAGGGGGTGCTTTTTTGTGGGCATGGTTGCTAGAATATAAACCATCTTCCGTCAAGATTGCCAACCAAGACCATGAAACCCTCAATGATTATTGGCCAGTATTATAAAATTGTAAAAAAATTGGGCATGGGTGGATTTGGAGAAACCTATATAGCCGAAGATTTATTACGTTTAGGAAGTCAATGTGTTATTAAGAAGCTTATCTTTAAAAGCAATAACCAAGAGGAACTTAAAAAAGCGCAGGAGTTATTTAATCGAGAAGCTCAAACGCTAGTGAATTTAGGCAAACACGATCAAATTCCTTATTTACTTGCCTACTTTTTAGACAATCAAGAATTTTATTTAGTTCAAGAATATATAGAGGGCAATTCGCTGGAAGAAGAAATTCGCAATCGGGGAAAATTTGAGGAACAGGAAGTCATTGAATTTTTGCTAGGGATTCTCCCCGTTTTAGAATACATTCATAAAAAACAAGTAATTCATCGAGACATCAAGCCATCGAATATCTTGCGTCGGGATCGAGATAAAAAAATTATTTTGATTGATTTTGGAGGAGTTAAAGCACCTCTTTTATCCAATTCACAATTACCGAATTTATCGGGAGGAAATCTAACTAAAATTTTTACCAGTGGTTATACGCCAAAAGAACAAATGGACGGCTATCCAGAATTCAATAGTGATATTTATGCTTTGGGAATGACTGTTATTAATGCTTTAACTGGTATTGAACCAAAAGATATATCTCGTAATTCGAGTACCAAAATGCTCGCATGGAGAACAAGGGCTAATAACGTGGGGGATCAACTAGCGGCTATTATCGATCGAATGATTCAAGAAAACCACATAGATCGCTATAAAAATGTAGAGGAAATTCTTGAAGACTTGCATCATTTAGGAAAAACAGTAGTTATCAATAATAGTCGAGTCAGTGTTCTTCGTTCGGCGATCAACACCCAGATTCCTATGGTCAATATACCTCTGGGCAAGTTTTTGATGATATTAGTCATGATCACAGGATTTATCTGGGGTTTTAATCTACTTCGAGCAATAGTCTTCGATTCGCCTCCTCATCAGAAGCCGAGCGAGTCCCCAATTCCAAACCCATCTCCTAGTCCTTCTTCGCCACCCGAAAACGAGGGAGGGATTTTTCTTCGTCCCGATAATCTAAAGAAGAACTAGGCTAGAGTCAAAGCACATCTAATCGTCTGGCTTGATAAGGGAAAGAAATAAAACGATTCTTTTGGTTTCTGTGTGGAAACGGGGGTCTATAGCGGTAAGCGCTTGAGTGAGATACAAACCAAGCTTTGCCTAGCATGGTTCATAGCTCGTGACACTGTACCTCATACGACTGCACACCGCTATATACTGATATTTTCTTCTTTCAAAATAGTCCTAAAAGTATTATTCAGTAACCATTTCACCTTACATAAACAAAAATTATCACACAAAGTCGAGAAGAGCCATGACACGTCAATTTCATCAGATTATGCCACTGTTAGGATTATTGATTAGCTTGTTAAGTCTCTATACCGCCCAATACAATCTGCACTTTGCTTGGAAAAATCTAGTGATGAATTGTCAATCTCATCGCCACCTAGAAATTTGTCGGGATGTGCTACCGAATAGAGGTTCCGATAAACCTCTATTCGGTAGCACTGAAGAAAATGAACGAGAAGGGTCGATCGAGCCGTCAGAACCCCTCTTTTTGCCGACTGATTCCTACCGAAAGCCGATCAGAGTACCTTGATTTTGTCAGAAAATCGTTACAAAACGAACACGGGTGCAGAAATTGTTGAGTTAAAATGGTCTTATATTATCCTTAGTGATGGAGGGTTTTAACGTTGAATAGACTCAAGAGGTTCGCAATAGTTCTTGTAGCGGCAGTAGTCGGATTTTCGGTCTTATTCTCTCAGCCGATTTTCGCAAAAAACCCGCCAGTGAGGTTTCAGTGTCAAACTCTTAGTAGTGGTGTTCCCACTACTGTGGCTACTAGCCAGCAATGGCAGAACCAACCACGTCAATTAATTCGGTGGTTAGAACCGTTAGCGAGAGAGGCTGGCTACACGCCCCTACAACGCTGTCAAGAGGTGAGTAATCGTCTTAATAAACAGTTCAGCAAAGGGAGTCAATATATAGGGCATGGTTATATCAACGGAAATCCCGCAATTTGTACTACTAATAAAGAAGGAGCTAAATGTAGAGAAGAGCAGCTTCTGTGGACGCTTAATGGAAATATTTACGGATTTGAGAATGGCAGTGGTGGGAAAGAAAGCCCTAGTCAGTTATTAGACGACTTGTTCGCTCTCTCCGATAGAAACTTTTCTGGGCGGCCTCTCAAGCAATGTAATAAGTCAACTTTCGTTAACATTATGGCGGTTTTACGAGGTGAAGAGAAGGTGGCCAGAGAAGTGTGTGTTTCGCAGTAATCATGAAACTTAGAAAATTTATCGTTATCTTTCTGTTAACTTGCATGGTGTTGTTCACCATGCAAGCTTTTTTAAATCCTATCGACGGACAAACTTCTCATGCTGATGAGCAAAACTCTATAGGGAAGATGGATGAAGATATGATAAGGGATATCGCTAGATTGATCACTGTAAGAGTTTACACAGTTTTATGGGAAGAATGGCCATATACAACATCCGTCAGTGGTTCGGGAGTTATCGTTGATAGACAAGAAATCAAACGGAAAAATAGTCAGAGCATCTACAATTATTTAGTCTTAACAAACGCTCATGTCTCATCTGGAATTGACAAATTTTATATTCAAACTCATGAGGGTTTCATTCATAGAGGTCAAATTCATCCCAAGGCTAAATTCGAGCGAATGGGGGTAAAAGCCGATCTAGCATTGTTATGGTTCGAGAGTCCTTATCAATACGAAACAGCCATTAAGAAAACCTCGGAGAATTTGCCATATAAAAGGGACTTTTTTGTGACTGGATTTCCCTGTAAATTAACGGCAGTTCCTAGTATTGATTGTCCGGCAGAATTTCTTTTTACCAAAGGCAAAGGATGGGTTATCGATCGCTATCTAAAGGACGGATATCAATTGGCTTTTACCAATGACACAGAGGAAGGAACCAGTGGAGGTGCAATTCTCGATCATCAAGGGCATTTAGTCGGAATCAATGGAAGAGGAAAAACCACGGCTGATGCCGAACAAAATAGGTACGCAGATAATGAAAAAGTTCCGTTCATTATTCAAGAAAATGCTCCCTTATCTTTGGGATTACCTATTGATTGGTATTTATCGCTGAATTCCCAGCAATTATTTAGAGAATTACCGACCTCCACGCCTCAATTAGAACCGATCCGATTTTTGTCTCCACCTCCTTCCGTCAAATCAGAAACTCTTGGGGTAAGTAAGTTAAACCCCATGACTGCTGTTGTTCGGTTAACTCTTGAACAAAAGTTGAACATGATCTTGATACTATCGGGGGTATTGCCTTTGATAGTATTGATTCTGATAATATCAGTAGGTTTGATGATAATCAAAAATATAATCGAAAATTTTTGGATTTATTTTCATCCAATAATCATAGCGAAATTTGAGATACAATCCGACCACAAAATTAAATTTACATCAGATTCTAGAATTGCCAATAGTAAGGTGGTCGATATTCCTACACAGAAGTTAGAAACATTAAAATTACCAGCCGAACAAAACTGGAAGATAAGGCTTACTCCCTTAAGTTTGGGCAGCAATCAAAACAAAACTATTATCCCAAAAATAGTAGAGAGTGATCAAAACTATTATCGATACGAGCTATATGAAACAGAGGAAAATAAAACAGTTATTTATAAAATTGTTTGTCAAGGGAAAAATCTTAAACGGATATATCATATGTCTAAAAGTGAAATTGTTACCATTAAATTTGAATTTAATGACAACACTGGTTAATAAAAAATCTCTTAAAAAAAGAAATATTTTTCACGAAAGCAAAGTAAAAAAGATGAAGTATCGAGCTATTTATACCATTTATTTGTCAATTCTTTTATGGGGTATATTGGTAGGTTGTGAAAAAGACGGCACTACGCCACAACAGCAGGAGGTAAATCCATCAGTAATTTCCGAAATATTAAGAAAATCTACTGTGTATATCAAAGGAATAGGAACGGGTATAATCATCGGTTCCGCTTCTAATAATTACTATGTGCTAACCGCTAAACACGTAGTAGATAACCCATCTTCAAAAAAGATCGTTACCTACGACCGTCGATTCTATCCGATCCAAGAAATTATCCCAGATAGAACATTAGACCTAGCCATTGTTAAATTCACCAGCGAGATGGATTATCCTACTGTAACTTTAAATCGCAATATCTCTCAAGGTCAAGCAGTCTCGGTATTAGGTTGGAGATATTGTTCTGGAAAACCAAAAGAGGAGTTGACACTTGGAACTATAGAGCAGATCGTCCGATCCGATCAAGAGTATACCGAAAATGATAAAAAGCTTTTAGAGAATCTCGACGATCCAAAAAAACACTTTCAAGAGGGAAATCGAGTCAAATATACAAATCCAACAATTGAAGGAATGAGTGGGGCTGGAGTTTTTAATCAATATGCTCAAGTGGTGGCTATTCATGCTACGGCTGGAACCTATGAGAACAGTACAGAAAACTGTTCGGTGTTAGATAGTACCCATAGTCCTAACTGGGGAATTCCGATCGAGGTTTTTTTATATTCTCCATTATCTCACGGAATCCCGATCAAAACGATCAAAGCTTCTCCTTACCAGAAGGAAAATCCTTCCCCGCAGAATATCAAGGAACAATCAAATGAGCCGATCTTTAAAAGACCGAAATCAAGAAATTAATCTCATTTGTTTGACCTGTACCCTTTACTGTTCATCATCGTAAACGTTTAGGGGTGAAAGCGGCACTCACAGGAAAGCAAATTCTGTCTTTGATTGAACGGTATTTTCGATTAGTTCTCCCGCAGGTCTGTTACCGAGGGGAGAGGGAAGGGGAACTATTCTATCCTTCACCAGCTAATTTTAAGACAGAAGTACGAGTAGTGGCATCTAAGCGAAAATTCAGCAATTCTAGTTGATTAAGAATTGGCTCAATGGTACTACTGCTTCTTCTTTGCTTTCATCGGTTACTACTTGTTCTGATGAAGATGACTTTTTGAAAGTTGCCTAATTTTATGGCTTGATGGAAAGGGTTTGTCTTTCTTCTTCTTTAGACCCCCTGAACGCTTACCAACTGACAATCGGTGACGGCATCCTCTCGGCTCTCGGAAGTCAGGAATTTTTTCCAGATAATAAATTAGATTTTTAGGCATATTTTGGCTTATGTCAGGTTAATATTGTGATTATACACACTAACCTTTTTTTTACAAGCCCTCTATCCACCTTGAAATAGCCCTACCCTTATTAAGGGGGGATCGAACCTAAAATCCATTTTTAATTTAATTATAACCAGCTACTTAGCTGGAGGTCTAGTAAGCTGAAACCTCATATTTGATAACTGCTAACTGATCACTAATCGCTGAGATAAAAGGCCAATGAAAAAATTAATTCTAGCCACGAGTAACCCGGGTAAATTGGCAGAGATAAGCGAATACTTCACTGATATCGACCTAGAATTGCAGTTAAAACCCGATGATTTAGAGATAGAGGAAATAGGGGCGACTTTTGCCGAAAATGCTTATTTAAAAGCTGCTCAAATTGCCCTAACTTTGGGAGAATGGTCGATCGCCGATGATTCGGGATTGGAAGTAACTGGGTTAGGAAATGCCCCGGGGATTTACTCGGCCCGCTATGGTGAAAATGATCGGGAAAGAATCGATCGCCTAGTCAGAGAATTAGGAGATAATCAGGATCGTTCGGCCCGTTTTGTCTGTGTAATTGCGATTGCCCGTCCCGATGGTGAGATTGCCTTGACTGCCACAGGAATCTGCACGGGAGAAATTCTCAACAGTCCTAGGGGTAAAGGTGGTTTTGGTTACGATCCGATTTTTTGTGTCCCCGAATACGCTTTAACCTTTGCGGAAATGTCTCCCGAATTAAAAAGAAAAATCAGCCACCGAGGACGAGCTTTTGAGCAATTGCTGCCCCATCTCAAGACTCTCGTGGATACAAATTCATCAAGGCTCTGACTTGTTCAGCATGATAAGAGCTTCTTGTCAAGGGACTCGCAACAATTTGTAAAAATCCTAAAGACTCACCGTATTCGCGCCAAGCTTTGAACTGTTCAGGGGTGATAAACTCCTGCACACCGAGATGTTTTGGCGATGGTTGCAGATACTGCCCGATGGTGAGAATATCACAATCGACGGCCCGTAAATCGCCCATAACTTGGCGCACTTCCTCGTCGGTTTCCCCCAATCCCACCATAAGGCCCGATTTTGTGTAGGTAGCGGGAACAATAGCGCGAGCGCGCTGCAATAATTCTAGAGAACGCTGGTAATCACCTTGAGGACGCACGCGACGATAGAGACGGGGAACAGTTTCGGTATTATGGTTTAAAACTTCAGGTTTAGCGGCAAGAATTAAAGCTAAAGCCTGCCAATTGCCACAAATATCGGGAATCAGCACTTCGATGGTAGTTTTTGGGGAAATGCGGCGAATTTCCTCGATACAACGGACAAATTGACTAGCACCACCATCAGCCAAATCATCGCGATTGACAGAAGTAATCACTACATGATTAAGATCGAGACGTTGCACGGCTGCCGCTAGTCGCAGGGGTTCCGTGGAGTCTAAAGGTTGCGGTTTTTTCTCAAAATCGATATCACAGTAAGGACAGGCGCGAGTGCAAGCAGGACCCATAATTAAAAAGGTAGCCGTCCCGGAGTGGAAACATTCGCCGATATTGGGACAGGAAGCCTCCTCACAAACGGTATTTAAGCCTAAATCGCGTAAAACCTCCTTAACACTGCCGACTCGTTGCCATTGCGGTGCTTTTACCCGTAACCACTCTGGTTTGACCGTCACGCCTGAACTACTCCGATAATTTTTGCCTATACCCCTAATATCCTAGCAAGTCTCGACCCAATCAAGGGAGAATATGCTATGATGATTTAGCTGGAAACTTTCGGGATGTAGCGCAGCTTGGTAGCGCACTTCGTTCGGGACGAAGGGGCCGCAGGTTCGAATCCTGTCATCCCGATTAAAGACAATCAAGGTGTAGTCTGTTCTACGGTCAAGTAGATAGGTGTTCAAAATTGTCAGTAGATCATGAAAATTGAGGAATTACTCAAAAACAAACGAGAAAAAATCATCGCTATTTATTGCTGCTAAACACGGCGCGAATAACGTGCGAATCTTTGGTTCTGTCGCACGGGGAGAAGCTGACGAAAAAAGCGATATTGATTTATTAATTGATTATTGTAGCGAACGTCGGAGTTCTTGGTTTCCTTTGCCGTTAATTCGAGAACTGGAAGCTTTGTTAGGCGGCAAAGTTGATATTGTTACCGAACAGGGACTTAAAGATAGAATCAGAGAGCGGGTACTTAAAGAAGCAATACCACTAGGATAGATGATACCGAACGCTTGCGGGATATTTTAGAAGCAATTGAGCGTGTAGAAAAGTATGCTCGACAGGGAAAACCCGTGTTTGAACAACAAGAATTAATTCAAACTTGGATTGTCTATCATTGACAAATTATTGGTGAAGCAGCGAGAGTAACTTCTCAAGAACTTCAAGGAAGATACCCCGAAGTTCCTTGGCGATATGCGAGCGTTCGGTGAGATGCGTCTGATGACGCATCCTCTCTTTTCAGGTTTTCTTACATTTTGCTGAGAATACGCTGGACTATATCCATTCCTGTGAAGGCTTGCCAGCCAAAAAGACCTAAAATGACGGCATTAAGGGTAATATGGGTGATTCTAGCCAATTCGTTGCCTTTTTGCATTAAAGGTACTAAAGCGGCACTGATTGAGATTAAACCCACCATCCCTAAACCGGCCAGCAGATGGGGACCAACAAATAATTTACCGTTATTAATATAAGTCACCGCCATACCCCCGATCGTCCCCAACACCATTAAAGCGAGGATTAGGGAGCCAATTTGATAGTGTTTAGTGCGAAAATTTTTGGGCAATAATTCTTTTTTTAGGTCTTTATCTGCTGTCCGCGTCCGTCGCCATTGTAGCCCCGAATAGAGCGCATAGATAGTTAACCCTAATAAAACCCACATTAAAATGGGATGGCCAAATTGTGACCAAGTTTTTACGGCACTGGGAATCTCGAAGTTCATAGTTGTCTGTTCTCATCAAAGATCGCTTCTTAATAAAAATTAACATGAATCGCTCGCGCTTCCTTGTTTTCTGGGTCACTAGACCTGTCATACTAAATTCCGTTTAAAAGGTATAGGAGAGTGGGGTGCGGGGTATAGGGTGTAGGGAGAGATGGCTAGAGCTTTTGTACTAAAATACTTAATACGCAGTTTAAATGCAGTAGAGCTTACTATCGCTATTATATTTAGTTGACAAGAGACTCCGAATACGATAGTATTCAACCATGAAACAACAAATTATCGACTTATTTTCTGGTGCGGGTGGATTGACCACGGGATTTCATTTAGCTGGGTTTGAATCTATCTGTGCAATTGATATAAATGCGAAAGCATTAGCAACCTATCAACATAATTATCCTAAAACACGCACTTTTCAAGAAGACATTCGCAAAGTTAATCCATCAAAACTGCGCTTATACTTAGATTTACAAAGAGAAGAACTAACTGCCCTGATTGGGGTCCCACCCTGTCAAGGATTTTCACGAAATATCCCAGCTGGGTATCGCTATCTTAATGATTCTCGCAATCATTTATATAAGTCTTTCTTAGAATTTGTTCAAGAGTTTCGTCCTCTTCATGTAGTCATGGAAAATGTTCCTGAAATTTTGAAAGCTTATGGCGGTATCATCAGAGATGAAATTGTAGCACAGTTAGAATTTTGGGGTTATCAAGTAGTTACTACCTCCCTAAACGCCCGCCGCTTATTATGGAGTGCCACAAACTCGCTCAAGAGCCTTTTTTTTAGCTAGTCTAGAGCGTTTACCATCCCTTCCCCAAGCAACTCATTCTGATGATATCAGAAGTGATTATAAAGCTGTAAAATCTTGGACACAGCTTACCTTACTAGAACCAAATATTGCCCCAGTTACTACTATTAAAGATGCCATTAGTGATTTACCTCCTTTAGAAGCAGGACAAGCTTATGATCACGAAATTTATACTAGGGAACCCGAGACCATATATCAACAGAAGATGCGTGAGCAAAGTCAAAAAATTGTTAATCATATTGCCCGTGCTTTAACACCAATTCAAATGTCAAGAGTGCAAATGCTGGCGGAAGGACAAGATGCGAGAGATTTACCTGCTGAATTAGCACCGAAAAAACACTATAGCGGGGCCTATGGTCGAATTTCTTGGGATACACCAGCAAGAACAATTACAAGGTGGTTTTTTCATCTCTCAGACGAATAGCGGCAGCGGGGATTGTTCTGCTTCTAAACAACTGTTTCTGATTTTTGTACCAAACTAACTGAGTTTTGCCAGCGATGATTCCCTGTAAACCTGCCCCTACTCCCCCAGTTTTTTTATCTATTGCCCATGCCCAAGAAAAAACATTAGGATCAAAAGGATTAAGGGGGTATTCACAGTAAACATATTCATTGCCCTCTCGGTTTTTTAGCAATATTCCCTCATAGCTGTTGATGACATTTTGAGCAGTTTGACTGGAGCGAATCTTCTCGTTCCAGCGTTGAATAATAGCGGTTCCCAGTTGTGCGGGGGAAGATTGCAGATTCAAAGAGGGAACCTCAAGTTGAATGGCTTTTTTGATAATATCTGCTCGTTGAATTACGAACAAAAAGGTATTATCTGTAGTTAAACTATTCAGTTGTAGAGATTTTAGCGACCAACCACTGGCAGTTTTACTGTCCACTGCATCGTAGAGTAGTTTGCTTCTGCCTAGGGCAGGGGCCGATAAAGAAATATTCTTGACATAATGAAAAATTGCTTCCCAGCTATAATCCTCGATCGAGCCAATCAATGGTGAGGCAATTGCGGCTAGAATGGCCTGCTTTAGTCTTTTAATCTCGTCGTTCGTTAAAACTTAGGGATTCCTCTACGGAATACAAAAATTCACTCATCCTCAGACCTAAAGCATTAGTAATATGACTAAGCACTCTCACTGATGGACTTTTTAATCCTCGCTCTAGTTGACTGATGTAAGTTCTATGCAGACCTGTTACTTCTGCCAAATACTCTTGCGACCACCCTTTTTCTTGGCGATAACGCTGTAGCTCTCGTCCTAAAATTTGCTCTAGTTGACCAGATTGCATAGGCTGGATCCTAGTCTTTTGTACACAAAAGTTCTGCAGACTAAAGTATTCAATGTCTCGGCGCTGAACAGAAACAGATAAATTAACCAAGTTCGATCGCAAATCGCTATGATAGAATATTGGGTCTTTAATTTCCGTCCCCTCCTCCCCTTATGAAACTGCCTGTCGTCGCTATTATCGGTCGTCCCAATGTGGGCAAATCCACCCTCGTCAATCGTATCGCTGGAGATCAACAGGCGATCGTTTTCGATCAACCCGGGATCACCAGAGATCGCACCTATCAACCGGCTTTCTGGTGCGATCGAGATTTTCAAATTGTCGATACAGGAGGGCTAGTTTTTAACGATGACAGCGAATTTCTCCCTTTAATCCGCGAACAGGCTTTAATCGCCCTAGCAGAGGCAAGTGTGGCGATTTTTGTCGTCGATGGCCAGGCAGGAATTACCGCCGGCGATCGAGAAATTGCCGATTGGTTACGACAGCAAAATGTCCCGATACTTTTGGCAGTTAATAAATGTGAATCGGTGGAACAGGGTATCCTGCAAGCGACGGAATTCTGGGAATTAGCTATCGGTGAACCCTTCCCCATCTCGGCCATTCACGGCTCTGGTACGGGAGAACTACTTGATGCTCTGATTAAATATTTGCCACCCGGGGCCGAAATTCCCGAAAATGAAGAGATTAAAGTGGCAATTATCGGTCGTCCTAACGTGGGTAAATCCAGTCTCCTCAATGCTTTAACTGGACAACAACGGGCGATCGTTAGTCCAATTTCGGGAACCACCAGAGACTCGATCGATACTTTAATTGAACGAGAGGGACAGGTTTATCGGTTAATTGACACCGCTGGTATTCGCCGTAAGAAGAATGTGGACTATGGAGCCGAATTTTTCAGTATTAACCGTGCTTTTAAGGCAATTCGCCGGTCTGACGTGGTGCTATTCGTCATCGATGTGCTAGATGGTGTCACCGAACAGGATTTAAAATTAGCGGGACGAATCATTGAAGAAGGGCGTGCGGTGGTGCTAGTAGTCAATAAATGGGATGCGGTGGAGAAAGACACCTATACCATCAATACTTACACCAAAATGCTCCAAGATCGGCTGTATTTCATGGATTGGGCAGAAATGATCTTTGTCAGCGCTATGACGGGGCAAAGAGTCACTAAAATCCTCGAATTAGTCGATATTGCCGCCGAATCTCACCGTCGTCGCGTCAGTACCTCGGTAATCAATGATGTAATCGAAGATGCGGTTAAATGGCACAATCCCCCCACCACCAGGGGCGGAAAACAGGGGAAACTATACTATGGCACGCAAGTATCGAGTCAACCCCCCACGATCGCCCTCTTCGTTAACGATCCCCTGCGCTTTAATGATAACTATCGCCGTTACATCGAAGGGCAATTCCGGCAACAGTTAGGCTTTAAAGGAACCCCGATCCGCTTAATCTGGCGGGGCAAACCAGCGCGAGAAGTGGAGAAAACGGTTAATAGAGCCACCAAGGTCTAATTTATGGATTTATTGCGAAGTTTGCCCATCGGTCTTTATCTCGATCAACCGATTACCCGACTACATCAACTAGATGCCAGGGTAAAATTTATCTGGTTAATGGTGTTTTTAGCAGCACCTCTATTGGCTAATGCTTGGTGGCGTTTAGCTTTGGTGGGATTATTAATATTATTAACCCTGCTTGCACCTATTCCCCCCCGGGTCTGGCGGCAACAGATGGGCTGGCTGATATTTTTAGCGATTATCGTCTTTCTGATTACTGCCATCACTCCCGATGGTTTAGCGGTGAGCATTCAGCCGCGTTTACCCGATCAAGAGCTAAATTTACCGCCAGCAAGTGATTATCAGTATGTTTTATGGGATAAAGTCCGTCTATTTGTTACCCGACGTTCTTTGGAATTAGCAGTGAGAATTAGTACCTTAGTTTTTACTTTAATTTATAGCACTAATCTCTTTTTATTGACGACGGCCCCGGAAGAAATTACCGAAGGTTTAGAGAATTTAATGAGTCCTTTACGGCGATTTAATGTGCCAGTGACAGAAATTTCTCTGACTCTGACCCTCTCTTTGCGCTTTATTCCCCTGGTTTTAGAAGAAGTGCAAAATCTAGCCAGGGCAGTGCGAACTAGGGCGATCGATTGGCAAAAATTAGGGATTAAAAGAAGTTTAAACGTCTGGTTAACAGTCGTGGAAAAATTACTAGATAATTTGCTTTTACGCGCCGAACAAATAGCGATCGCTATGGAGGTTCGCGGTTTTACCAGTCCCAATCAGCATCAAGTACGCTGGCACCAATTACAGTTAAGATGGGCTGATTTTATTGCTTTATTTTTGTTAATTCCCTTTTGGGCAGCCCGATTAGTTTGGGGGGGTTTATAGCAGTTGTTTACTGTTTACTGAAAATATTTCTTTTCGAAACCGTTGGGACGGATTGGGGAATAGCCTTGATGTTTGCAGGTTCTAGCATTTTTATCGATTTTTGTCAAGATATATTTGACACAATTTATTAGAAAAAGGGTTTCTAAAAGAAACCCTTTTTCTGTTTTCCAACTAATCCTATTTGACCTAATAGGTAAGGGATAAAAGTAGGGCTAATTCCAGAATTAGCCCTACTTTTTTAGTTTCCAACTAATCCTAATGTGCAATTAATTTTGCTTAGGTGCTTAACTTTGAACGGGATTATTTCGGCCAAAGTTTTTGAAATTTGCTCTCTTTACCATTATTCTCGTCTAGAAAACCTAGAAAATAAGCACAATCATCAGAGTCATCAGAAAAAATTGTTAACAATTCTAGGTATTGATGATTATTTTGGGGATACATTCGATGCCAAAGACGACCAATTTGATCGATACTTCCTGTCACCGAGGTTTTATAGATACTTAAATTATCCAGTTTTTGATAGGCTTTGTGAAGCCATTTTATGGCTAGGGAATCATCTTTGTCTTCAGCAATTATTCCCCAAACCTCGACTTTTTTAGGATGCCAACTTTAAAGGTGGACAAAATGCCCACCCTTAAAACTATTGTAAATTGCTAGTTAACTGACTTTTGGCCTTAGCTAAAGCTTCGCTTAACTTACTAGCATCCCGTCCCCCAGCTTGAGCTAAATTGGGACGACCACCACCACCACCGGCGCAGATTTTAGCGATCGCACCGATAAATTTACCCGCTTGTAAACCCTTATCTTTAATCACCCGGGGACTAAAAGCGGCCACTAAACTCACTTTATCAGCTGCGGGAGTCGAGGCCAAAACTACCGCCCCTTCCCCTAATTTTTGCTGTAGTCTTTCGGCCGCAGCCATCAAAGCACTAGCATCAATATCACCCAAAGAAGCGACTAAAAGCTTAAATTCGCCGATAGATTCAGCTTGAGATAGCAAAGAATCCGATTTAGTTAGCACCAACTCCTGTTTAACCGCTTCTAACTGCTTTTGTGTCCCCTTTAACTCTGATTGTAGGGCCGTAATGCGATCGGGAATTTCCAGAGGTTTGACCTTAAAGCGATCGCACAAATCCCGCACCACCTGATCCCGTTCATTCAAATAGGCTAACACAGCAGGGCCGGCCACCGCTTCGATGCGACGAATTCCTGCAGCGATTCCCGTCTCAGAGATGATTTTAAATAAACCGATCTCGGCGGTATTTTTAACGTGAGTTCCCCCGCATAATTCCATAGAAACGCTAGGAATATCGATAACTCGCACTTCTGAGCCGTATTTCTCGCCAAACATGGCAATAGCTCCCTTTTGCTTCGCTTCTTCCAATCCCATCACCGCTATCTCGGTGTCATGCGCTTCGGCAATCCAAGTGTTAATCTGTTCTTCCACCTGTTGCAATTCAGCGCTAGTCAGGGGACGAGGACAGTTAAAATCAAAACGGAGGCGCTCAAAACTGACTAGGGAACCTGCTTGGGAAATCCCCCCATCCACAAGCTTTTTCAAGGCCGATTGTAGCAGATGGGTGGCGGTATGATTAGCTTGAGCGCGACGACGACAGGAACGGTCAATCTGTGCATTAATTGTATCGCCGGTGGTGACAATTCCCCGCTCTACCCGACCAAAATGGATAAAAATCCCCGATTCTTTCTGCACATCCTCAACGCGGATAAGCAGATTATCGCCAGTTAAATAACCCTTGTCACCGATTTGTCCACCCGATTTGGCATAAAAAGGGGTTTGATCGAGAACTACCTGCACCTCAGCGCCTGCTGCGGCTGATTTCACCGTTTTACCGGCGACTAAAACCGCCGTTACTGTTGCGGTTGCTTGCAAATCTGTATAACCGAGAAATTCCGTCGGGTGAATATGTTCTGCCAGCTTATCTAAACTACCCTGTACCGTCAAATCTATGGTTTCGTGGGCGGCTTTTGATCTTTGTTGCTGTTTTTTCATTTCCTGCTCGAAACCCGCCGTATCGACCCTTAAACCATGCTCCTCAGCGATTTCTTGAGTGAGTTCGAGGGGGAAGCCATAGGTATCATACAGGGTAAAGGCATCGACTCCCGAAATCTGGCTTTTTTCTTTTTCTAGAATCGATTCGAGCAGTTTCTCGCCTCTTTCTAGGGTTTCTAAAAATCTCGCTTCCTCTCGCTCTAATTCTGCCTTGATCACCGTTTCTCGTTCCCGAACATTGCCATAAACGGACTCGGAAAGAGCGATCGCAACTTCCGCCACTTTGCTGATAAATTGACCTTCAATACCGATCAAACGCCCGTGTCGTACTACTCTACGAATCAGACGACGCAGGACGTAACCTCTGTCAGTATTCGATGCTGAGATACCATCCGCTATCATGTGTACTACCGAACGCACATGATCGCCGATGACTTTTAGGGAAACTTTCGTTTTTTCGTCCGCTTTCTGGTAGTCTATGGCTGCCAACTGGGCCGCTTCGGCGACAATCGGGAAAATTAGGTCAGTTTCGTAGTTATTGGCGACTTTTTGCAGGATTTGCGCCATCCGTTCCAAACCCATCCCCGTATCGATGTTTTTATTCGCTAGGGGTGTCAGATTGCCGTCCGCGTCGCGGTTATACTGCATAAAGACGAGGTTATAAAACTCGATAAAACGGCTATCATCCTCTAAATCGATGGTTTTATCCCCTAATTCCGGGTGAAAATCGTAGTAAATTTCCGAACAGGGACCACAGGGACCCGTGGGACCCGATACCCAAAAGTTATCCGCTTCGCCCATTTTTTGGATACGATGGGCAGGAATACCGATTTTATCGCGCCAGATAGCGAAAGCTTCCTCATCCTCTTTAAAGACACTAACGACTAATCTTTCGGGGGGAAGGTTAAAAACTTCTGTGGACAATTCCCAGGCCCAGGCGATCGCCTGTTCTTTAAAATAATCACCAAAGCTAAAATTGCCCAACATCTCAAAAAAAGTATGATGTCTAGCAGTCAGGCCGACATTTTCGATATCGTTGGTGCGAATACATTTTTGGGAAGTGGTAGCGCGGGGAAATTCTGGGGTCTTTTGCCCTAAGAAAATCGGTTTAAAAGGGAGCATTCCCGCAATAGTCAGCAAAACGGTGGGATCTTCTGGTACTAGAGAGGCACTAGGGAGAATTTTATGGTTTCTGTCCGCAAAAAAGTCTAAAAATCGCTGGCGAATCTCGCTTCCGCTTAGGTGGTTACTCATAGAAAATGTCAGTTAGTCAGAAAATGCCTATTTTATCCATTGTGGCATTTTTGCGTTTTAACTCTCCACCTTTATTCTCGCGCCGCTTGTCGGACCTGCTCTAAGTCTAAATCCAAAGCTTGAGCGATTTGTTCCACACTTAAACCCAAAGCAAGCAAACGGGGAATAGATTCCAGTTTAGCCTCTAGTTTACCTTCCTGTAGTCCTCGCTCTAGTCCTCGCTCTAGTCCTTGTTCGAGTCCTTGTTCGAGTCCTTCCCGTTTAGTTGCTTCCTTCCATTCCTGATAGGTTTGAGATAAGGTCATAAATACCTCTCTAAAGCATTACCTTGAGGTAATTCTAACAATTCTCGCACCGCTTGGTCTTGAGTTTTTCCCCGTCCTAATAGTCTTAACCAAAGAGTCTCAGGAGTCACAGGCAATTGATTAATAGTGATAATTGCCGTGCGATAAAGCGAGGGAAGAAAATAGACTCCTTCTGGCCAATCTGGGTCTAATTTTGCCCCAAATCCTTCTAAAACAGTGATACTAGCGGAAGGGGATAAAATCCACAAACGAGGGGCATTGTCTTCATTGTAACTCTGATTTTCCCGTTTAGCTTGTCTTTGCAGTTCGGCTAAAATTGTCAAAAGTTTCGCTAAACAATTACGAATCTCGCTACGGTTGGGAGGATTGCGATAGGGTTCAATTAAGACAGTATTAAGGACAATTCTGCCTAATAATCCCAGATAATTGCGGTTTGGTTCGGGATTGGGGGAAAAAAATAAATCTATCTGTCGGGTTTCGTCACTGACTTCTTTACTGATTTCGACGGTTCCCAAGGGAGAAAGTAATTGTTCAAGGTAATTTTTGGCAAATTGGTCATGGGGTTTCATGGAGTTTCCTGAATAGCTTGTCGGACTTGTTCTAAGTCTAAATCCAAAGCTTGAGCGATTTGTTCCACACTTAAACCCAAAGCAAGCAAACGGGGAATAGATTCCAGTTTAGCCTCTAGTTTTCCTCGCTCTAGTCCTCGCTCTAGTCCTTGTTCGAGTCCTTGTTCGAGTCCTTCCTGTCGTCCTTCCCGTTTAGTTGCTTCCTTCCATTCCTGATAGGTTTGAGATAAAGTCATAAACACCTCTCTATCCTCAGTTTCCAGGATGTTATTTATTTCCATACTAACCCGCCAACTAATTAATAATTCCAGTACATTTTCCCGGAAAGCATTACCTTGAGGTAATTCTAACAATTCTCGCACCGCTTGGTCTTGAGTTTTTCCCCGTCCTAATAGTCTTAACCAAAGAGTCTCAGGAGTCACAGGCAATT
>VYMC01000156.1_pt1 | contig 17465 bp, 12 predicted proteins | sample 5115301 | NCBI WGS metagenome assembly VYMC01 (sample SAMN12291802, study PRJNA351875) | freshwater metagenome | isolation source: freshwater lake | place: USA: Michigan, Wintergreen Lake | collected 2013-08-08 | reverse complement strand
GGTGGCTCCCACACTAAAACGATAGTAATCATTGGTGTCCGTAGAACCAACAAAATCGCTGTAGCTGGTGGGGGTTGCCCCAATGGTGATAGCGCGGGCCGTTGCTAAGGTGTTATCTAAGATAGTAAAATCAAGGCTCTCTACTTCTTCTTTGAAAAGAGATGTGGCTCGATTAGTGGCTATGGCGGGAAAAATCGATGACTTATTCCCCGCTAGGAATTTCTGAAAATCTGAGGAATCTATACCATCTATATAGTTATAGAGGTCATTGGTCGCAAAGTTATCTATCATGGTGTTCTGGTCGTTTTCTACTGGTTAAATGGCTGAGAGAACAATCAATAATATCTGAGCCGACAGACAATAAGCCATTCGTAAGTTAAACTGCCCGTTGAGACGCTACCTAAGTACGTCTTAGCTGCCAGCTTTTGGGTAAGTCCTCAAAAGACTAGACCAACTCAAATTGCATTACCCGCCAGAGCTATCGCAGTTTTCACCAGAATTAGGCACAGGAAAGGGAATTAAGGCGATTACTGGCAAAAGTCAGCGACAAATTACTAGCGCAAAAAACACTATATAGACCGACTTTGAATTTGGATTACACTACTCTTCTGATCCCGCTTCCTATGGTACTCGGAATGGGGTTCGATTGTCAAGACGTTTTCGAGGATATATAAGTTACAAATTGTGAATCATAGCGGTTTTCACACAAGTGAGTTCCGATTGAAACGCTGAAACGTCTATCTATCAGGGATTTACCAGACTTTATTAGGAAGAAAAAAGCGTTCGCATCAGTGAGCTCGCCGAACCTCTGAAGTCTCACACCGAAGTCTGACTGCCGGCGAATGTTACGATTGTTACAACATCTTGACATTAATTCTGATACCCTAACAATGTGTCAATCTGTGCAGTAATGGGGCAGAAACTCAAGTGGTATCGATCCATATTTCTATTGTTGAGGGCAACCCGCACTTGCGATCGCTATTAGCTTGGCATCTGCAACAGGCCGGTTATTTGGTCAATCAATCGGCAAACCTGCAAAGTGCGCGTCAAGTTTTCCTTCACCGTCAACCAACCTTAGCAATTATCGATTCCGACTTGCCGGACGGGGATGGAATCGAACTCTGCCGTTGGCTTTATCAACAAAAACAGTCTCTAATACTGATTCTTTCGGCCCGTAATGGCGAAAAAGATGTGGTCAATGGTTTAAAAGCCGGGGCCGACGACTACCTGAAAAAGCCCTTTGGAATGCAAGAATTTATGGCTAGGGTAGAAGTGTTAACCCGTCGTTTAGGCGGTAGGGCCGCTCCCCTACACTTGGATTATGGACAATTAAAAATAGATTTAGCCCAAAGACGGGTACAATTTCGCGGGGAGTATATCGAATTAACGCCCCAAGAATTTAGCCTACTCTACGTTTTAGCCCAAGCGGAGGGAACACCCCTATCAAGAGCCGATTTACTGCGTCGCGCTTGGCCCGAGGAAATCGATAACCCCCGGACAATTGATACTCATGTTCTCTCTCTGCGGAAAAAAATCGAAAGCGATCCCAGACAACCTAATTTAATCCAAACCGTCCGCAACGTCGGCTATCGTTTTAATCTAGAAATGTTGGCCGAGATGACTTCAGCTTTAGAAGCTAATATTATTGCCCCCACCAAAGGCAATCATAACGGTCATTCCATGAGTAAAATCCCCGCTCACAATGTTAGTCGTTAATTCTGGCTTTGTCCGACTGATTAGCCGATTTTTGACCGAAATCGTCTCCTAACCACTGAATCGAAGCGAGGAGACGAAGGGCAAGTTAAACCATAGTCACCATTGACCGATCCGCTTGTCGCTGAAATTCCGTCAATAAACGCCGAAATTCGTCGCCGTCAATGGTTTCCTGTTCAATCAGTATATCCACCAAGCGATCAATCGCCATACGATTGTCAAGGATAAGTTTTGTTGCTAAATCGTGGCATTGCTTGACAAGTTCCCGCACTTGTGCATCAATTTTCGCCATCATCGCGCAAGAATGGTCGGCATGATGACCAGCACCAGCGCCACCGAGATAGGAATTACCCTCCTCCTCTAGGGCAATCAATCCCAATTCCGACATTCCCAGGCGCGTTACCATCTGTCGGGCAAGATAGGTAATTTTTTCAATATCATTGCCGGCCCCGGTGGTCACTTCATCCTCACCGAAGACACATTCCTCCGCTACCCGTCCCCCTAATAATCCCGCAATTCGGGCCAATAACTGGGAACGACTGCTTAAACCCTGTTCTTCATCGGGAGTGAACCAAGTTAACCCCTGCGCTTGCCCCCGGGGAATCAGGGTGACTTTTTCCACTTGATCGTGGCCAGGACAGAGAGTACCGACAATCGCATGACCCACTTCATGATAGGCGATCAAACGCTTGGCTTTACTATCCACTAAAGCTCGCCCTTCCATACCGGCCACAATCCGATCAATCGCATCGTTGACCTCCTCCATGGTAATGGCCTCTTTGCGCCGTCTGGCAGTAAAAATCGCCGCTTCGTTGAGCATATTAGCCAAATCTGCCCCAGTAAAACCAGGTGTGCGCCTGGCGATCGCCTCCAGAGCCACATCAGCAGCCACCTTTTTATCGCGAGAATGAACCTCCAAAATGGCCAAACGTCCCTTAGAATCTGGATAATCCACCACCACCTGTCGGTCAAAACGACCCGGACGCAGCAGGGCTGAATCCAAAACATCGGGCCTGTTGGTGGCGGCAATGACGATAATGCCAGTATTGCCCTCAAAACCGTCCATTTCCGTCAATAATTGGTTCAGGGTTTGTTCCCGTTCATCATTACCTCCCCCATAACCGATCCCTCGTTGACGACCAACGGCATCAATTTCATCGATAAAAACCAAACAAGGGGCATTTTCCTGGGCTTTTCGGAACAAATCTCGCACTCGCGACGCACCAACCCCGACAAACATCTCCACAAATTCCGACCCGGAGATGCTGAAAAAAGGTACCCCTGCCTCTCCTGCGATCGCTTTAGCCAGTAAAGTTTTCCCCGTCCCCGGAGGACCAATTAACAGGACTCCTTTAGGGATTTTCGCACCAATAGCCGTAAATTTTTCCGGTTGTTTGAGGAATGTCACCACTTCCTCTAGATCTTCCTTGGCCTCATCCACACCCGCCACATCATTAAATTCTATGCCAGTTTTCGCCTCCATCTGAAACCGCGCCCTTGATTTACCGAAGTTCATCGCTTGACCGGAAGCATTGGCAGAACGACGGATAATAAACACCAATAATCCCAAGACGATAATAATCACTAACAGGTTAGTGAGAACATTGATCAAGGCCGAATTGTCAGTGCTGGGGAGAATGCCGTACTCAATTTTTTTAGCATCCAGTTTCTTGATTAATTCGGGATTTTGGTCAAACAAATTGACTTCTTTCGGGGTATCCTTGTCCGTTTGACCGACGAGGGTAACTGCTGCCTGCTGCAAAGAAGGATTGATTTCCACCTTTTTTACCTTGCCTTGCTCGATTTTCTCTAACAACTCACCGTAGGTGAGGGTATTGGGTTTTTTTTGACTCCAAGCAGGACTGACAGGGCCAAAGGTTTGCAGAATCATCCAAGTGCTGACAATCCCTTTCCATACTGGCCGATGACCACGATTCTTAGCTGACTTGGCTCTAACTACGGTGAGCGGAGATTTTTGATCCATAATTGACTCTATATCTAGTTACCCTCTATTCATTGTGACAGATTGACTCGATCGTGACCACTGTTCTGTTTTTCCCCAGCCACGACCCTGAGGGCAAATAGTGATGACGGTTTTTTGCTATATTGTATTCAGCTAGGTAGTCTAACAACTGCCTATCCCAATCACTAACAGTTTAGGGAAGTGGGTTTCGCCCGCTTTTTTTATTGTCCAAATCATGACCCATCCGCTCATCCCCGACCTGCTGCACCTAGCCACCCCTATCGCTGAAAACTTGGGGCTAGAAGTGGTCGATATCGTTTTTCAAACCAATAAAAGGCCTCCCGTCCTGCGCGTCGATATTCGCAATCTGGCGGGAGATACTGGTTTAGAGGACTGTGAGCAGATGAGCCGGCTCCTAGAAACCGCCCTCGACAGTCAAGAAATCTTACCCGGGGCCTACGTTTTGGAAATATCTAGCCCTGGCATTTCTCGACAACTGAGCAGTGAGCGCGAATTTCAGTCTTTTAAAGGTTTTCCCGTCATCATTACCGGCCAGGATAGCCAGGGAAAACCAAAAGAATGGCGCGGAAAACTGCAAGGTAGAGATGAGCAATCTATTTATCTTAACCAAAAGGGTCGCTCCCTGACCATCGATCGCACCACTGTCATCAGCGTCCGTTTAGATGAGCAGCGCAGTGATCAGTAATCAGTAAACAGGGATAAAGATGAAGATAACTAACTAACTGATTAACTTAAAACTTACATCTGATAACTGATAACTGACACAAGGCTAATGGCTAAAAAACTAATAACTCAAAAGTAAGGAGAAAAAATAATTATGGCTACCGTTAATTTGCCTGGTTTGAAAATAATGCTCGAAGAAATTAGCCAACGACATAATCTGCCCAAAAATGCCGTACAGGAAGCCTTGCGTGAGGCACTTATCAAGGGTTACGAACGTTATAGACGCGCCCAAAGTTTAGAAAAAGCCGCTCAATTTCATGAAGATTATTTCAATAACTTTGATGTGGAATTAGACGTAGAAGAAGAAGGGTTTCGCATCCTTTCTACTAAAACTATTGTGGAAGAAGTGACCAATCCCGACCATCACATCGGTCTCAAAGAAGTGCAAGAAGTGGCCGATGAGGCCCAATTAGGGGATGAAGTAGTTCTTGATGTCACCCCCGACCAAAGAGAATTTGGTCGCATGGCGGCGATTCAAACTAAACAGGTTTTACTACAAAAACTGCGGGATAACCAACGCAAAATGATTCAAGAGGAGTTCCAAGATCTGGAAGGAACCGTTTTACAGGCCCGGGTCGTCCGTTTTGAAAGACAGGCCGCTATTGTCATGGTACAAAGTACCTACGGTCAACCGGAAGTGGAAGCAGAACTACCCAAACGGGAACAGCTGCCCAACGATAACTATCGCGCTAACGCCACCTTTAAAGTTCTGCTCAAAAAAGTCTTGGAAGGTTCTCACCGCGGCCCGCAATTAATCGTTTCCAGAGCGGCGGCGGGTTTGGTAGTATATCTGTTCGCCAACGAAGTTCCCGAAATCGAGGAGGAAATCGTGCGTATTGTCGCCGTCGCCCGGGAAGCTAATCCCCCCTCCCGTCACGTTGGTTCGCGGACAAAAATCGCCGTCGATACCCTAGAAAGAGACGTGGATCCGGTTGGGGCCTGTATTGGGGCTAGAGGTTCGCGGATTCAAGCCGTGGTGAACGAATTGCGGGGGGAAAAAATCGACGTGATTCGCTGGTCGCCAGATCCCGCCACCTACATCGCCAATGCCCTTAGTCCCGCCCGTATTGACCAAGTTTTGTTCACTAATGCCGAAGAAAGACAAGCACTGGTACTGGTGGCCCAGGATCAATTAAGTTTAGCGATTGGCAAAGAAGGGCAGAACGTGCGTTTAGCGGCCCGTTTGACGGGCTGGAAAATCGATATTAAGGATATCGCCCTATATAAAGGGGAACAAGATGAAACCGACCCAGAAGCGCAGGATTTAGACCAAGAATGAACCCCTTCGTCAATTATCGACGCTGTATTAGCTGCCGTCTCTTCGCCCCGAAAGAATCCTTTTGGCGAATTGTCCGACTACACCCGTCCGGACAGATACAATTAGATCAAGGCATGGGAAGGGCTGCCTATATCTGTCCGCAACCTAATTGCCTACAACTGGCCCGGCAAAAAAATCGTCTCGGACGGGCCCTAAAAGCCAATATTCCCGAAACGCTCTATGAATCCTTGCAAGAGCGCCTCGGGACTGTCAAGCAAGGTCGTCCAAATCAGGATTAAAATTGACGATCATAGCCACAAAATCGTTAGCATGGAAAGGGGCAGTCCTGACAGGATCAAAAAATCAGCCAAACTATAGGATCACTAACACTTTAGCCGGGGGATAATGGATGAGTAACGCGAAAGTCAGAATTTACGATTTATCAAAAGAATTGAATCTAGACAACAAAGACATTTTGGACATCTGTGACCAGTTGAACATCGAGTACAAGAGCCACAGTAGCACGATCAGCGAAGAGGATGCCCAACGCATCAAAGCAATCGCTGGGAAGGGAGTTATTTCCAGTACCAGTAAAAATAGCACGGGTCAGCGAGAATCGGCTATTCCCGCCGAGGAAAAAAAACAAAAGATTTTAGCCCTGCATAAACACAACCGCCACGAAACTGGCGAAGAAGGGGAAATCTATCCCGGGTCTGCTGGTTCCTCGGCCAAACCGACTTTAATCAGTCCTCCCCGTCCCCCAGTTAAACCCCTCGTGGCTGCCCCAGGGCGCGACGGTGCGGACGAAAAAACTCCCCCCACCGCTGCACAGATGCCATCTCAGTCCGCCAGTGTTAAAGAAACCCCGACCGAAACCCCGCTAGTGCCAGAAGTATCCTCCAGCTTAATCGCCCCACCTAATCGACCCTCCCTCACCCCGAAACCACGCCAGGGCAGCGCCTCGGGCCGGCCAGAACCCCGCTCTAAAAATGTACCTAGCAGTAACGACGGGCCTCCTTGCCCTGAGCCAAGTCGAAGGGGGGGAGAAAAACGCGAGCGTGGCGAGAGCGAAAACGCCCCTAGTCCTGAGCGCAGGACTGGCTTGGCTAAACCAGAAAAACCGACCCTCCACCGCAAACCCGACGGAAAAAGCCCGAAACTGGCGGAACCAGCTAGAGAAGTGCGGGAGACGGTGGAATTGAAGCGCCCGGTTCGCCCCGGTATGCCCGCTAAAATCTCGGCTACTGGCGAGGAAGAAACCGACACCACCAAGAAATCTGGTGTTGATGGCACAGAAATCGATACAGATACCGGATTGCTCGGAGCAGACGGGCTGAAAAAACTCAAACGACCGACCATGCCCCCTCGCATGGCTAAAAAATCTGGTTGGGAAGAAGAAGAAGAAGAAGAGAAAAAAGCGGCCAAAACCGCCAAAACTGCCGGCAAAAACAAACGCCGCACCCAAGCCCTCTTTGAAGATGACGATGATCTAGAATCGGAACTATCCGGGTTAATCAATAACCCCAGTTTTACCCTTTCCACCGCTCGTCCCCCCAAACCTCCCCTTCGACTTGGCCCAGGGCAAGCCACCGTTAAAGCAACCACCCCCGGCACTCCCACAGCAGTCAAAGTTAAGCGGCCCAGTAAACCAACCGCCCACACCGGCAGTCCGAAAAGCGAGCGCCAAGAACCCCAAGAGGAAAAACGCCCGGAAAGCATCATCATCACGGGCAGTCTCACCGTGCGCGACCTCTCGGAATTGATGAAAGTCCCCGAAACCGAGATCATCAGAACCCTATTTTTTAAAGGGATGGCGGTTAATATCACCCAAACCCTCGACGTGGACACGATCGAAATGATCGCCAGGGACTTCGAGATGACCGTGGAAACCCCCAGCACCCAGTCGGCGGCAATCAAAACCACGGAGATGATCGATGTCTCTGACTGGGAAAGTCTCCAGCGTCGTCCCCCCGTCGTCACCATTATGGGTCACGTTGACCACGGCAAAACCACCCTCCTCGACTCGATCCGCAAAACCAAAGTCGCCCAAGGGGAAGCTGGCGGTATCACCCAGCACATCGGCGCTTACCACGTCGATGTGGAACATAACGGCAAACCGGAACAGATTGTCTTTTTGGATACCCCCGGCCACGAAGCTTTTACCGCCATGCGGGCCCGTGGGGCGAGAGTCACCGATATAGCAGTACTGGTGGTGGCCGCCGATGATGGTGTACAACCCCAAACGAAAGAGGCAATTAGTCACGCCAGGGCTGCCGAAGTCCCCATCGTGGTGGCGATTAACAAAGTCGATAAACCTTCCGCTAACCCCGACCGAATTAAACAGGAATTGACCGAACAGGGACTGGTGGCAGAAGATTGGGGCGGTGAGACGATTATGGTTCCCGTTAGTGCCCTGCGGGGTGAAAATCTCGATAATCTGCTGGAAATGATTCTCTTAGTGGCAGAAGTAGAGGAATTGGTCGCTAACCCCGATCGCTTGGCCAAGGGAACCGTGATCGAAGCTAACCTTGATCGCACCAAAGGTCCCGTGGCTACCCTGCTCGTCCAGAATGGCACTCTCCGCGTCGGTGATAGCATCGTCGCTGGTTCGGTTTTCGGCAAAATTCGGGCGATGATCGATGATCGCGGTCAAAAAGTCGAAGCGGCCACCCCCTCCTTTGCCGTGGAAATCCTCGGTCTTAGTGATGTCCCAGCCGCTGGTGATGAGTTCGATGTCTATGAAAGTGAAAAAGAGGCCCGATCAATTGCTGATCAACGGGCGATCAAACAACGCAACACCCGTTTACAACAAGCCCTCTCCTCCCGTCGCGTTAGCCTTAGCACCCTCTCTATCCAAGCTCAAGAAGGACAACTCAAGGAACTTAATCTCATCCTCAAGGCAGATGTGCAAGGTTCCGTCGAGGCCATCCTCGGTGCGCTCAAACAGTTACCCCAAAACGAAGTGCAGATTCGGATTCTCCTCGCCTCTCCAGGGGAAATCACCGAAACCGATGTGGATCTGGCCGCCGCTAGTGGTGCGGTGGTGGTGGGGTTTAATACCACCCTTGCCAGTGGTGCGCGCGCATCCGCTGATCGGGAAGGAGTCGATATCCGCGATTACAATATCATCTACAAGCTCCTCGATGATATTCAAGGGGCGATGGAAGGTCTTCTTGACCCCGAAGAGGTGGAAGAACACCTCGGTTTTGCCGAAGTGCGAGCCGTCTTCACCGTCGGTCGTGGAGCCGTGGCGGGTTGTTATGTCCAATCCGGTAAACTGGTGCGGAATCGCTTCCTGCGCGTGCGTCGCGGCAAGGAAATTGTTTATCAGGGAGTTCTCGATTCCCTCAAGCGGATGAAGGAAGATGCCCGAGAAGTGGCCACTGGTTTCGAGTGCGGTGTCGGTGTTTCTAAATTCAATGACTGGAAAGAAGGCGATATTATCGAAGCCTACGAAATGGTCATGAAACGTCGCACTTTATCGAGTTAATTAGACGCGTCAGGAGTAGGGATTCGGGATTCTCCGAGTCAGGAGACAGGAGATTATTTTTACTTATTCTTCCCCACTTCCCCACTCCCCCATTTCCCCCATTTCCCTCTATGAAATCAGAACCTTTTGTGTGGATTCATCTGGCAGGATTAGCGGCTTTGCCAATCTTTTTACAAATCGCTTGGATTGGTTTAGCTGTGGGCGATCCCTTGCCTTTTCTTTGGCTAGAATGGCTATTTCTGGGAGCGATCGCTATCATTCCCGTTTTTTGGATGCAGTGGACAAAACCCTTTGATATCTTTAGTCTTTTGTTGGTCGCTCTCAAACCGAGTCAACTCACCCCCGAACAGTTAAAAATTCTCTCTCTTTTTCAACGTCCTCGCCATCGTCTTCTTACTCTTTTGGGAGTCTTCCTCCTAATTCTCATCGCTTGGCCTATCTATAATTTTGCCCCTCTAGCGGCTGTCGTGGCCGCCTATCTCCCCCAATGGCGGCTTTTAGGTTTAGTCATCGCGGCGCTCGCTCTCCTCTTAAGTCACCTGTTTCTACAGGTTCCTCTGAGTGTTCTTGGGGTTTTAGCCACGAAGGAAAGTGACTGGACAGCGACCGAAGCTTTAGTTATTGAGCGCATTCCTGAGTTATTTACTATTGTTGGTCTAAAAGTTAATAAAATTATCTAAACTAGCTAAAATGCAGGATTGATCGCCCGTTTAAGGGTTGAATATTCCTCGCACTACGGGGAAAAATCGCAGCCAATTGTTGCAGTTGTTGGGGAGAAATTTTGATCGCATTTTGCCAGACTAACCAGACAACATCCTCGCTAGACCGGAGGAGTGGACAAAGACCCCCGATATTCATAAAAACCGCTATTTTCTGGCAGTAAAAGCCCGGCATTGACCCAGGTATCGGGGATGATCATTTCAGGAGAAGGTTCTTGGGGCAAATAATCCCAAATGGTTGGTAAATAGGGATTATTTGCGCCAATTTCGGCTAAGATGCCCACAACTGCTAAATTTCCCTTCCCATTTCGATGCACTAAATGAATTTCCAAAGGGAAAGACTGACCTTTAATCTGATGTTCGCCCTCGGTCATGAAAATGGAACTGCAATAAATCCCAGTTTTCGCCGTGAAAACTCATACTTCCACCTTTTTCGGTCTGAACCAAGATTGTATGACTGTTGTGGCGAATTTTTAGGGGTATAGGACGATAATTAAAGGTGGGTTGGTATAGCTCTTTTTCAGTCACTATACTCAGATCGATCGGTGTTTGTTGCTTTCCCGTGGTGCAGAGGCGATAATTCGTTGATAATTCGCCCCAATGGTCAATATTTTGATAATTCCAAGTAAATTCTGGATTAATAGCCCCAAAAAGAGCATGAGAGCCTATAAATTGCAGTAATTCTCGTCTATACATGGGATTAAATTCAGCACATTTCGACACATTTCGACAAGCTCAATGTAAAAGCTCAATGTAAAATCATCCGAGCAAGAGTTGATCAATTAATTGTTTGGTTTCGTCAGAGACGGTTTTATTAGTGGGATTGATCACAAACAGTTGACCAAACTTCGACAGGCTCAGTGACCACATTCTTTACATTGAAGATAGTTTCCCTTTAAAAATCCCAACTCAGTAGATTTACAAAAATGAGATGCACCCAATTAGACAATTATTCTTGATCCACTGCCCTATAATGACAGAAAGAGTATTTTTGAATTGAATTTGTTCTTAACTGTACCCCACATTTCGACAAGCTCAATGTAAAATAATCTTCCTCCTGATAATCTTCTCATCACCTTACTTTATGTCAAATCTAATCCTTTTCTGGCATCGTCGCGATTTACGTCTCTCGGATAATATTGGACTGAGTAAAGCTAGGGAGCGTAGTCCGAAAATCATCGGGGTTTTCTGCCTCGATCCTGCTATTTTAGAAGGGGATGATATCGCCCCTGCTAGAGTTGCCTATCTCCTCGGTTGTCTAGAGGAATTAGAAAAAAATTATCGCCAAAAAGGTAGTCAATTACTGATTATTCACGGCAATCCCAGTCAAACACTCGTCAACTTAGCCGGCAATTTATCGGCAAAAGCAGTTTTTTTTAACCTCGATATCGAACCCTATGGGCGTCAACGAGATCAACAGGTAATCGCCGCTTTACAAACAAAAGGGATTGAGGTGGAAACCTTTTGGGATCAACTTCTCCACGCTCCAGGAAAAGTCCTCACCCTCTCAAAAAGCCCCTACACCGTATATACTCCTTTTTGGAAAAATTGGAGCCAATTAGCCAAAGCCAGCCCCACAACCCTAGAAAACCTGCAAGGACTAGACGAAAATGAGGGGGAGAAACTCACAGAAACTATTAATTTACCAACCCTAGAAAATTTAGGTTTTACTTGGCAAAACCCCTTACCCCTCACCCCCGGAGAAAAAGCCGCTCATAGCAGATTAGAAGAATTTTGTCAAGGGGTTATTAACAATTATCAAGAAGATCGTAACTTTCCCGCTTTTGATGGCACCTCGCGCTTGAGTGCCGCCTTAAAATTTGGGGCGATTGGCATTCGCACGATTTGGACGGCAACCCTAGAGTTATTAGAAAATTGCCGCGCTCAGGAAGCAAAAGATAGTATTATCACTTGGCAGCAAGAGTTAGCTTGGCGGGAATTTTACCAGCATTGTCTCTATTTTTTCCCAGAATTGGCGGTCGGTGCTTATAGAAAAGAATTTCGTCATTTTCCCTGGGAGGATAACGAAGAACATTTTCAAGCTTGGTGCCAGGGAAAAACCGGCTATCCCATCGTTGACGCGGCGATGCGACAATTAAATGAAACGGGATGGATACACAATCGTTGTCGCATGATCGTGGCGAGTTTTTTAACCAAAGATTTAATTATTAACTGGCAAAAAGGCGAAAAATACTTTATGCAGAAACTTTTTGATGGCGATTTAGCCGCTAATAATGGTGGTTGGCAGTGGAGTGCCTCTAGTGGCATGGATCCGAAACCCTTAAGAATTTTTAACCCCGCTAGTCAGACACAAAAATTCGATCCAGAAGGGGAATATATTCGTCAGTGGTTGCCGGAATTAGCCTCCGTAGATACGGAATATTTAGTAACCGGGAAAATCCCCCGTTTAGAAAGACATCGTTGTGGTTATCCTGAGCCAATTGTCGATCATAATCAACAACAAAAAGAATTCAAACGACTCTATAGCAATCAGAAGCCAAAACGGTAAAATTAGCTACTTTTGACTGGCTTTAATCTGGTTCCACACATCCTCTAAACTTAGATATAACACAGGCACAACAATTAAACTCAACAGGGAAGAAGTGACTAAACCTCCCACAATTACCATCGCCATGGGTTGCCGCAATTCCGCACCGGTTCCCAATCCCAAAGCGATCGGAATCATGCCTAAAATTGTCGAACAAGTGGTCATTAAAATCGGTCTTAACCTAATCATTCCCGTTTCTAAAACCGCTTCCTCCCGACTCCAACCCTGTTGACGTAATTGGTTAGTATAATCTAGCAATAACACAGCGTTTTTATCCAGTAATCCTAAGAGGAAGATAAACCCGATCAGAGAAATCATACTAAACTCACTACCCGTTACCAATAACCCCAACATTGCCCCCACAATCGCTAACGGTAAACATAAAGCGATGACGATAGTTTCTAACAGTCTTCTGAATAATAACCATAAAACCCCTAACATTAAAATTGTCGCTAGGATTAAAGTGCGACCAAAACTGCCCAAAACATCGCTACTTTGAGAAGAAGTACCCCAACGCTGTAAAGTTATCCCTTCCGGTAAAGGAATCCCTTCAATTTTAATCGCCGCATCTTCTAATCCTAAATCCAGACTGAGATTAGCACTAAGAAAAATCGCCTGTTGACCATTTAAACGCTCGATCGCCAAAAAATCCCCCCGCTCATTTAATCTAGATGATAGGGAAATATCCTTCAAACCGGCGATTTTAGCGGCCTCAACCCGCAATTTCTCGGCACTATCGCGCAATAGCGGCAAATTATCGCTTTTAATCGCAATTTGGATCGGCTTTTCCGCTTCCGTCTGTACAAAAGGAATGTCCTCGACACTGACATTCACCCCTCTAATTGGCGGTAAAATTTGCCGAATCCGTTGCTGCACCGCACTGGTGTGAGATTTACGATCGCTCTTCAGTGTAACGTGAATTTTGCCCCGATTCGGCTCACCGCGTAAACCGGCGATCAGAAAAGTCGATTCCACTTCCCCATCCCGCAAAATCGGCGCTTCTAATTTGCTGCCATCCCGGATAGTGCGACGCAGGAGAAAACTTTCCGGAGAACTCGCTAACTGGGAAATCCAAGCGAAACTATCGCTAGAACCCTTAGCCGTCGGTTTATTAGGGCTAATTTGCGTTATTTTCGGCAAAGGAGACGTATAAACTAGATTAAACTCGCCGCGATCGAGTCGGGGAATAAATCCCCTGGAAATAAAAGGAACCAGGGCAATACCCGCCAAAAAGGTAATTAGGGCAATAGCAATAACCAGCAAACGATGACGCAATGACCAGTTTAAGAGCCGTCGATAGGCGTTCTCAACCAGTCGCTTTTGTTTCGTCATTTTTGCCTGTGACTGCGGTTTCAGCCAATATACTGCCAAAACGGGCGATAAAGTTCGGGCGATCAACAGAGAAAAAATCACCGCAGCTGAGACAGTTAAACCGAAAGGTTGAAAAAACTGTCCCACCGCACCCCCCATAAAAGCCACGGGTATAAACACGGCAACAATGGTTAAAGTCGAAGCAGTCACAGCTAATCCGATCTCCCCTGTCCCCTTGAGTGCCGCATTTTTCGGGGTTTCCCCCGCGTCGATTAAACGGGAAATATTCTCCACATCCACGATCGCATCATCCACGACAATGCCAATCACCAAAGCGAGAGCCAGCAGCGTCAGGGTTTCCAGATTAAACCCATAGATGGCCATGATAATGAAAGTCCCCAAGAGAGATAGGGGGATAACCAGAGCAGAAATGATTGTAGCGGCGAAACTGCCTAAAAATATCAAGATCACCAGCACCGACAGCAAAACTGCCAAAAGTAAATCATCGATCGTGCCTTGTAGGGCAGCGCGAATATATTCCGCTTGGGTTTCAGCTAAAATTATCTTGACATCTGGCAGTTTTTGTGCTATGTCTTTCACCAGTTTTTCTGCGGCCGCGGCCAGCTCGAGACTATTGGCGGCACCTTTTTTGATTACCTGCACTGCGATCGCTTCTCGGCCATTAAAGCGCACCAGTGTGGGCAATGGTCGGGTTAAGCTTTTATGGGGATTATCTTCCCCAACTGTACCTTGACCGAGTAAATTAACTTTAGCCGTACCTTGCAGAGCTTTTAAGGGCGGAATTAAATTATCTTGGGCGATTTGGCTTAATTCGTCTAGAGTTTTCTGCTCACTCCCTTCGACTTGGCTCAGGGCAGGCACCAGCGCATAGGTGACTGTTGCCGACTCATTTAAATCAACGGGGATAACTTCTGTGGTAGCTTGAGGGGGTAAAGGGACTTGCGAGATAGCCTGTTTAACTGCTGCGGTGGCCTTGTCTAAATTTGTACCAATTTTAAAGAAAATGCTGATTACTGACTGTCCGGCGGAAGTAGTCGAAGAAATATCACGACGACCAGGGAGAGAGAAAAGAGGATTTTCTAGGGGTTTAGTTAATTGCTGTTCCGTGGTGATGGCAGTAGCTAAATCGGCTTGGGCGTTAATTATTACGACTGGAAAGCTGATATCGGGGAAAAGAGCGTATTTTAGGGAACTAAAAGCCAAAATTCCCACCATGGCCACCGCTAACCAGAAAGCAATGGTTAACCTCGGGGCATTAATCGCTATTCGAGAGATATTCAGACGTTCTCGCCATGATTCTTTCATCTTCGTTTAATAACTGGGGTGTGGGGTGTGGGGAGTTTTCTCAGTGAACTGATAACTGACTCCATGGTAGATGTTGGATTTTTGCGGGAGTTCTATTTTCCGACAAAGATAAGTAAAAATTATTTATTGACCGCAAAAACTTGAGAATATTTAAATTAACATTTCGCAATATTTATAAATTCTTAAGAATTAATTGAGAAATATTTTTATTTAACAACGACGTTATCATGGTTACAGCGATTTGATAGAATTTCAGAATGGGTTGTTTTGTGCTTTTTTGGGCAGCAATGGTTGAAACCCTTGCCACACCTAGAAGGTGATCCTAATTAAGACGGGTAAATCAGTCATTTTCACCCACAACGATGATCTTTTTTTTGTGTAGTTTTATTGCAAAAAAAAAGTTTTTTTGACAAAAAGCACAAAGTATGATAGAGGAGAGGAAAATTATGAATTGGGGAGAGTGATTGCCTTTATTTAGAAAACGGGTTTCTTCGAGAAACCCGTTTTCTGATAATAGTTAACAGTTATCAGTGTAGTTCCCCATCTCCTCGCAGGAGTCGCAATTCCCCCTCTCCTCGTAGGAGAGGGGGTTAGGGGGAGAGGTCAAATCATTCATTTTCAGAACTGATTCGCTACATTTCATCTACTAGCAATACATTTTGAGGAGTTAACTGTTTCCATTGCCTATCATTAGTGATAATGTAGGTTGCTGAATATGCGATCGCTGTTCCCAGTTGAATCGCATCGGGTGTTTTGAGAGTGTATTGGGTACGAAGAGCGATCGCCTCATCAGCAATAGATAAATCGATTGGTAACAGAGTAATTTGGCTCGAACGGGTGAAATATGTCTGGTATTGTTCTACCAACTCCTGATTACCTATCCTTGCTGGATGGGTAACAATTTCGATAAAAGTGATCATCGAAGTGATAACCTTAACCTGATAAATGGAGACATCATAAAATAACTTTTCCATATAAGGAAAAAAGATGGGATGTTACTCGAAAAAGTAAATAAAAGGAGCCGTATCTAAAAATACAATATTTTCAGGTTGTAAAACTATTCCCATGATGATCGCTCCTGCGGAATATAAGCATCTACATCAATTGATTGCCACATTTCTTGTCCCAACCCCGCCGCATCGCGGAAATCTAATGGCTTATCTTCTAACTCTGGTTTAGCTTGTAAAAACTTGGCAAAATCCAAAATTTTATTCGCTCGATCTTCAGGCATTGATTTCACGATTTTGTAAATATCGTCGTCTACACTCATAAGTAAATTCTCTCTTGTCTATTATGGACATTTTACCATAGCAATTTCATCGGGTAGTGAACATTACGAGAAACCTGTTTTCTTGTAATAAATGTTAATTTTTGTGATAGCACCCTTGAAAAATTGGGAATTGTTGGGCTAAAACTGTTAGCAACAAACCTTTCCAGTCAATGTCATAACTTCTACCCTTTTGCCGAGCCTTCCTGCTGTTGACGATGTTTTGTTCGATTTAGCTCAATCTGATAGATTTTGGGCGAATTTGGCAATAGCTGTAGGTTAAGGGGATGAGGTCATAACAATCCGTTGCCAAAACCGACTTTTCAGAATATAATGGAGAAGAGCAGTCATTCATCGCTCAGATTAGTTAAGATGACATTACATGACTAATAATATTGACCATGATCGCTTATTTAAGGAATTAATCTCCACCTTTTTTGTCGAATTTATCGAGTTATTTTTTCCTCAATTGATAGATTATTTAGATAGGGACTCGATTACTTTTTTAGACAAAGAAGTATTTACCGATGTCACGGAAGGAGAAAGACATGAAAGCGATTTAGTCGCACAGGTTAAGTTTCGAGGAAAAGAATCTTTTTTTCTGATTCATGTAGAGGCGCAGGAAAGTTCGCGAAAGTGGTTTAATCGGCGAATGTTTACTTATTTTGCTCGCTTTCATGAGAAATTTGTCTTACCGATTTATCCCATTGTAATTTTTTCTTACCCAAAGCCAAAAACAGAAGCGATTAGTCAATATGTAGTCGATTTTCCCGATTTTAAGGTATTAGAATTTAACTATCAAGTAGTGCAATTAAATCGATTAAATTGGCGAGATTTTCTCAATCAGCAGAATCCAGTTGCTTCAGCTTTGATGGCGAAGATGAACATTGCCGAGAAAGAGCGAGCTAAGGTTAAGGCGGAATGCCTGCGCTTGTTAATCACTTTAAGGTTAGATGCGGCGAGAATGCAATTAATTTCTGGATTTATTGATACATATCTCAATCTAAATCCAGTGGAAGAGATACAATTTCAAGAAGAGATTAGCACATTTAGTCAACCCGTACAGGAGGGAGTTATGCAAATTACCACCAGTTGGATGCGTCAAGGTATTGAACAAGGTATCGAA
>VYMC01000155.1_pt1 | contig 17533 bp, 12 predicted proteins | sample 5115301 | NCBI WGS metagenome assembly VYMC01 (sample SAMN12291802, study PRJNA351875) | freshwater metagenome | isolation source: freshwater lake | place: USA: Michigan, Wintergreen Lake | collected 2013-08-08 | reverse complement strand
GAAATGAAAATTAGAGTAATTGGTGATAATCAATCATTCTCAATAACTGACCAAGAATTACAAAAAGATTATCCAGGTGCAAGACGTGCTGATTTTATCAATGGTAATAGCAACCCAAGAAGTATTATCCTACAAGAAGGTGATATTCCTAATTCATCAGCATTTAGAATTGGTTTGAAAGTAGGTATGCAATATGAATTTTTACTAACTAAAATGGTAATTGCACCACACGTATTTTACAATTTTGGTATAAATAACCTTGCATCTACAGAAGATTGGAGAGTAAGTGCTTTGCAACTTGGTATAGATGTACGCTACGCATTTTAATTGAAGATAATAAAGAAATGAAGTGCTTGTAATTAATGCAAGCACTTTTTTTTTGCTCAATTTAAATTTTGAATTAAATGAATAATCTTTGGTCTCCTTGGCGGAGTAGTTATATAGCAGAGTTTAACTCAGTGGAGAAATCAAGTGGTTGCTTCCTTTGTGATTCTATTGCATACTTAAGTGCAAGCCAATCGGTTGAAACTTATTCAGAGACCTTGATTGTAGCTAAGAGTGAATATGGATTTGCAATACTGAATAAATATCCCTACAATGCCGGACATGTTTTAGTTTGCCCAATTAAGCATCAAGCAGATTTAATAGATTTAGATGACAATACTCTTAAAGACCTATCAGAACTAAAGCTATTGGTAATCAAAGCAATGAAGCAAATTTATAAACCACATGGATATAATATTGGTTTAAATATTGGCTCTGCTTCTGGTGCTGGCTTGCCAGGGCATTTGCATTATCATATTATCCCACGATGGGAAGGTGATACCAATTTTATGACTTCAGTAGCAGACACAAAAGTAATTTCAGAAGAAATACAAGCTACCCACAAAAAGTACTTTGAGCAAATAAATAGGATTCGATTTGAAGCTAATCCAAGCTAAAAAATCTCTAGGGCAGAATTTTCTAATTGATATGAATATTAAGAAGAAGATTATCCAAGCGTTGAATTTAGAAAAAGGAGATATTGTATTAGAGGTAGGTCCTGGTACTGGTGCCCTTACTGAATTGCTTTTAGAATATGATATTACTATTATTGCAGTAGAGATAGATAAAAGAGCTATTGAGGAGCTCGAAAAGTTACCTAATAATGGGAAATTAAGTATAATTCAATCTGATATATTAAAGTTTGATTTTAAACAATTCTTTGAAAAGTGCGATAGAAAAGTAAAAGTCTTAGGTAACTTACCGTATTACATTTCAAGCCAGATAATATTTAGAATATTGGATTTTGAGCAATATGTTCATTCTATTACGATTATGCTTCAAAAGGAACTTGCCGAACGTATTATCGCAACACCAAATACAAAAGATTATGGAGTGCTATCGCTAAGTATGGCTTTATATGGCAATACTGAAAAACTCTTTGATGTTTCACCTAATTGCTTTGTACCCAAGCCAAAAATATGGTCATCAATAGTTCGCACTACTATCAATAATAGATTTGAAATTGATAAAGAAACAAAATTAGTAGCAAGAAAACTTATAAAAACTTCATTTAATCAGCGAAGAAAGATGATATCGAATACCATATCACAATATTTTACTAATGATAACACTCTTTACTTCGAATTAAAATCAAAAAGACCTGAGAACCTCACAATTGAGCAGTTTATATCCCTAAGTCAAAATTGTAAAGCTATAGATGAAGCATAAGTTCCGTGAGTTAATGAAGAATTTCAATGCATTGGAGGTTTATACTCTAATTATGCTTTTCATTTACTGCCTTTTATATCTTTTATGGTATAATAGTATTGCTTTTGCTCCAATTGGAATTTCACTAAATTTACTTTTCATTGGGATAATATTTCTCTTTGCATCTGCTACAAAGAGATTTGAGCATAATTCAATTGTGATTTTCTTAAGAAAATTCTATCAGATGCCAATTGCATACTATATTTATTATAATATTTTCGACTTTATAAAGGTAGTAAATCCTTATGATTATGACTATTGGCTTGCTTGGTTCGACAAGTCAATATTTGGGTTTGAGCCAACAAGATTACTCTACAGTATTTCAAATCCATATTTGACTGAATACTTGCAAATATGCTACTTCCTTTTTTTCTTTTATCCTATCTTTATAGGTATAGAGCTATCATATAGAGAGAATAAAGATGTACTGCTAAATTATGCCTCGACAATAATATTTGGTTTTTACTTTTCATTTATACTTTATTTATTTCTACCGGCTGTAGGTCCGAGATTTTATTTGCACGATTTTAGTAAGCTCAATACTGAGTTACCAGGCGTATTGGTTACAGAGAGCTTGAGGAGTTTTATAAATGTAGGTGGTGGGATTAAAAGTACCCTTTTACCTGCTATAGAACAAGTAAATAGAGATTGCTTTCCTAGTGGGCATACTATGATGACTTTACTTTCGATAATGTTAGCTTTCAAGTATAAAGCAAGAATACGATACTTTGTGCTGATATTTGGTTCAAGTTTGATATTCTCAACTTTATATCTACGATATCATTATTTCGTTGATGTGGTTGGAGGTGTTATATTTGCAATAATCACACTTAAGATTGAACCAATAATTAGAGAGAAATTGCAGTTGTGGCTAAAAAAATAGTATTCATATTGCTAATGATATGCTCATTTGCTACTTTAAAAGCAAATCAAGAATATTATTATATACGGGTTGAAAGTAGTGAACCTGCATTTGATGAGCTACTTTCTACATTAGATTTAGAAGCTGCAATAATTAAATCAGGAGTTTATTTCCAGACTTTTATAAATTCTGAAGAGAAGGCATATTTAGATAATCACAAAATCAGATATACACTCCTAGCTAATCCCGAAAAACTAAAACAAGTTAATAAAGCGAATACTCTTGCGGAGACTAAATACTTCAAACTTGGCTCTATAGATGGTTTCTATACTTATAAAGAAATCATATCATTTTGGGATAATTTAATTTTAAAATTTCCAACTTTGATTAAGAGAGATACAATAGGATACTCAATAGAGAATAGACCAATTCTTGCATATAAGCTAAGTACAAACTATTCAATAGCAAATAATAATAGAGTGCTTTATACTGCATTGCACCATGCAAGAGAGCCATTAGGGCTGACAACTCTTTACTATTTTATAGCTGACCTACTAGAAAAATATGAGAATAAGGACAATGAAGCAATTTATTTACTTCAGAATAGAGTCTTACATTTTGTACCATGCCTAAATCCTGATTCATATTTAGCGAATGAGCAGACTAAAGGGTTAACACGCAAAAATGCACGCCGTATAAATGATACTATATTTGGAGTGGATTTGAATAGAAACTATGGCACTTTTGAGATGTGGAATTCAAGTAAGGGTGGGTCATCTCCGCTTAGGACACACGAGACTTACAGAGGAACAGAGCCATTTTCAGAACCGGAAACAAAAGCTATTAGAGATTACTGCCTCTATTATCAATTTGCAACTGCATTAAATTATCATTCTTTTGGCAATTTGATAATCCATCCTTGGGAGCTATTTCAAATGAATGAAGATAAATATTTCTTCCAAAGGTTTTCTTTAAATTCTACCTGGGAGAACAATTACGTTTATGGTTGGGATGTGCGTTCGATTGGTTACATCTCAAGAGGTAATTCCGATGAATGGATGTATAGCCAAGATGCAGGTAAAAATAGAATTTTATCATTTACTCCAGAGATTGGCTCGAGTGATGGAAAGCTTTTTTGGAATTACAGCCAAGATGAAATTATTACTTATGGCAAAGAGAATTTGAAATTAAATTACAATGCGGCTTGGTCAGCAGGGTATAATCCTTCTGCTATGTTTGTAGATTATGATTGTGAAAAGCAGGAATTGAAGCTTACAATTTCCAATATAGGAGTTAGCCCAATTACTTCTAAAGATAGTATTAGGATTGAAATAAGCCCTGTAGAGAAAGAAAAGATTAGAAATGATTTATCTTTCAGTTTTATCCAAACTGAGAAAAGTGATACTACATTTATTTTTCCAATTCAGTTTTCACAAGAAGCAAAGAATGGAGAGCAATTAGAATGGGTATTTAATGTAATAAGAGATGGAAAAATATTAAAAAGTGAGAAATTCACTACTAAAGCAGGTATATGCTCAAAAGAGTGGATATACAATCCTGAAAACCCAATTAATAATTATACTACAAATACTTGGGGTTTAGAAAAAGACACTATAAGCAATCTAAATATACTTACAGACTCACCTTATAGTAATTATAATTCGGTTTTTACTTCTTACGTTGAGTTTAATAAGTCGTATAAAGTAAACCCAGATACAATTTATAATCTCTCATTAGATTTGAGATACAATATTGAGAGAAATTTTGACTTTGCTTACTGTGCGGCATATTATAACGGACAGTGGAATCCGGTTCAATTTCCGAGAACTACACAAGGCAAGAAGATATTTAACTCGCAGCAGACATCACAAATAGACGACTTTTGGGGGTTTGCTGGTCATGTATATGAATGGACTACACAGAAATCGGACTTCACTTATTTACTTGGTAAGGATATTAAATTCAAGTTTGAAATTAAATCTGACCAGTCGAACAACTATGAAGGTCTGTACATAAAGAATTTTTATATTGAAAAATATCCCAAAGATACCAATCTTAGCATTTCTTATGATAATGATATTAAACACATTAGCTACAAAAATATACTTAGCTTAACTGAAAAATCTCGTATAGTTCTTTATGATATATCAGGAAGAAACTTAGAGGAGCAGAATGAGACTGACTTCTTGAATTATAATAAGTACGAACAAGGTGTTTATTTTGCATTAGTTTTTCAAGGAAGTAAAACTAAAATAGTAAAGTTAATAAGAGATTAAGTGGATTTCTATAATACCATAGCGTCACCGAAGCGTGCAGAAATAAAAGTAGATAACTCAAAGTTTATCTGTTCATTGGCTTCTGTAAGTACAGTTGATGAAGCGAAAGAATTTCTATCATTAATTAAAAAGGAATTTCATGATGCTTCACACAATTGCTATGCTTACCAATTAGGTGCAACCGCATTGGAGACGAAATTCTCTGATGATGGAGAACCTAAAAATACAGCAGGAAAACCAATATTATTTACAATAAGAAAGTATAAATACTCTGATGTAATTGCTGTGGTAACTCGTTACTATGGAGGAAAAAACTTAGGTAAAGGTGGGTTAGTAAGAGCTTACTCAGATGCATGTTCTGAAGCATTTTTACTTTGTACTCCAAAGCAAATTAATATCACAGAAACTATAAGAGTATTCACCACTTACGAAGATGCAACAAAAGTAAAAATGGTTGTAGATGAATTTTCAGTGAAAACTGTGGAATTTTTTCGTGATGTTGTCGAATTTTTAGCCGATATTCCTATTTCCAAAGTAGAGGAATTCCGATACAGAATTGGCTCGAATACAAATAATAGAGCCGGAACTAAAATAGAAAGATAATGCATATAATAGAAAAAGTATCAGAGATGCAGGCTTTCGCAAAGCAAGCAAGAAAGCAAGGACAAACTATTGCACTTGTACCTACTATGGGTTATCTTCATATTGGTCATACTTCATTAATTGCTCAAGCTAAGCAAAAAGCAGATATTGTAATCACTACTTTATTTGTAAATCCTACACAATTTGGACCCAATGAAGACTATGACAAGTACCCTCGTAATTTCGATAATGATTTCAAATTAGCTAAGGAGAATGGAAGTGATGTTCTATTCTGCCCTAATGCTCTTGAAATGTATCCAATTGGATATAATGCTGAAGTACACATCAAGAAAGTAACAGAACCATTTGAAGGTGAATTTAGACCCGGACATTTTACCGGAGTTGCCACAGTTGTTGCTAAATTATTTAATGCAACTCTTCCAGATTTTGCTTTTTTTGGTCAGAAAGATTACCAACAAACTCTATTAATAAAAAGATTAGTAATAGATTTGAATTTCCCTATTGAGATAATTATTGCACCAACAGTTAGAGAATTTGATGGGTTGGCAATGTCCTCACGCAATGTTTATTTATCCAAAGAAGAAAGAAAAATAGCATCAATTCTATTTGTTGCCTTAGAATCAACGAAACGTTCCATTGAGCAAGGCACCATAAATAGGAAGATAATTAATGCACTTATAATTAAAAGTCTAAGGGTGGAGCCGACTATAAGGATTGAATACGCACAGTCAGCTTTGGCAGATAGTCTTGATACTCCAGAAGATTTCCTACCTGGTGATGAAATTGTGTTACTTATAGCTGTATATCTTGGAAAAACTAGACTTATAGATAACATGTTAGTGAAAATCCCTTACCAACTTTCAAAAGATGATAACTTCAAAATTGGTTGATTATGATTTAAACCAAGCTTACTAATTCTATAAATTATTTTTTCTTCACCAAATTTGTTACTTTTTCGTTTACGTTTGTTAATATAAAGACTAACAAAGGTGAATGATGAAATCAAATACACTATTTTTACTAATCTTTTTGTTGTGTAGTTCGCTATACTCACAATCGGATTCAATTCTAATTAAGTTTAAAGATACAAACAAGCCAAGAGTAGCCCACAGCATTAGCTCAATCTCTTCAATGAGAATAGTTAATCTTAGCAGTGCAGAAAATAATAATTCAAATTGGAGCTTCACTGTATCTCCAAACCCATTTAAAGAAGAAATCACTTTTGATTTTGTTTCTCCATTTGAAAGAGAATTTTCATTAAAAATATATGATATTAGTGGTTTCTTAGTATTTGAAGATAGGATATCATATATCACTATAGGTGCTAATAAGTACACATGGCAAGGAATTAATAATGCCGGAAGCAAATTAAGTAGTGGCATTTACTTAGTTGAGTTAAGAAGTGTAGACTTTGTTTTGTCTAATAAAATTGCTATTGCGAGGTAAATATGAAAAGAATAATAATATCTGCACTTTTTGCTTTTAACTTCCTAAATGCTCAGCAATTATATTTAGAAATAAATAAAACCGATGGCAAAAAAGAGCAATACGAAATAAGTACACTTTCTGAGATAAACTTCAAAACACAAAGTACATTCGAAAGTGAGCTTTATATCAAATTCAAAGATGGTAAGACTTCTATTATTCCATTGGCATCTATTGATAAAATTGAATTTGACCAACAGGGAAACTTAATTAATATGTTTGTACTTGGCTCTGCACAGCAATTAAACACAAACGATATAGATTCTTTAAGACTAATTGAAAAAATAAAACAAGTTCCGAAACCAATTATAGTAAAAGATTTAATATTAGATGAAGTAATAACAGAAGGTCTTACAAACCCTTGGGGTATAGCATTTATTGATGCTGATAATGCAATATTTACAGAAAAAGATGGAAGAATATTTAGTATAAACTTAAAAACTAAAGTAAGAAGTGCTGTTACAGGTGGTCCTAAAAGTGTATCAAATGGTCAAGGTGGTTTACTAGATGTAGTATTACACCCTAATTTTAGTACAAATAGGAGAGTTTACTTTACTTATGCTGCTTCTGCAACTGGTGGGCAAACAACTGCTTGGGGTTACGGTCAGCTTTCAACTGATAATAAAACAATAGAAAACTTCAAAGAAGTATTTAGATGTGGTCCCATTGTGAATTCTGGCAATCACTTCGGTAGTAGAATTGCATTTGATAAACAAGGATTTTTGTACTTCTCAACCGGTGATAGAGGTAATGGTGGAAATTCACAAGATAGCTCTACACACTGGGGTAAAGTAATGAGATTTACTGATGAGGGTGTTGTACCAAATGATAATCCTTTTTTCTTCAATAGTGGTAAAAGCACGAAAGAAACTTGGACTACAGGTCATAGAAATATTCAAGGTATGGCTATAAGCCCAACTACAGGTGAATTATGGAGTCATGAGCACGGTCCAAAAGGTGGAGATGAGCTTAATCTTCACAAAAAAGGTAAGAATTATGGCTGGCCCCTAGCAACATTTGGAGAGAATTATAATGGTACAATTATTACAAAAGATACAACTCTTCCTGGCTACGAAAGCCCAGTAATATATTGGAAACCATCAATTGCACCATGTGGAATGACTTTCATTAAGCATAGCTACTTAACCAATCAAGAAGAAATATTAATTGGAGCACTAGCAGGTACACATATCACAAGACTTATACTCGAAAATAATAAAGTAGTTCGGAATATTCGATATATGCAAGGGTATGCAAGATTTAGAGATGTTAGACAAGCTCCTGATGGAAGAATTTATGCACTTACTGAATCACCGGGTAGATTAATTAGACTGAAAGAAAAAGAGTAATCTTAAAGAAGTTATTAGAACTATTTAACTTCTTAATATTTTACTTTTATATTCCAGTTTCTGGTATCTTCTATTTGTCCATGTTGTAAGCCAACTATTGTATCATACATCTTTTGAGCAATCGGTCCAATTTGATTGTCGTTGATAGTAATTTCGTTGCCTTTCCAGCTTAATGTACCAACAGGAGAGATTACTGCGGCAGTACCAGTTCCAAATACTTCTTGTAAAGTGCCTTTTTTGTGTGCTTCGTAAACTTCTGTAATAGTGATTCTACGTTCAGTTGTTTTATAGCCCATTTCTTGAGCCAACTCTAATACAGTTCTTCGAGTAACACCATTAAGCAAAGTACCCTGCTCTAAAGTAGGAGTGATAACTTCGTTATCAATTACAAATACTATATTCATTGCCCCAACTTCATCAATTACATCTTTTGTAACTGAGTCTAACCAAAGCACTTGGGAAAAACCTTGTTTCTTTGCATCTCTACCAGCATGAAGAGATGCAGCATAATTTGCAGCAGTTTTTGCCATTCCTAGTCCACCTACTGTAGTACGGAAATGGTCACTTGAAACTAATATTTTTAATGGTGCAAGCCCTTCAGCATAGTAAGAGGCAACAGGAGAAGTTATAATTATTAACTTATAAGTATCAGAGGTTTGTACACCTAAGAAGTTACCATTACCATAAAGAACAGGTCTAATATAAAGAGATTGGCCAATTATTTTAGGAATAAACTTATTATCTAATCTAACTAATTCAGTTATTGCTTCGATAAATTTTGCTTTAGGAAATTCTGGAATACAAAGTATTTCAGCAGAATTATTCAATCTATCAGCATTTTTATCCCCACGGAATATATTTGCACCGCCATTTACATCATAAAAGGCTTTCAAACCTTCAAATATAGTCTGCCCATAATGCAAAGTACAAAGAGCCGGCTCTACTTCCATAGTTGAATAAGGAATTATTGCCCCTTCATCCCAACTATTACCATCGAAATCTGCCATATATACATGGTCTGAAAAATATTTTCCGAAACCTAGTTTGTTCCAATCTATACTATTAAAGCGACTATTTGGGTTCTGAGTGATGTTAATTGACATTTCTACCTATTCTAATTTATTGCCTTTTTTAGGCTTTACTACTTATTTTCGTTTTAGGACGAATAAGTAATACAATTTAAGAATAAATTATTTCAAAAAAGATTACAGTCTTTCAACGTCTTTTGTTTTAGAATTTCAATAGTATAGTTAAATTGAACTTATGCTAAACTCAATCACCGCAATATCTCTGTTTATATTTTGCATTTTGCATGTTTCTAATGCCAAAATATTAATGAAACCTTACCTGCAAGGTGTTACCCCTTATAGTGTCAAAGTTCAAATCGAAACAAATGACATGAAACCTTGCCAGGTTCAATATAAACCCTTGGGTTTGCAATCATTAGCAGATGATGAATACGCTGAAACTGTAAAGAGTACTGATATAGTTAATACAGAAGCAAATACATTCATACATACTGTTGTTATAAATGATTTGATGCCATATTCTGTTTACAAATATTCTGTTGAAGGAGAGTATTCAGCTACGTTTCGTACATTGCCTCTATCTAATTCTACGAAAGAGTTTACATTTGTAACTTACGGAGATAGCAGGTCTAATCCTAAAGTATTTGCTAAAATATCCAATTTACTTAAAGCACAAAATCCAGATTTTTCTGTTTACCTTGGTGATTTGTCTTTCGATGGTTCTTACCAAAAATGGAAAGAAGAATTTTTCATTAAAGAACAATTAGATTTGGCTTCAACAGTGCCATTTTTTAATGCAACAGGCAACCATGAAGGTTGGAAAGGTAATACAATAGCATTTCTAGAAGGTGTAGAAAGTAAATCTGGCACAGAATCCTACTATAGCTTTGATGCTGGTGATGTACATTTTTTAATATTAAATACTCAAGAAAAAGTAACGCCTAACTCACCTCAATGGAAATTCGCTGAAGAAGATTTGAAAAGCTCGAAAGCAAAATGGAAGATTGTCGCATTTCATATCCCAGCTTATGGAGCCGGAGCTCATGGCGAAAATAAAGCAATGATAAAAATGACAAAAGAAATATTTGAACCAAATGGTGTGGATATTGTTCTAAATGGTCATTCACACTTTTATCAGCATAATAAAGTTAATAAAATTCATCATTTCATTTTAGGTGGAGGTGGCTCACCACTTTACTCTCCCAAAGAAGCTGATTATGTTATTAAATCTGCAAAAGAATACCATATTGCAAAAGTTGTTTGTAAAAGCAAAGAAATCTTAATGAGTGTAATTGGATTAGATGGTAAACTAATAGATGAAATTTCTTTTACTAAGTAACTTTTTTTCATTTTTTGTTTTTTATAAGTATTGAGAACATTCAATTACATAATATTAATTCTTCTTCTTCTATCTACATCTTATGGTGTAGATAAGCCAAGCCAATTTGTAAATTTCTACATTGATGCTATTGCTTTTAAAGCAAAAGAAGGCACAAACGGTAGGGTTGATATATTTGTAGTTGTACCATATCAAGCTATTACTTTTTTGAAGAATAGCGAAAAGTATTATGGGAAGTACTCTCTTCTTATAGAAATGTATGATACAAATAAAGTAAAGGTAAATGAAAAAAGACTTGATAAGATAGCTATTTCAAGTAATTATTTTGAAAGCCAAGGTGGTGATGCTAAATTCGATGTTAGCTCATACTCTACTACTCTTTCAGCTGGTACTTATGATATAAAAGTCAAATTCCTTGATGAACAGAATAGTAAGTCTGATGAACGCAATAGGCAAGTGGTAATACTTGATTATTCAAAGTTAAAAATTGCTATGAGTGGTATTATGCTTGCATCTTCAATAGAAGAAAATAATGGAAAGTATAAAATCACACCTCATGCAAATGACAATGTTGCCAATCTGAACGAAGGTTATTTCGCTTTTTTCGAACTTTATAACAATACTGAAGCTAAAGGTGAATTACAATTCTATGCGACTGTTACAAATGAAAAAAATGAACTAATATATGCATGTGATACTATTACCAAAAGTATTAATAAAAGCAAAGAGCAAATTTTCTTAAACATACCTTATAAAAGTGAGCTTAGTGGTACTTATTTGCTAAATGTATTTACTTATAACCCTGAAAGTAAAACTGAAATAGCTGGTGCACAAAGAACGATTAAATCTCAACCAACTATTTATGGTTATATCAGAAAAGACTTAGATTTAGCTATAAAGCAGCTTCGTTATGCAGCTACTAGTAAGGAAATTGACGAAATCAACAGTGCTACAACTAGAGATGAGAAACAAAGAAAATTTGATGAGTTTTGGAAAAAATTAGACCCTACTCCTCAATCCGATAGGAATGAAGCTTTTGATGAATTTTATACTCGTATAAATCAAGCTAATTCGTCATTCAAATCATATACAGATGGATGGCTTACTGATAAAGGTATGGTTTATATAATCTATGGAAGACCATCTAATATAGATAGTTACACAAGTAATGTAAACAACACTCGATATGAAAGATGGATTTATTCAAATAATAGAGAGTTTATATTTGCTGATAATAATGGCTTTGGTGATTTTCGTTTAGTACGCCCTATGAACATTCCTGATAAATTCAGATACAAACAATAATTACACTGGTCTTTACTGAATTAATCAACTCAAACTTCCTTTATTAAAGTTTATCATATTTACATGTAAGTAATAAACATAATTTACTTACGTCATTAGTTGCATAAATAATAATTGTTGTATTAACTATTTAAAACAAATGAAAACAGTAATCCACAGAGCAGAAACTAGAGGTAAAGTTAGTTTCGGATGGTTAGAAGCTCGACATTCATTTAGCTTTGGTCATTATTTTAATCCTGAACGTATCCATTTTGGTGCTTTAAGAGTACTAAATGATGATATTATACAGGGAGGTACTGGTTTTGGGACACACCCTCATGCAAATATGGAAATTGTAACAATTCCATTATCAGGAGCACTTGAACATAAAGATTCAACTGGCAATTCTGGTGTACTCTATGAAGGTGATGTACAAATAATGAGTGCAGGATATGGTGTTGAACATTCAGAATTTAATCATCATAAAGATACAGAATTGAGATTATTCCAAATTTGGGTATTACCAAAAGAAATGGATATCGAACCACGTTATGACCAAGCTACATTTACAAAAGAAAGTAGGTTGGATAAATGGCTTACAATTGTTTCACCTGTCAAAGGTGAGGCATTATGGCTTAATCAAGAGACTTGGTTCAAGCTAGCGGACTTTTCAAGAGAAACTAATACTTCATTAAAAAAAGAATCTGATTCTTCAGGTATATATCTTATGGTAATAGAAGGTGAAGCAAAAATTGGTAATGATATCCTAGGAAAGCGAGATGCAGGTGGTTACTATGATTTCTCAGGTAATCTTGAAATTACAGTAACTGAAGGTACAAGACTACTAAGTATAGAAGTACCTATGCTTGGTTAATCCTTAGCCATCTAAAATTAGATTAAGATAAAAAGAAAAAGGGGTACCTTATTAAGGCACCCCTTTTTTGTATTGTCATGCTAAGTAATCTTATCTAACGATATTCATTTTAAGTGTTTCAACTTGATTATTGTTAGTTAGGCGAGCAATATATGTACCAGTAGGTAATTCCGCACCAGTAGCATCACGTCCATCCCAATTAACAGTATTGAAACCAGCTTTAAAGTTACCTTCAGCAATTACTTTAACTGTATTACCATTTATATCAATAATCTCAAGTCTTGTATCACCGTTATCAGGTAATGTGAAGTTAATTTGAGTATTATCTTTGAATGGATTTGGTGAATTAAAGTTAACAGCTAATTGAAGGTTTTTATCAAATTTCACAGTTACAATGTTAGTTGTGAAACATTCTTGAGTACCATCGAAATCAACTTGACGTAAACGATATTGATAAGTAGTAGCAGGAGTTACATCTCTATCGAACCATTTGTAGCTTTGAGCAATATTTGTAGTTCCATGAGCTTTAACTTCGCTTACTTGTCCCCATTCTGAAGCTTCATCATTTACACGTTTTTCAACAATAAATTTATCAGCATTTTTCTCAGAAGCAGTTTCCCAGAATACTTCAATACCTTCATTACGTGGTTTTGCATCAAAATATGCAAGCTCAACTGGAATTTCATCAGCACATGGTTGGTAAACAACTTGTTGGCTGAATGATTTAAGACCCATGAATGGTCTAATCAATGGAATCCAAGTACCACGAGTTAGAGATAACGTTGTATTATCGCTTAGAGTACCAAAGTGATGTAAGTGAGCATAAGCAGGGTTACCTTGACTTGGCATAAATTGTAACCATTGTTGAGAACCACGAGAGTTTTCTAATGCAAAGAAGTTACTATTAATTAAGTTACCAGCTGCAGTTGTAGTACGGAACTCTTTATGAGCCATTAAGTGTACACCAGGTCCACCTACTGGTTTTACAGTAAAGATAGGAGCAGGAATACCAACACTCATAGTTCTCATACCCATTCTAGATTTAGAAGCACCAAGCTCCATACCAGTTTGTCCTAATTGAGATAAAGAAATCCAATAAGTTCCAGCAGGTAATACTTCTGGTTTTGGTTTTTTCTGATTATCTAATAGTAAGTAAGTAGTCCACTGATTAAGAACAACATCGTTTACAACGTCATCAAATCCTCTTTGTCTGTAGATTAATGAACTTCCTATCATTGTACCAGGAGTATTATCATTACCTCTAAAGATACTCCAAGCAATATCATCTAATGCTTGGTTAGCAGTACCAAAGAACGCTTGGAAACCATAGATTGTATCAGCATTCAATAAAGTAAACTTCATAGCAACTTGTCCAGAGATAGAACCACCTTTGATACCAACACCTAAAGTTGCAGCATCATAGCCACCTGAAGGACCACTATTAGAACCATTACCACCTGAAGCATAACCTTCGATGTTCAAACCTCTACCTGGTACACCAGCAGCTTCTGGTACGTTGTTAGTAGTATTACCAACAGGGTCGTAAGCCATTGAGTTACCAAAGTTCAATACGAATTCAGAATAAGTAGTATCATTTCTTGGCTCTAAATCGCCACCAAGCACAGTTGCGATACCTTCGATTCTATATCTACCAGGACCTGTAAGACGAGCGTTAAATGTAGGCATAGGGAAATCAAGCTCTATACCTGCAGTATGTGAAGGAATAGTTTCAACACGACAATAAACAGGGACATCAGTTCCGTTTCCTGTATAGTTTTTGAAAATTCTAGTTTTCAAAAGATAGAAAGGAGCATTGCTACTTGTGTTATTGCTTAGTCTTACTCTAATAGGAATACTTGTTGCTTGTGTAGCTGGTACTTGAGAGTAAGGCCAGATTATTCTCGCAGAAGCTACTTCAATATCAGTAGTTTCAGTTGCTTTGAAAAGGATTCTTACGTTATCAACATAGAAATCATCAGCGTCATCACCAATACAGTCAGCACATTTTCTATCATTGATAGCACCAACTTTAATTCTGAAACGGAAGCTACGAGCTCCACTTCTTTGCCAGTTGATAAATGTATCTGGTATAGCAACGAAATACTTTTTGTATTCAAAGTCAATACCATCATCATATACGTTACCACGTAATGCATTTAAAGCACCTGTAGCTGCAACTGGTTGGCTTAAAGATGAATCTTTATCAGTTTCTAAGAAACCAATCATATATCCACCCGCACCAAATACTGTAAGTGCATCTACATCTGTTACAGATGGCAAACCAGAACCTCTTCTACGAGGGTGTTGTCTCCAGTTAGCAGTAGGGATGTTAGTAATCTCAGAAATACCATTATTAGATGGTCTTGCAAAGTTAACTACAATCCTATCATTTCTGCCAGAACCAGGGTTAGATACAGCAGAACCAGTACCAGCCCAAGGAGAGAAGATATCGCCATTAAGTACTGAGCGTGGCTCAGGACCAACTAATTGACCATCACCAAATCCACGTTCCCAATCATTTCTCTTAGTATTTCTTTGAACTGACAGTGAAAGTACAGCACCATTTCTACCTGTTAAGTTAATAGGGAATGAACGAATCTCATCACCACCACCCATAGTTGACTCACCATTAGTTGGTTCTTGGTCAGCTAAAGTCAAACGGTTCATGTGAATCACTGGAGAAGTAATTTCTAAAGCTTGATTATTATCTGCTTTGTAAGAACCTCTTGGAGGAAGTGGGTACATTGACACATCTTCACCTGGTTGAACGTCAGCATTAATACTTACCCATTTGTAAACTGAAGGCATATTAACGTTATCAATTATATGATACTCAGTTACATCATCTACGAATTGGTCTAATCTTTTCATTACAAATAATTCAACTGATGTAGTATCATCAAATGGCCAAGTATCTTTGTAAGCAAAAGGATCTGCTGTATTCGGATCAGTAGCTTCAGAGATAATGAAAGCTCTCATACGACCAATATTTACTGGTTTACCGTTTGCATCTTGAGCGAACTCATTTGGTTCCCAAGGTGGGTAGAAAATCTGTACAAATTCGTAAGGAGGTAATCCGTTACGAGGTCTGTTATTGTAAGTATTGTTACCAGTAAATACTTTGTTAGTAGCTGTATAGTTAGTACCTGTCTTAGTTACGTTAGAATAACGTACTCTTACATCTACATCACTGATACAATCAACCCAGTTAGGGTCAACTATTTCCAAACAAGTTTTATTAACAGGAACTAATCTGTTGTAAACGAAACGACCTGTTGCTTTATTAACAATTACGAAACGGCTTTGGAATACGAAATCTTGAGGTTGGAAGTTTACACCAGTCTCACCTTGGATATCGTTAGACAAGCTTTGAATAATAGCAACTGGCTGAATAGCTCCAATCTTTGGCTCACCTGCTAACAACTCATAGTTGTTTGCTTCTGATGAAGTTACTGTTACTGTGAAGTTATCATCAGCAGTTGGGTTTTGTTGACGAACTCTGTACTGAATATCTACTACACGTAGAGTATTTTTCCATTGTTTGAATTTTACTCTTAAGTTAGTTCTTGGATAAGAAGCAACTTGGCTTGTTTCAAAGTTCCAGTAGTAAGTATATTGCTCATATTCAGCACGAGCAGTATCTTCTGGAGAAGTTGTACCACCAGTTCTATTGAAGAAGCTATGACGAGCAAAACCTCTTACACCAGAAAGTGTATTCCAACGGTAAACGTCAGCTGCAGTTACAGATTGGAAACCATTAGAAACACCACCATTGAATCTTACATAATTGATTGCAACTGATGAGTCATTCGAGTTTAAAATCACTTGAGCTGATGCTGAAACATAGTTATTATCACCAGGGCGAGTATTAGCAGATAAGTTAAATGCTCCAATACGAGTATTAACACCTCTTACCAACTGAGCATCTACGAAGTAAATGATAAATTTGTTTTTAGTTGGGTCATTTTTAATCCAAACTTTTCCATGCTCATCTGGCACGTTACGAGAAGCAGCAAATTGCGACAAGTGCTGGTCTCCCCAGAAAGGTGCAATTAATGCAGACTTAAAGTTAGGAGATATTGTATTATTAATACCAGTACCACCTGTAGGTCTTGCACGAATACCAGCAAGAGGATTCGGAGGCAAAGTTGACCAGTTAGATGTTGTAGCTGAGCCACCTAATACAGCATAGTGATAACCAAAATCATCTCTAGTTAAATCACCAAGACCATTATTACCTATTCCAGCATATTTGTGAGTTCTATTTTCAGTACCTATTGTTGTAACAAACCAATCCATAGAATTTGGATCGTAAGCACGTCCATTACGTAAAGTTCTATTACCTCCTACGTCATAGTTGTAACGTCTGTTTGTAAGAGATACAACACCGTTTGTAGATACATAAGCAGAATCATATCTTATACCATTAAAGAAAAATGGCTTGTTAAGATTGATTGGAATAGGACCAGCAATTGCATCATCAGTTGAGTCAGTTGCAAAAGAAACTCCATTTTGGAAGAAGTTACCTTGATTTTGCACTGGTAAAGCTGGATTTCTAAAGAATGCTAAGCCGATACCTGCATTAATATAAGCAGGTGTATTCCATACTGTATCAGCATCGATACGTGGACCACGGTTAACTTTTCTCCAGAAATTTACATCACGAGTCGTGTCTTCTGTT
>VYMC01000154.1_pt1 | contig 17550 bp, 20 predicted proteins | sample 5115301 | NCBI WGS metagenome assembly VYMC01 (sample SAMN12291802, study PRJNA351875) | freshwater metagenome | isolation source: freshwater lake | place: USA: Michigan, Wintergreen Lake | collected 2013-08-08 | reverse complement strand
GTTCGGCTAAGTAGGCTTTCTTGAGCATTTTATCTCCTCGTCTCTACCCGTTTTATTATAACAGGATTTGGTATCACAGCTTCAATCAATGTGCATGGTGCGTTCCCCAAAAATCGATCGCTGGAGCAGTGGGAGCCACATTAGGGAACGCACCCTACAAGATCGGCGATCGTACTATACAGCCAACTCCACAGAATCGCTCTACTCTAGACACAGTAAACGGTACAGCCATTTTCAAGGGGAAAATGTACCCAGTGGCAGCTTGTCAATTTTTTCTTAGAAGCTCCATGCAGTAAGGGTTTTGTTAATTTTTTAGCATTTATGTATGGGGCAAGTCCAGGTATTACTTAGTTATTTTATAAAGCCAATATCGCTTCTTCTCCTTATCACTGACTATAAGCTCAGTATTGTAACCATTAGTCTCGATTTGCTGAATTAATTTATTAGAGGGGATGTATAGAAATATATTGTCAAATTTACTATTTATTTGCTCTAATTTAGATAGTTTTTCTTCTAGTTCCTTTTGATTTTCCCCATAGACAACTTGTAGATAAACATCTGAATTGAGTAAGTGAGTTAAAGCCAGAACTCGATGGTACAGATCATCAGTAATTACTAAGACATTAGGTGATTTGTTAATTACTTCAGCAATCTGTAAGTTCATAATAGGTACAATTCCTTGAGTTCTTCCCGTAGGAGATTTAGCAATAGCCAGAGAGGAAAATATTCCTAGAGAAATTATGGCTATGCTGATCAATTGCCACAACCTTCTTTCCATAGGCTTTTTAACACCATGAAAAGCTTTGGAAGCAAGTAAATAAGCAACAGACAGACTAACCCCTATATAACTTGGAGTAAGATAGCGAGAGTATATAGTTCTTCTACCACCTTGCAAAAAGTCGGGAATAATCTGGGATAGACCAGGTATGATAACTAATAGAGCTATAAATAAGAAAGTATGAAATGGAGCCTTGCGATACATAAACCAAAAGGAATATATAATGATAAGAAATATTAGATATGGTAGGGGGTTTTTAAAATTGAACTGGTTGTTAAAATCTACTAAAACTGTGGATGTATTAAAAATAATTGTTAATATTCTTTCAAGGACACTAATTTGAAAGTTAGTCATCCAGCCTAGCCCAGATGTGAGTTTGCTCCAATTTATAGTAATAACTAAAGCCCAAGGAAGAAAGGAAACAAATAAAATGGTAGAAGCGAGTATATGGTTTAGTATTAATTTATTAAACTTAAATTTTTGAATAACAATTACATAAACTGTTTGTGCAAAATAGACAAAGATAAAATTAACGTGCAAATAAATACCTAATGCAAGAGTTAATCCATAACCTAACCAGTTAAAATTATTGTTACTTCTCAGACTGCGTAGTAGTGCCAAACTGGATAATATAATTGCTAACGAAAATAGACTATAGGAACGAATTTCCTGAGAATTAATCATATGGAAAGGAGAAACAGCAATTAAGCAAACTGTCATCCAACCTACTATACTTGATGAAAATAATTCTAAAGATAACCAGTAAACTACAGGTAATAGTAATAAGCCTATCAACACAGATAAACTGCGAGTCACTAGAACCGAATTACCCCAAAATTTCATCCAGTAGCGAAGTAGGATAAAGTAAAGAGGAGGATGGGAATCTTGTTTAGTTAGGGCGTAAATAGTATCTTTGTCAGTTTTCTCACTGGCAAAGTTTTGATACTTGTTTAGGTCTTTAACAGTAAGAATTTGTCCATTAAAAGATTGAGAGATAAGCTCTTGGCTGGTATATCCTGAAGAACTAAGCAGCGTTCTTACCTCGTCTGTTGTGTAGGGTTTTTGGGATAATTCAAAAAACCTAAAAAAAATACTTAGTGAAAGAATGAGGATGATTAGTAATACATTTATACTAAAATGTTTTTGTGTTCTTAGAGATTGAGGTTTTAAACTCATATGTTGGCTCCTCTCGACTTTGTGTGATAATTTTTGCTTATGGAATCGTGAACTGCTTATCGGGCAAGACTTTTAAGGCTATTTTGCGTAAGAAACTATCAGTATAGACCTCGTTTGCACGTTGTATCATGATAGTCATAAACAATCTCACTATAATCTTAAGTTAAGATGGGACTGCAAATCTCAATTTCTGACTCCATTGTGCCTAAGTACAGGACAAAAAGCTTGAAAAGTAGGCGAGAGTAAGGTTTAATGAGAAATAGAATCAATCTTCAAAACCCTATGAACCAGTATAGTGGGGTCTATCGGACTGATGGTGATAAGTTTAACTAATCAATGATTGGCTGCTAACAGCCGTGAGCGCAGATGTTGAAAATTTCTTAACCCATAAGTCTGACGCAAAATTACACGACTACGATTATTTAAACCTTCCATAGCTCCATTCGTTGTTCGATTAATAAAGTAATGGCAAATTCCTTCAAAGTGTTGTCTAATTGTCTCACATATTTCTCCATAGAAAACTTCAGCATTTTTCAGCCACCTTCTTAATTTCCTAGTTCCCCCACTAATCGTGCGAGTCCTTTCGTAGATTTCTCTTAATTCTTCTTTTTCTTCCTAGGCGATTTCTAAAATAGGATAATCTTTAAGTAACCTAGATAGTTCTTTTTTTCTTATGATAGTTAAGTCCTCTCTATTACTCAGTAAAAGATGACGCATTCCCTTCGCTCTCATTCCTAATTTACATCGTATTTCGTTTAGTCTTTTGTTGACCATCTTCAGGACATGAAAACGGTCATATACTATAATTTCATTAGGAAAAACCTCCTCGATCACTTTGACAAACCCTCCCCACATATCGATGCAAACTTCCTCCACTTTCTCTCGAATATCTTTTGGCTGTTGGCTTAGCGCTTCTATAAGCTCTTCCTGAGTTCTACTCGCTATCACATCTATTAGACATTTTTTATCTAAATTCCTCACCACTGCTCTGTATTTTTTTTGTCCTTTAGCAGTACTTATCTCATCTAATCCTATAGGTTTTACTGGCTGCCAGTTTTTTTGATTCTTTTCTTCGCTTACCGCCTCGAAAATTGCCTGAATTTCATCCTCTTTTAGCTGCTCTTCTCGACTAACTTGTTTTACGGTTGTTGCCACTACTCTTCCGTATACATATTCCTCATAACGTTCCGTGTGATATCGTTTGAATACCATCCCTTCTAGCTCTTCTGTTGTATATCTCCCACATTCACTACAGATAAACTGACGGCGAGGTACTTTCAAATACACTCCCCGACCACATATTGACAGCTCTCGCACCAGTACCTCCCGCGTCTGATGTACATCCTCCGTATAATTTCCACAATGAGGACAAATAATGCCTTCCTTTAAGCTTTCAAGGCTAAGAAATATTAAGCCTTCTATTTCTTGAACTTTAACCACAGTCATGTCCGGTAGTTTAAGCAAACGGTCAAGGTGCCAGTCCATGGTCTTACCTCCAACTCTGTATCTCTATATACCTTTTCCCCCTCAACTTCAGTTGAGCCATCTTTAATTTGATTGGTAATTTTAATCACTGGGGAAAGGGCGATACTTAAGGGTTAATTCTCGCACCAATTCCCCTAGATTTGATCTCAATCCCCTAGACAAATACCCAAACCCCTGGCGGTTTTGACTAAAGTTTCTTCGGGATCGACGACGCGATAGGTTTTAATCGCCTCCTCAATGGGAACACTGACCACTTGCCGATTTTGCCAGGCCACCATGCGATCGAATTCTTCCCTGGCGATCAGATCCACGGCCGCCACGCCAAAAGCCGCCCCCAGTAAGCGATCCATTGGAGAAGGAATACCCCCCCGTTGAACGTGGCCCAGGAAAGTCACTCTCGTTTCGGCCCCGGTTTCCCTGGCAACTTCTTCGGCTAAATAGCGACCGATCCCCCCGAGACGATCTTCCCCTAGGGCTTTCTTTTCCGATAGGCGATCGCCGGTTTCAGTACGCACAGCCTCGGAGACAATAATCAGAGAAAACTGTTTATCCATACGCTGCCGCTGCCGGATCTTCTCGCAGACCTTGTCTAATCGGTAGGGAATTTCGGGGATGAGAATGATATCGGCCCCCCCCGCAATACCGGCAGCCAGGGCAATATGGCCAGCATCTCTACCCATAACTTCTAGAATCATCACCCGGTTATGACTAGCGGCGGTAAAATGGAGGCGATCGAGGGCTTCTGTGGCGATATTAGTAGCTGTATCGAAGCCGATGGAGACTTCTGTGGCTCCCACATCATTATCGATGGTTTTGGGGATACCAATCAGATTAATGCCCCCCTGTTGGGCAATACGGCGCAAAATCGCCAGACTACCATCGCCACCGATGCCGATCAGGGCATCCAGTCCCAGACTATGATAGCCGTCGATGATGTCCTGAGAGCGATCAATCAAGGTTCCATCGGGCATCGGGAAAGCGAAGGGATCCCCCTTATTGGTAGTACCGAGAATTGTTCCTCCCATCACCAACAGGCGATCGACTCCTTCAATATCAAAGATCGTGGTTTTGGGGGGACGGTTAATTAATCCGTTAGTTGCTTCTCGAATACCCACCACTTCCCAGCCATAATTGCCAGTGGCATGGTGGACAACGGCACGAATGGCGGCATTTAAACCCGCACAGTCACCACCACTGGTGAGAAGTCCAATGCGTTTTTTTTCACCCATAGCTTTAGCTTTTTGTCAGGAGATTAACAAATCTATATTTAGGGAAAAGTTGCGGATAATGCCTAAAAATTAAGAAAGTTTCTAGATCGTCCCTAACAGCTAGGGGAAAAATCCGCCCCCATTCCCTCAGTAATCGATCACGAGCAGGGTATGCAGGGCGACACGGATCCCGATTATACTAAAAAGTACATAGCAATCTTAGGGCATTTGTCAACCCTAATACACGAGAAATTTTCTGATAACTGATAGCCAATCAATTTAACTATTTACTGCTTGCTGAAGACGGGATAGATCCCAACCTTTTTGATTAAGAAGTAACCAAGACTGCATTAAATCTGGACCGTGTAACTCCCCCATCAAAGCGGCGCGTAGAGACTTCATCACTAGACCTTTTTTCACCCGATGGGCTTTAGTTATTGTCTCCACAATTCCCTTAGCAACTTCTCCGGTTAAATCGGGAGTAATAGCGGCGAGAATATCCTTGATAATATCCTTAACTCCCTCTAATTGTAATTGACTCAAAGCCTCCTGATTATAATTAGCCAGAGGGGTTAAAAGTAAGCGACTTTCAGCCACAGCATCGCTTAAACGAGTTAAACTCGGACCGATGAGAGTAGCCAAACCGACCAACCAAGCTCGATCGGTTTCAGCAGCAAAATTATACCCTGCTTCTTGCCAGTAAGGGAGAAGTAAAGGCACTAATTCCTCACCGGTTAAACGGTGGAGATATTGACTATTAATCCAATCCAATTTAGTCCAGTCAAATTTTGCCCCTGCTTTATTTACCCGTTCTAAACTAAACACTTCAGCGGCCATTTCAAGGGTAAAAATTTCTTCAGTAGAATCGGGAGGAGTCCAACCGAGGAGAGTCATGTAATTAACCAAAGCTTGCGGCAAAAAACCCAGTTTTCGGAAATCCTCGATCGAAGTGACTCCATCCCGTTTAGATAACTTACGACCCTCCTGATTTAAGATCAAAGGAGTGTGGGCAAACTCTGGCACTTTTGCCCCCAAAGCTTCGTATAAAAGAATTTGTTTAGCGGTGTTAGCGATGTGATCTTCCCCACGAATAACATGGGTAATTTCCATATCAATATCATCAACAACTACCGCTAAATTATAGAGAGGCTGACCGAAGTTTTCCTCCCCATTTTCCGAGGTACGAGCGACCACCATATCACCCCCTAAATCACTACCTTGCCAGATGACTTTTTCCCGGATTAAATCCTGCCAAATAATTTCTCGATCATCATCAATAATAAAACGAATTACGGCTTTTCTCCCCCCTTGCTCGAATTGCGCTTGTTGTTCGGGGGTGAGATAACGGTGACGATTATCATAACGGGGGGCAAGATTGCGGGCTTTTTGTTCTTCCCGCATTTTTTCCAATTCTTCTGGGGTACAATAACAACGATAGGCTAAACCTCGATCGAGCAGGGTTTGAATGGCCTGACGATAATAATTAAGGCGTTGAGTTTGAAAAAAAGGACCTTCATCCCAATTCAGTCCTAACCATTGTAGGCCCGCTTGAATATTTTCCGTATATTCTGGTCGAGAACGTTCTAAATCTGTATCTTCCACGCGCAAGATAAATTTACCCCGGTGATGATGGGCAAAAAGCCAGTTAAACACGGCTGTGCGTGCGGTTCCAATGTGTAAATTTCCCGTGGGACTGGGGGCAATACGAACTCTCACTGTCACGATCTAACTCCTAGGTTTTTTGCGGCAACGATATCCCATATTATTGCAAATTCCCCTAGACCAACTCTCGAAATTAAGAAAATTAAATAAATAGCTACCAAAGGGTGAGAAAGGAACAACAAACTCTCAAGAATTGAAGTCTCCCTCTCTGGGGAGAGGGGTTAAGGGGGGAGTATTATTTGGGAAATTTAGGCAGCGATTAAAGATTTGCTCAAAGGTTGCCAACGGAAATATCTTTCCCCACCCAATTCGAGGACAAATTTTAACCGGGGCTCCTGTTGACTAAGATTAATTAGGTATTGTTTTTCTTCCGAGGATAAAACAAAACTTTCAATAATCCAAATCACTAAACCTTTAGATTGGGGGGGTAAATTTTCCAATTGATAGGTAGCAATGGGAGGAATAAAATAAACCGGTCCGACGGCTGCTTCCCGACCAATATTTTTTTTACCTAAATGGGGGGGACGGACTCCATGAATGCCGGTAAGATAGGCACTTAAATCCCCTAGACCTCTAGCGGTGATATGCAGGACATTGTAACCAGTGGCCCGTAAACGTCTTTGATAGCGTCCCTCGTAACCCCCTTCTAAGGGTGCATAAACGCCTAAAGCACCGTATTGTTCCAGATCGCGAATAAATGGTTTTCCTGTGGTCAGTAATGCCATAGCTAGTAAAAAAATCTTTTTCCCTATAATCGCACGTTTTGTTAAGTTGTGCGTCAGGTGAACAGAAAAAGACTTAGGATCAGAGTATGAGAAAGAGACAATCCCTGCTCTCTCCCGAGGAGGCAATATGTTTCACGATCTCCTTTATCCCAACGGACTGCTTTATGTCCTGATTAAACTAACTGTTTTAGCTTTAGCAGTCTTGCTCTGGTTTATGGTCGTTTCGGCCCCGGCTGTTTGAAAAAACACTGCTCTTGTACAATTAGCGTTCTATGCAATGGCTAAATTTTGTCGATGACTTCTGTTAAATTGCCGATCGATCCTTTTCTGAAACCCAACCTAACCACTAAGCTACTAGGGGTTGGGTTGGTATTGACAATTATTTTTATCCTGATTGCCCTGTTTTCGCCCCTTCTGCAAGCGATCGGACTGATTCAGGATTCAACCGACATTTTAAGCAATTATCCCCTACAAGCCCCCAGTTCTGCCCATTGGTTTGGGACGAATGTGCGCGGTTACGATGTCTTTTCCCGTACCCTATTCGGGGCGCGAGCGGCCTTGTCCGTGGTATTTTTGGCCACGGGATTATCTTTAGTCATCGGGGTTCCTTTGGGACTAATTAGCGGTTATTTGGGGGGTAAGATCGATCGCGTTCTCCTCTTCCTCATGGATACCCTCTACACCTTGCCGGGGTTATTATTATCGGTGGCTCTCGCTTTCGTCTTGGGTCGTGGCATCCTCAATGTAGCGATCGCTGTTAGTATTGCCTATATTCCCCAATATTTTCGCGTGGTCAGAAATCAAACCGCCAGCGTTAAAAATGAGTTATTTATCGAAGCAGCCCGAGCGATCGGAGCTACACCGGGTCGTATATTATCAAAATATCTTTTCTTTAATGTCGTCCAGAGTGTCCCAGTTCTTTTTACCCTCAACGCAGCGGATGCGATCCTGGTTTTAGGCGGTTTAGGCTTTTTAGGCTTAGGATTACCAGAAGAAGTGCCGGAATGGGGTCATGATCTCAAGGAAGCCTTGGCGGATTTATCTACGGGTATCTGGTGGACTACTTTATTCCCCGGATTAGCAATGACCACGATGGTGGTGGGTTTATCCCTCTTGGGAGAGGGGTTAAGTGAAATTTTAAACCCCCTGAGTCGTAAACGCTAAAAGCGAGGGTGAGAGTTCGAGACACCCTCAGCCTCTTTGTCCAGTAACGATGTAAGATACCCTTTGGGCGATATTGGTGGCATGATCGGCCATGCGTTCCAGATGACGGATTAGTAAAGCCATCAGTAGGATTGGTTCCACCACACCCTTAATATCTCTTTGATGGGCGAGAGTGTGATAGAGGTAATCATAGGCTCGATCGACCGTATTATCTAGTTCTTTGACCTTTGGACCGGCTTCTTGATCGAGGTCGGCCAGGGCAACAAGGCTCGTGGCTAACATATACTGGGCATGGTGGGACATAGCCTCGATCTCACTCATACAATCGTGGGGAGCGTAGGCGAATAATTTGAGTGCTATTTCAGCCAAATCCTTGGCATAATCGCCGATACGTTCCAAATCGCGCACTAATTGCATAAAAGCACTTAAAAGCCGTAAATCTTGGGCTACGGGAGCCTGTAGAGTCATGAGAGTGGCACAATCTAACTCGATTTGACGATAGTAGCGATCGATTTCCTTGTCAAGGAGGGGGATTTTTTTCGCCATTTCCAAATCCCTAGCAAAAAGGGATTGATGGCTAAGACGAAAGGATTCTTCGACCAGGGTTCCCATTCTCAGCACATCCTGTTCCAATCGCTGGAGAGAACGAGCGAAATAGGTGCGATCGGGATGATTGGTTTCTTTGGATAGGCTCACGGTCGGATTCGCTTAACATAATAAAACTACTCTTTCTCTACAGTGATAACAAGAAAATTTTCGATTTTGTACAGTTGTCCAGAGAACTTGACAGATTTTTTTCTCCCCACACCTCAACACCCATCACCTCATCCCCTTTTTTTGACGGGGGAGAGTAACTTGTAGGCGAGCGCCACCGGTGTTAGGATCATTTTGAGCGACGATCGAACCGCCATGGGCTTGAATAATCTCTTTAGCAATCGATAAACCTAAACCGGTACTATAATCCTTTGTGCTTTGTTTTTGACGGGTGCGGGAAGGATCACCGCGAAAGAGGCGATCAAAAATGTAGGGTAGATCCGCTTCGTTAAATCCCTTCCCGTTGTCGATAACGTCAATTTTCAGCCATTTTTCCCCGATAGTATCGGATATTTCCCGAATTTCTAGGCGAATTTTCCCCTGATCGGGACTATACTTAATGGCATTATCAAAGAGATTTAGGAAAACTTGCAGCAGACGAGAGTGATCGACTTCTACCGTCCAATCCACTGGAGAGGAATAATCTAAGCTCATCTGTTTTTGGGCGGCTATTGGGGTGACAGTCTGCCAGGCAGCGGTGATTAGGTCCTCTAGATTAATCATCTGGTATTGTAAAGATCGCCCCCCATCCGCTTGTAATTCACTGATTTCTAGCCAATCGCAGACTAATTGACTCAAACGCTCCACTTCTTTCCCCATTTGTTCTAACCAGCGTTTTTCGGGAACTTGGATGCGTTTTTGTAAAGCTTCGGTAAGCAGAGAAATGGAGGTTAGGGGAGTGCGTAACTCGTGAGTTAAGTCAGAGAAAGCTCGCTCGCGATTTTGCGATAATTCCACTAAAGGCTGTCTATTTTCAATAAATACAGCGATTTCACCTTCCGGCAAGGGATAACCGTAACCCTTCAAGGCGATCGATTTAGGAGCAATCACTTGGCGATCGCTAATGGGGGTGACAGGATAATTAGTCGGGTAAAAAGTCCAAGTTTGCACCTGTGGACTCTGTTTTTGGCGAGTTTCTTGAATTAATTGATCTAATTCGTAGGAGCGCACCAATTCCAGCAGCAGACGCACTTGATCTGGCCGCCAGCGATCGAGTTTTAGGAGATTAATTGCCTGTTGATTGCACCAGAGTAGTTGATTATCGGCATCTATACGAAGATAGGCGATCGGCGCTAGGTCTAGCAAGGATTTCTGAATTTCTAAGCTCTTTTCTCGCTCTTGCAGACTTTGGGAGAGAAACTGTAATTCTCGACGCACTAGGGAGGTAACGGGAAAAGAGGCCGATAAATCCACCGAATCCGAGAGAGCGATTAGATTTCGCTTTAACTCTCTATTTAAGCGTGAGACTTGCCAATAACAAATACTCAAACCTAAAACTACTCCGAAAATAAAAGCGAAAATAGTCATTATCCCAGAAAGCGGCGATCGCTAAACTTGAAAATATAATCGCTCACCTAGCCAAAACGATAACCGAAACCGCGTACAGTAATCAGGTATTCTGGTTGACTGGGATCAATTTCCAGTTTTTCGCGTAACCAGCGAATGTGAACATCGACGGTTTTGGTATCTCCTAAAAAATCTGGTCCCCAAATTTGTTCAATTAACTGCTCTCTTGACCAAACTCGGCGCGGATAACTCATAAATAGGTCGAGGAGACGGAATTCTTTAGGAGAAAGGTTGATTTCTTCATCTCGCACCGTCACCCGACATTCTTGGGTATAGAGAAAAACATCGCGGAATTTTCGCACGGGAGCGGCAGCAAGGGAAGTAAATCCTTGACGACGAATCAACGCACGACAACGAGCGACTAATTCTCGCATACTAAAGGGTTTAGCCAGATAGTCATCGGCACCCACTTCTAAACCCAAAACTCGATCGGTTTCGCTGGCCTTAGCACTTAAGATTAAAATCGGGATAATATTGCCGTGATAGCGCAACAGACGGCAAATATCAAGACCACTGATTTGGGGTAGCATTAGATCCAAAACGACCAAATCAAACCGAGATTCACCGTGATTACTAGATTCCTGACTTTGCAGTAATTCTAGGGCAGCGCGACCATCACTAACACCGAGAGCCTCGTAACCTTCTTCTTCCAAAGCTAAAATAATCATATCCCGAATCACTTCTTCATCTTCAACGATTAAAATCCGATGATTGGGAACGAAATTCGTACTCGCCGACAAGGGGGGGGTGTCAAGGGTTAACATAAAAATACTCGATTATTCGTCCTAATTTTATCTCAATTGGTCAACCTGCACTCGGGGGGGTAGAGCCGAATGTTATTACAGTTATCCACCTGGTTAGAGGTGGAATCCTATCTAGAACAATCTCAGGGAATTATTATTCCCATTGGTTCCACGGAACAACACGGGCCGACGGGACTTATTGGTACAGATGCTCTATGTGCGGAGGCGATCGCTAAAGGAGTAGGGACACAGGTAGGAGCAATAGTAGCGCCGACCTTAAATGTCGGTATGGCCCTACATCATACGGCTTTCCCTGGTACAATTAGTCTTCGTCCTAGCACTTTGATTCAAGTCATCCTCGACTATGTGATTTGTTTAGCTAGAGCCGGTTTTCGTCAATTTTTCTTCATTAATGGTCACGGGGGTAATATTGCCACCCTAAAAGCCGCTTTTTCGGAAACCTATTATCATTTGGATTCCCTCAATTTGCTTAACACAAACGAGGTTAAATGTCAAGTGGCCAATTGGTTTATGGTGCGAGAAGTTTATCTTTTAGCCAAAGAATTGTATGGAGAGCAGGAGGGTTCCCACGCTACACCGAGCGAAGTGGCTTTAACTCAGTATCTTTACCCTGAAAGCCGCAAAAACGCCTTTTTATCGGAAAAAGTGGCTTCTGGTCATGATATTTACGGTGCGGCTAATTTTCGCCAAAATTACCCCGATGGTCGTATGGGTTCCAATCCTGCTTTAGCGACTCCCGAACACGGTCAGAGATTCTATGAATTAGCCGTGAAAGAATTGAGTAATAGTTATCTGGAATGGCTCTCTTGTCCTGTGTCTGAGTTGATTAGTAACTAAGCCACCGAGACCCGGAATAATTTAACTGTAACCCTAAGTGAGTGGTTTCAATTAAATTGAAGATAGATTTTGTCTTTGATCCCCCCTGCCCCCCTTAATAAGGGGGATATCTGAACGATTTTTAACCCCCACCCACTTAGTAAAGATAAAGATAAATATCCAAGGAGAAAATTGATGATTGCCACTACTGACAATAACTCCAATCAAGCTCTGGCTAGTTTGCGGGAAATACAAGAACTTGCCATCGCAATTACCGCCAAAAGCCTCAATCCCGCCATGTTAACGGTTGATTTCCTCAAATATTCGGGAATAGTCCCCCCCGACTGGGAATTAAATGGGCAGCCGGTACTCAATCCTAATTACGCTCAAGTTAATTTTCAAAATGGCATCAGCATCGTCGCTCAACCCCGGACAATTACCTTTGTGGAGATAATTAACTCTCCCGATAGCTTGAACCTGAAACTGCCAGAAATTGTCGGTTTATATCTAGATAAACTCCCTTTAGCCGAATATCAAGCCCTGAATATCGCCCCGAAAAGTATTGTTCCTCTCCCCAGTAGCCCCGATGCCGCTAAAAAATACATCACCGAAACTCTTTTGGCCCCCGGTTCCTGGCACAATTTCGGTAAAGCCCCTCTACAAGCCGGCATCAATCTACTTTATCAGTTAGAAACCTCTCAGCTATCCGTGGCGATTAACGAGGCAAAATTGCAATTACCTGATGGCAAAATTTTAGGGGCACTATTATTTGCTGGCAACTTTAACTATAATCTGGCCGAGGGCAGCGATCGATTAAATTTGCTTAAGCAATATCTGGGACAATGGCAAAAAGATCTAGAGATTTTCCGAGAATTAATCACTCAACGCTTTCTGGAAAGACAAGTCCCAGTTTTTCCCTCTAATATCAATCTGCCCCTAGGACCCCAAGGTGGACTGTAATCAGTAGTCAGTCAATAGTTGCCGATAACCTAAAACACATCCACCCCCGCAAACCCTTGTATTTTGGCATTAGCGGCTTCCCCACAGCTGCGCGGGGTGGGGAATAATTTCCCCGGGTTAGCCAAACCTTTGGGATTAAAGCAATCCCGCACATAGCCCATAGTTTCTAAGTCAATCTCGTTGAACATAGCGGGCATATAACAATTTTTATCGATGCCGATACCATGTTCACCTGATAAACTACCCCCAACCCGCACACAAAGCTTGAGAATTTCACCGCCTAATTCCTCCACTTCTGCCCAAGCCCCCTCTACCCTATTATCGTAGAGAATCAACGGGTGTAAATTGCCATCCCCAGCGTGGAAAACATTGGCGATTTTATAACCGTATTTTTCACTTAAAGCCTTAATTTCCTGAAGAACAGACACCAATTGAGTGCGCGGTATCACCCCATCTTGGACAAAATAATTAGGGCTAATTTTCCCCGCCGCCGCAAAAGCCGCTTTTCTGCCCTTCCAGAGTTTCAAGCGGGTTTCGGCATCATTAGCCGTGGTGATATTTCTCGCCCCATTTTGACGGCAAATCTCGGCAACCCGATGTTTATTACTGGCCACTTCCACCCCTAAACCATCCAATTCCACTAATAAAACTGACTCGGCATCCCGGGGATAACAGCCGGTAGCTACCACGTCTTCCACTGCGTTAATACTGAGATTATCCATAATCTCCATCCCCGCCGGAATCATTCCCGATTTAATAATATCCGCCACCGCTTGGCCCGCCGCCTCGATACTGGTAAAATCCGCCAGTAAAACACAGATAGACTCGGGAGTTTTCAGAATTCTTAAGGTGATTTCCGTGGCGATGCCTAAAGTTCCCTCGGAACCCACAAATAAACCGGTTAAATCGTAGCCCGGCTGTTCCGGTACCGCACCCCCCACATCGATAATTGAACCGTCCGGAAGGACGATTTTTAAGCCCATAACGTGATTGGTAGTCACACCGTATTTTAAACAGTGAACCCCGCCGGAATTTTCTGCCACATTACCGCCGATCGAGCAGATAATTTGACTAGAGGGATCCGGTGCATAATAAAATCCTGCCCCGCTTACTGCTTGCGTCACCCAATTATTAATCACCCCGGGCTGTACCACCACCCTTTGATTATCTAAATCAACCCCCAGAATCTGATTCATCCGCGCCGTGACGATGAGAATCCCCTCTTCTAAGGGTAACGCCCCTCCCGATAAGCCCGTTCCCGCACCCCTCGCTACCCAGGCAATCTCGTTATCGTGACAGAGTTTCACCACCGCCGCAATTTCTGCGGTACTGCGGGGCAGCACCACAAGAGCCGGTCTTTGTCTGTATCCTGTGATACCATCGCACTCGTAGGTTAATAATTCATCTTTGCGACGGATGACTCCATCTTTGCCAAGGATCGTTTCTAGCTGTTTGATCAGGTTGGGGGAGATGTTCGGGGGATTTTTGAGTAACATAGGTTTCAGGGCGGCGGAGTCGCCATAAAATCGCTCTATAGGTTAAAATATCGCAAAAAAGTCAGAAATGAAGCTTTAAAAACTGCTCTCTCCTATTTTACCACTAGAACCCCTTCCTCTGTAGATAGAAACCTGCAAGAGTCCGGATTATAGAGAAAATTGCCGATAAATTTCCCAGCGCTTACCGTTATGAATTAGGAGGGTAATTTGATCGATTATTACCTCAAAAAATAGCTCTTGATTAGCATATTTTGACCAAGCTTTCCAGAAATTATCTTTCGTTAAATCTCGGAAGCCCACGGTTAAATGGGGCGCAAAAGCTCGGCTTTTTGAGACGTTATCAACGATATTTAAGGAAGATTCTAGCTGCTGTAAAAGCCGTTTTTGTAGGGTTAATAATTCGGAGGTTTTCTGGACATTAATATAAATGACTCGCGGTTTAAAGGCGGCAAAATTCTGGAGAATTAGGGGAATAGGAGCGTGCAAGCGGGCAAATTCCTCTAAACATCTTTCTAAATCCGGTAATTGTCCTAAATTCCACCGGAAAGGGGGTTGGAGAGTGACGTGGGGAGGCGATTTCAGGGCGGCGCGACTATTGTAAATTTCTGCAAACTCTAACTTGATTTTTGTGGCAATTTCCTGTACTTCTGGCGGCGGCAAAAGCGCAATAAAAAATAGATATCCCTGGGGTTGATTCATGGAGACAAGCAAGGTAGAGAAATGAAGATATTATCTCGATTCTAGCAATCTTCAACAACTCTAGCTCATTGTATAGCTCTGTTACATTGCACCATTGACTGCCAAGATTAATCGGTATAATTATATGGTTGTTAATCAGTCCTAGTCTCCTGAGAATTTATGCCCTGGTTTGTCAAGATAGAAAAAGGCATTGTTGATAAAACTACCTTCGATCGCTATGTCAGCGCCCATAAGGACTATGTGCGTGGTTTAATTAGCCAAGGACGAGCAGCAAAAACCGGTTATTGGGCAGAAAGGGGCGGCGGAATGTTATTATTTCAGGCCGATTCTCTTGAGGAAGCTCAAGCAATTATAGTTCGCGATCCTTTAATCGAGAATGGTTGTGTGGAATACGAACTCCATGAATGGCGAATTGTCGTAGAATAGTCGGGTGAGCCATGGCACTTATCTGGTATCAATTGTGTAAAATATTTACTAAATCTTTTTGGGGCTGTGTTCGGCTTACTCAAATACCATTGGCATTAAAGGTTCGACTTGAACCGTATCAGGTGTTATACTAGACACAAAACGTCCCATTGCTTGATGCCCCAATCTGGAGCCGATTAGATAGCAGACTTCAGGTAAGACGACTACAGGTAGCACTAATGACTCATTAATGCTTTGAGCAACAGCCAAAACACGCTCATGGTTGCGATCGCTTTGGTCAGTCAACGCAAACAAAAAACTGGTGTCGAGTATCGCTGTCAGACAGAATTGTTGGGTTGAAAATTCCAGCCAGACACTGGATCAATTTCATGGCGAAGAATTTCCTCATCCTGTTCTGAAATATCCTGTTGACCAGAATTTCCTAAACCTGCAATTGCCAGGAGAAAGCTAGAAGCATCAGTGATCAGTTCTGTTTGATGGGTTGATTTATAGTGAAGATAGTCAAGGAAACTAGCAAGTTCCACCAAAGCATCTTCAGGAAGAGAGTTGACTGCTTCCAGTAGCTGTTGTCGTTCTATAGTGCTTCTATCCATTGCTAAATCTTTTAGTAAATTGTCTTAACTATAATTGATTTGATTATTTAATCGACGGTGATCGCTAGAAAACGGGTTTCTTCAAGAAACCCGTTTTCTGTGGGTAACTATTTTTTAGCTCTGCGGATAGCACCGCCTAGCATTAAACCCCCTAATGTGATATAACCAAGAATGCTACTGGGTTCGGGAACAGATTGCGGTTGCGCTTGCGGTACCGTCAGCACCGAAGACATCCCGTACAGCCGGAAGTAATACCCTGACATCAAATACGCTTCTTCGACCCACCCAGAGGTAGAATCGTTCGAGGTGCCGAAGTTCACATTCCCAGAGCCCAGCACATTCGCCCCATTGCCAACAGAATTAGTACCCGTCCATACAGCCTCGCCCAACTTCTGGCCATCATCCGAAGTGGAGATTGGAGTTAAGATTTGTCCATCCCACAAGTCTCCGTATCTGGTGGCGACTTTGTTGCCATCTATGAGGTAAATTGGTACACTCGTACTCGCATTTGCCACCGGATCGGTCAACGTATTAGTTTTGGCATTAACTGTCGCCGTCGAACCGATCGCCGTCCAAGTCGGGTTCAGTCCACTAGCAGTTAAAGAGAGACCTAAAGCACTTGTGGGTGTGACTTGGTTGGTAACAAAGGTATTGTAATCTGCAATGTCCGAGGATTGTGCATCCCGAAACCCAGATGTGACAAACACCAAGCGATATTTATCACCCGGATTGAGACCAGTAGGTACAGTGATGATCGCCGCTTGTACAGCACTAGCCATTCCGAGAGTCGCAAGGGCGATTCCCGATACAAGGCCGAGGATAGATGATTTTTGCATTGATGTATAGATTAGAGTCAATGTTGCTGATCTAAAAATAGATTACTGACTATTTCCCCCCCCCCGATTTTGTCAAGCTAATAAAAATTCAAAATTTATTAAAAATTTTAAAACGCAGTAAAATTTGAAGTATTTACTACAAAAATATAGCTATTTTCTCTTAAATTTTATTCGATTTTGAGTAAATTTTAGTTATCCAAAACCTGTTTTTTGTTCCCTTACTTCAATCTTTCAGAAAACAATAAGTTTATGCTATAATGAGTAAGTTAGGATTTGGATAAAACCGATGAGCGAACCAGTAACACTTGAAGATATTTACCAAATATTCCGCACTTCTGCTGAGGAGTTTGATCGCCGTTTAAGAGAAAGCGATCGCCGTTTAAGAGAAAGCGATCGCCGGATTGAGCAAGCTAGATTAGAAAGCGATCGCCGGATTGAGCAAGCTAAATTAGAAAGCGAGCGTCGGATTGAGGAAGCTAGATTAGAAAGTGAGGTGCGAAACGTTTAGGCATGAAATAGGGAACCAAATGCCTGAAATAACCGCCTAGTAAGGTCTTCAGTCCCCCGACTGAATCTAAGAGGTCAACCCAGACCAACCTTAT
>VYMC01000153.1_pt1 | contig 17597 bp, 16 predicted proteins | sample 5115301 | NCBI WGS metagenome assembly VYMC01 (sample SAMN12291802, study PRJNA351875) | freshwater metagenome | isolation source: freshwater lake | place: USA: Michigan, Wintergreen Lake | collected 2013-08-08 | reverse complement strand
CTTCCGCCAGGCTTTGGCCTGTGTCCATCACCCCTTGAATACGGTTGTCTCTCTTATCCCTACTGCTGATTTTTCTCTCTTTGTCAACCCCTAGACCTGAATATTTACCTTTTTAGCTCAATCGTTTCAATCTCAGTTGGCGAAGTTATTAGAACCTCGGGGAATGGAGATATATCGTTTGTTTTTAGATGGATGTAGTGGAGGAACAACAGTTGGGCGTCAAGCTGCGTCTCCTTATGTAAGGTTTTTGGATATTTGGAATCCTAGTAATTCATCTGTTAATTTAGAATCTATGGAACGTCAAATAATATCAAAAGATTCTTATACTTTGACCGAAATTGATCAAAGAGATAAGCTTTTTGAGAAAATTTCAACTGAACAATTTGAGTTAAAAATACGCATACCGCCCAACCAGCATCTTTTTATTCTTACTGAATTTGGATTTGATAATAGAGCAATCAAATTAGCAGATTATCTGGGTTATTCTAACTTTGATTCTAATGGGTTGTCAAAAATCAGTGATCAACCTTTATATATTTCTAGACCTGACTTAAAGTCTTTTGACAATGAACCTCGTCTGGATCAAATAACATCAACCGTTGAATTACCCAATGAGTTTATCACATCTACTAAAGACATAAAGTCTTTAATAAATGGTATTCCTAAAAGGTTAGCTGTTGGCTCTGTTCTCAACATCAACTCTCTGACTGTCAATGGCAAAAAAATTAAAATTGATCCGCCATTAAATAAACCCCAATTTTCTTTGTCTGCGTACTTTGCTTATGGTAGTTGTCCTTACCTCTTAGTTTTTGATTCGGAAAAACAAATATGGAAGGAGTTGGGAACGGTTTTGTCGGGTCTAGACTCAGCAAATTTACAACAAACAAAATTATACCAATTAGGGAATAAGCCGATTAAATTCAAAATACAAGAACGTGATCCAGAAATCACATACCTCGATTCTCTATCTCTAATCTACAAGGATTCACAAACAAATGAATTAAAAGAGGTTTTTTACACAGCAGACAAACTGGAAAAAATTGATCATGAATATTTTGAACTTCATCAAGGAGAATTTTTAGAGATTGACTTAGGTAAAATTCTTCCGAGTACGGCTTCTGATATTAAACTAAAAATAAATGGATATTACGAGTTGATTTAATATGACAATCGCCACTCTTTTCGGTCAATTTAAATCGGCTTGGCCAATAGCCCGTCTTTCTCCTCGCTCTTGAAGATTGCGGGCATAGATTTGATGCGCTTTATTCATGGCATCGTGAAAGCACGCCAGGGCTTCCATCGTTTCAAGGAAAGCCTCTTCTAAAATCCTAGAGGTCGTCATAATTGCCTACCTTGTCAATGAAGTATCCTAGTGGCTCAACTATTTTTGCCGCAAAAGTATTTGTATGATTAACTCCCAATCCAACTTTAAAAACCCACTCCCTAATTCATAAAAAAAAGGTGGGCTAGCACCCACCTTGTTTAAACCTTAGATATTAGCGATAATTAGGCCTCATCGAGGGCGGCAATACCGGGTAAAACCTTGCCTTCGAGTAATTCCAAACTAGCACCACCACCGGTGGAAATATGGCTCATTTTTTCCGCCACTCCCACTTTTTCTACCGCCGCTACCGAGTCACCACCACCGATAATGGTAGTTGTACCCGTAGCGGTTAAATCGGCTAAAGTGTGAGCGATCGCATCTGTACCCGCTGCGAATTTATCGAACTCGAACACCCCCATGGGGCCATTCCAGAGGACAGATTTACAGTTAGATAAAGCTTTTTGGAAAACTTTAACTGATTCAGGTCCAATATCCAATCCCATCCAACCATCGGGAATATTTTCGACCTTGACGATTTGGGAATTGGCATCCTTATCGAATTTATCCGCTAAGACCACATCGGTGGGAAGGAGGAATTCCACCCCTTTTTCTTTAGCTTTCGCTTCCAGGGATTTAGCTAATTCCAGTTTGTCTTCTTCCACCAAAGACTTACCAACACTTAAACCGCGGGCCTTGTAGAAAGTAAAGATCATACCGCCACCGATGAGCAGTTTATCGCACTTTTCCAATAAAGTTTCGATCACGCCAATTTTACTAGAAACCTTAGAACCGCCGATAATCGCCGCTAGGGGACGTTGGGGAGTTTCAATAGCGGACTGTAGGTAGTTTAACTCTTTTTCAATCAAATAACCCGCCACCGAGGGGCTGAGATAGTGGGTAACGCCTTCCGTGGAAGCGTGGGCGCGGTGGGCGGTACCAAAAGCATCATTAACGTATAAATCGGCGTTAGCGGCTAATTTTTTGGCAAAATCGGGATTATTTGCCTCCTCTTCACCGTGGAAACGCAGATTTTCCAAAAGGGCTACTTGACCGTTAGACATTTGACTAATCGCTGCCGTCACTCCCTCTCCAATACAATCGGGACAGATGATTACTTCTTTGCCTAATAATTCCGAGAGACGTTTAGCCACAGGGGTCAGACGCAAATTTTCTTTAACTTCACCGTCGGGGCGGCCCATGTGGCTGCATAAAATAACCTTAGCCCCTTTTTTGATTAAATCCTCAATGGTTGGTAGTGCCGCCCGAATGCGGGTATCATCGCTGATTGCCCCGGTGGCTTTGTCCATGGGAACGTTAAAATCGACCCGGACTAAGACCCGTTTGCCCGCTAAATCAGCCTCTGTTAAATTCGCTACTGTTTTTTTTGGCACAGCCCATAACCTCCTAGATTGCTTACCGTACAATAAAGATTAAATCAGGGTATCGCTACTTGCGGCAATTACTTTGACAAAGATTATTTCAGATTTGGGGATCACTTTTGCAGTTCCAAGACCGATTTGCCCAGAAAAATTTGATTGGAGAGACTTGCTAATTATGTTTGAGACGATTTTATTTCCCATCGACCACAGCCGCGAAAGTCGTGACGCGACCAGTAGTGTGATCGAATTAGTCAAAATCTTTGACAGTCGTTTGGTGCTGTTGTCGGTGGTGGAAACGACCCCCACCGGGGAAATTGCCGCCGACGATAAGATGAATTCGATCGAAGCGGTGGATAGATTGTTACAATCGGCGCAGGCCCTGTTCGCTCAAGCTGGCATCAAGGCGGAAATGATTGAAAGGGAGGGAATGCCTTCTTTTGTCATCTGCGATGTGGCCGATGAAATTAATGCTCACCTGATTGTTATGGGTTGTCGCGGTTTAGGATTAACCAGCGAAGGTGTGTCCGAAAGCGTCACCACCAAAGTTATTAACCTTGCCCCCTGTCCAGTGTTGATTATCCCTTAATCAGTTATCAGTGAGCAGTTATCAGTTATCAGATGTGAGTTTTCAGTTCACTGTTTACTGCTCACTGAAACAAAGCTCCCCACTCCCCTGTCTCCTGAGAGAAATGTAACGAATTGTGAGAGTTTCAGCCGTCAACCCTTGAAAACTCGATCGATGGGGTTGCTTGAAGTAATTCTTAGGCCTAAAGTGTAATCTTAAAGTTTTATGATCAATTTTCCTGTTGATCGGAAAAAGGAGAACTCAAACATAATGGCTGAAACTGGATACAAACAGGTGGTGACACCCTACAATGATGATCCGTTCATTGGTCATCTAGCTACCCCCATTTCCGCTTCTGGTTTTACCAAAGCTTTTATTGGTAACTTACCTGCCTATCGTCCCGGTCTAGCTCCGATTCTGCGCGGTCTAGAAGTGGGTATGGCCCACGGTTATTTCCTCGGTGGTCCCTGGGTTGTCCTAGGCCCCCTGAGAGACTCGGAATATGCTAATCTCGGCGGTTTAATCCCCGCTTTAGCCATGGTTCTCTTGGCTACGGGTTGTTTAGCTAGTTATGGTCTTGTCTCTTTCCAAGGTAAGGCCGCTACTGGTGATCCGCTGAAATCGGCCGAGGGTTGGAGTCAATTCGCCGCTGGTTTCTTTATTGGTGGTATGGGTGGCGCTTTTGTGGCCTATTTCCTCCTAGAAAATCTTGGTGTCGTTGATGGCATCATGCGCGGGGTTTTTAATCAATAATTAACCCTTGTTCTACCTGATTATCATTTCCTTATTTTTTTACTAGGAGCATTTGACATGACTGGTGCCTACGCAGCTTCTTATCTGCCTTGGATTTTAATCCCGATCGTCTGTTGGTTAATGCCAGCCGTAGTGATGGGTTTGTTATTCATCTATATCGAAAGTGAATCCTAATTTAGTCTAGGATTCCTGCAATTAAGGACTTGAAAATTAGCTATTTAATAGTTAGTTCTCAAGTCCTACTTTCTGGCGAAAAAATAAAAAATTGACCAGATGAAAATGGGTAAAACCCCACACCCTGCCCCCACCGAAAAACTTTTTGCCGCAAACCCTACTTATAAAGCGGTTAGATAGCGGATTTTTTCCAACAATAGGGAGGGTTGAATCGGTTTGAGGAGATAGTCGTCAATGCCATGAAGACCGAGGAAATTAACGCTGATTTCAGGGGTATCATTCAAGATTAGCACTTTACTGGCTTGAGTTTGGCTGGATTTTTTTAAGAGGTGACAAAGATGATATATATCGGGCATTTTTTGATCGACAATTATAATACTTGGCTGCACGATCTCAATTTTTTTGATAGCGGAGACACTATCGATTAACCAAATAACTTGATAATGTGCCACCATCAATAACTCACAAATAAGATTGGCAATTTCTTCGTCACTTTCAATTAAAACTATAGTGGGATGGTGCTGATTAAAATGGGGATTATGAGCCGAGGGTTGGGGTTGAGATTTGGGGGGCTTTTGTTGAGGTAAACGGACGGTGAAGATGGAACCTTTATCTAAGCAAGATTCTACCTCGATCGTGCCGCGATGGAGTTCTACTAATTGTTTAGTTAAAGCCAATCCTAATCCCATACCACCATAACGACGTTTACGAGAGCTATCCAACTGGGTAAATTTTTCAAACAGAAGCGGTATTTTTTGAGCAGGAATGCCGATGCCCGTGTCTTCTACTTGAAAAATGACCTGACTGCCTTCTTTCCACAGTCTCAGCGTGACAGCACCCTGTTCGGGGGTAAATTTTAGGGCATTTTTTAACAAGTACAAAAGTATCTGCTGAACTCGATCATAATCGGCATAAAAATAATGATCTTTTTCGGTAATTGTCATCTCTAAAATCAGATTAATTCCTTTAATTTCTGCCTCTGTTTTAATAATTTCTAAAACGTGATTACAGAGGTATTTTAGCGAAAATTGTTTAATATCTAAAACGGCTTTTCCTGCCGAAACTTGCGAGAAATTAAGCAAGTCATTAATTAATTCTAATAGTTTATTGCCGTTGTCCTGAATCACTTGTAGATAGTGTTTTTGTTTATCGGGAGGTAAAAAATTACTGGCTGCCGAGCATTTTTGCAGGGTACTGGACAAACCGATAATACAAGTTAGGGGAGTTAATAACTCATGACTCATATTATTTAAAAATTCACTTTTGCAGAGGTTAGCGGCTTCCGCAGTCATTAAAGTATCTTGTAATTCTTGGGTTCTTTCTATTACCCGGCGCTCAAAAATATCTTTTTGTTCCTGTACTTGAGAATATAATTGTGCTTGATAGATAGCGATGGCGAGATGTTCACCAATCTGACCTAAAAATTTCTTTTCCTGCGGCAACCATTGGCGTTTTTCTCCACATTGATGGGCAATTAATAAACCCCACAATTCTTCTTGTACCACAATCGGGGCGATTAATTTTGATCGCACTTGGTGTTGTCGCAAAAATTCCGACAAACAGAAGGAAGAAGAATAGTTAACATCCACATCATCCACGGCCAGAATTAATCCTTGACGATACTTTTCCTTGTATTGGGGAATATAGGAAAAACAATCGTCTTCGGGGGTTAAATTTAACACGGAATTTATCTGGTCAGAAATGCGCGATTCGGAAGTTATTTTTCCCTTTCCCTCGCTGGTGTCGGGGAAAAATTGATAAATTAACAATCGGTCCACTTGCAGAAACTCCCGCGCTTCCCTGACCACGGTTTCCAGAATCACCGGTAACTCCAGACTCTGACGCATTTGGGTGATGACTTGGTTTAATAATCTTTCCTGTTGGATTTGTTGGGATAGGGCAGCTTCTACCGGTTGACAAACAGAGAAGATGCGGGGACAAACCCCATCAGCAGACGGAGCAGAAATTATCGAGAGAATTTTGATTAAAATTTTATTTTGAAAACTGCTGACATTAGTGGATAGAGGCAGATTTAAAATTTGATAACCCTGCTCAATTTTCGGGTTGTGGAGAGACTTGACGGCCAGTCCTTGCAGAAAGTTTTTAATCGTGTTCGCTTCAAAACTAATGCGGACTTCGTAATCAAAGTTATGTGCTTGGGGACTGGCTAACAATAAAGCTTGTAGGTCAGTGGAAAGCAAGAGTTGATAGATTTCCCCCGTCTGTGGGGAAATATCTCTTTCACTGAGACTAATCCTGGGCCCTGTCACCTGTATTGCCAACTGTCCCCACCAAGAACGAATTTGTTCGAGGTGAGTAGATGACAACACTTGACAGCAAACATAAGCGGGAGAAGCGTTCATTTATCAGTTATCAGTCATCAGTTATCAGTCATCAGTAAGGTGATGGGGGACTGGGGTTTGGGTTTTAGTGAAGATTTTTCTTAATCCCTATCCCCGATCCCCTAACACCTATTCCCTATTCTCTAAATTGCCGCAGACAGATATAATCATCTCTATCCACCTAACAATGATCCCTCGATCGAGACCCTGATTCTCAAAACCTAATCATTATTTAACCTGACTCTCAAAACTTATGCATCGTATTGCTCCCCAAGCGGGTGGTTGGACAGCGGATACCGAAGGGGTGATTATTATTGACCAAAATCCAGCCCCGATTGTCCTCCTCACCATGGCTGATACCGATATTCAAACTCTAGCGGCAGCTATCGACCATCTACCGGATAATTTTCCCGCAATTCGCGCCCTCAATTTATCCCAGTTACAGCAGCAATACAGTATCGATAACTATGGGGACAAGGTATTATCCCAAGCAAGGGTGATTATTCTTCGCTTATTGGGGGGACGGGGAAGTTGGTCCTACGGGTTGGAAGTAGTTAAGGAAATTGTTGAGGAAACCGGTGCGACTTTATTTGTTCTCCCGGGAGAGGATAAACCGGATTTAGAGTTGATGAGTCATTCCACTGCTTCCCTGACCACTGTTAACCAGTTATGGTGCTATTTCACGGAAGCAGGGATAGATAACTGGATTAATGCTGCTAAATTTATCGCGCATACCTGTCTCCATCTTGACTATCCTCCCTCTCCTCCTAGGGTTGTCCCGAGGTTGGGAATCTATTCCCAGATAACCCTATCCCAACCCCAAGCACGGACTTGGATACTTTTCTATCGTTCCCATTATCTCGCGGGTAATACCAAAGCTATCGATGCTTTAATCAGTGCTTTCACCCAAAGAAATATTGACACTGTCCCTATCTTTCTCTCCTCTCTCCGGGAAATCGAAGTGCAAGAGGAACTATTAACCCTCTTTTCCCACCATCCCCCAGACCTAATTCTCGATACCACTAGCTTCTCTATCCAGCGACCAGAAGACAAACAAAATCATCACTTCTGGCAGTCCCTCAATAAACCCATCTTCCAAGTTATCCTCAGCAGCAGCAGTTTAGAAGCTTATCAACAGGGTTATCAAGGTCTTTCCCCCCGGGATGTGGCCATGAATATCGCTTTACCGGAAATGGATGGCAAAATTATCACCCGCGCTATTTCCTTTAAATCTGTCCTCACCCGACATCCGAAACTAGAAACGGAAATAGTTATCTATCAACCCCTCCCCCACCGGGTTGATTTTGTCGCTGATTTAACCGCAAACTATTGTCAACTCTCCTCCCTTCCCAACTCCCAGAAAAAAATTGCTCTCATTTTCCCCAACTATCCCAATAAGGATGGTCGTATCGCTAACGGAGTCGGTTTAGATACTCCCGCTAGTGGTCTGGAAATTCTTCGCGCATTACAAAAACAAGGTTATACCCTCACCGACCTCCCCGACCATAGCGATGAATTAATGCGATTGCTTATTTCCGGTACCACTAATGACCTGGAGACAAGGGAATTAAAACCTATCTATCAATCCCTCTCCCGGTCAGCATATCTAGATTATTTCTCCTCCCTTCCCCCCGATAATCAAAGTGCCCTGCTTGACCGTTGGGGATATCCAGACAGGGATTTTCCTATCCCCGGCATCCAGTTAGGTAATGTCTTTATCGGTATTCAACCTTCTCGCGGTTACGACCTTGACCCGACCCTTAATTATCATTCCCCCGACCTGGAACCTACCCACAGCTATCTCGCTTTTTACCATTGGTTACGACAGGAATTTCAAGTCACTGCTGTGATTAATCTCGGTAAACACGGCAATTTAGAATGGCTACCGGGGAAGAGTCTCGCTCTTTCTCCCCATTGTTATCCCGAAATTGCTTTCTCGTCGCTGCCGAATTTTTATCCGTTTATTGTCAATGACCCCGGAGAAGGTTCCAACGCTAAAAGACGTTCCCAAGCTGTGATCATCGACCATCTCACCCCCCCCATGACGCGAGCGGAATTGTATGGGGATTGGGAAAAGTTAGAGTCCCTCATCGATGAATATTATCAAGCAGAATCTCTTGATCCTTCTCGTTTAGCTCTGATTCGCGAGCGGATTAACGATCTGGTGGCGAAAACTAATCTCGATCAAGAGCTAGGCACGACCAACGCTTCCTTTAGTCAATTTCTCACCCTCGTAGATGGTTATCTCTGTGAACTCAAGGAAGCACAAATCCGCGACGGGTTACATATCTTCGGTCAATGTCCCCAGGGTCAGCAGTTAATTGATTTAATTCAATCGATCGCCCGTTCTCCTAGTCCCGACCGCCCCGGTTTAACCCGTTCGATCGCCCTTGACCTCCATCTCGACTGCGACCCCCTGACGGAATATAACGATACTACTACTTATCTGGAAAGTCTCGCTCAGGATTTAATTAGCCAAAAAATTGCACCTCTAGGCGAAAATACCGCAAAAGAATTGGCTTGGCTAGAAAATCAGTTAATTCCTGCTTTAAAACAAACCCCCGATGAACTTACCTATCTTTTAAAAGGTCTTGCTGGCCAATACGTCCCCAGTGGTGCTTCCGGCGCTCCTACCCGCGGCCGTCCCGATGTTCTCCCCACCGGCAGAAATTTCTATTCCGTCGATACCCGCGCAATCCCCACAGAAACCGCGTGGGAAGTGGGAAGAAAGGCCGCAGAGGCACTAATTGAACGTTATACCCAAGAAAATGGCGAATACCCCCGCACTTTGGCGATTTCTATCTGGGGAACTTCGACGATGAGAAATAGTGGCGAAGATGTGGCCGAAGCCATGGCTTTACTGGGAATTCGTCCCCTTTGGGACGGTTTTTTCCGTCGGGTGGTCGGGTTTGAAATCCTTACCCCGTCTAGCTTAGGCCGTCCTCGCATTGATGTGACCGTTCGGGTATCGGGCTTTTTTAGGGACAGTTTCCCCAGCATACTACATCTTCTTAATTCTGGCATAAATGCGGTAGCTTGTCAAGAGGAAGAGGAAAAAATTAATCCTTTAGCGGCGAAAGTCAAGACAGAGAGGGAGTTTTGGCTAAGTCAGGGCTTAGGAGAAAAAGAGGCGAAACTGAGAGCTACTGCCAGAATCTTTGGCTGCAAACCGGGTGCTTACGGGGCCGGTTTACAGGGGTTAATCGAGTCACAAAACTGGCAAAATGATCAAGACTTAGCTAATGCTTATATTAACTGGAGTTGTTATGCCTATGATAGTCAAGGAACTGCCCATTCTTTACCGGAAGTATTGAGAAATAGACTGCAAGAATTAGAGATAGTGCTGCACAATCAAGACAATCGAGAACACGATATTTTCGACTCCGATGACTACTATCAATTCCAAGGCGGCTTAACTGCCAGTATCCGGGCATTAACCGGCAAAAATCCCGTCACCTATTTTGGTGATCATTCCCGTCCGGAAAATCCCCGCATCAGAACTCTAGGGGAAGAAATTCGCCGCGTTTACCGCTCGCGAGTAGTAAACCCCAAATGGATAGCAGGAGTGATGCGACACGGCTATAAAGGCGCTTTCGAGATGGCTGCAACCGTGGATTATATTTTTGCCTACTCTGCCACTACTCACCTAGTGGAGGATTTTATCTATCAGGGAGTAGCCGAAGCTTATTTATTTGACGAGAAGGTACAACAATTTATTCAGGAGAAAAACCCCTGGGCATTGCGAGATATGGCCGAAAGATTATTAGAGGCTCAACAACGGGGATTATGGACCCAGGTGAACCAGAAAACTTTAGATCAATTGAGGGCAATTGTCCATGAGGCCGAAGGAGCGATCGAATCGGGTCAGTAATTAATAACTGCTCTAAGTAGGTGGGTGGAATTAAATATAAGAACAAGCAGGATTTATGAAATTATTGTAGATGCGATCGCTGTTCCCTGTACATCGCTGATCGGAAAGAGGAATGTAAAGATTTATTGAATTGTATCTTAGGATACATTGTGTGGGAATTGTGTATTGTTATTCACAAGTCGCCTTTGGTGTTGGGTTAGGCTGTTGCTTGACCTAGGATACTTTTTCTCTTGGGTGGCGCTGTTTTGGTTTACCCTTTTTTGAAATTACTTTCCACTAGCTCACCCGTGATATATTTGTGCAGGATACTAGAGATAAGTGTCTGATAGGAAATCCCTTCCTCTATTGCTTTAGCTTGAAGCGCATCGAGATCGAGAGAAGACAAACGCAAAGTAACTTTTTTATCCTTATTTAGGGTAGCTTTAGCATAAGATTGTAATTCGGCTATCCTCTCTGACGTGGCTACAGAAATCCACTCATCTTTTTCATAAGAATCGAGAATCTCTTGTTCTTCTTGATTAAACTTAGTCATTATTTTTCGGGGCTGCGAGATATTTCTTTGTTGCTTTTCTTGAGGGAATAATTGTTTTGAGAAATAGTTCTGATGGCGAATCGATATAGGGAACTAGAAAAGCATAATTATTAATTCTTACAATCATCATGCGTTGATTAGGACATTTAGCAACATTGGGATGTACGAGCTTTATTGCTGTCAGTACCATCTCAAATGTTAGCCCTCGTTCTTCTTGAAGCTGTCTATTTTTTTCTTGGCTCCATCGAATTGTTTTCATGCCTTCATTTTCTGACATTTGAGCGAGAGTGTCAATCAAATTGCCAAATCGGAAGTAGTACAGATACCCGTATCAGTCATGAGGGAGAGAAATATAAATAATTATAAAAATGTAGCGTAAGATACAACGGGGGGGAAGTGTGTATAGTCGGGGACGTTTACCTTAAAACCACTAAAAAATGAAACTTGTCTCATTGTTATCGATCACTGCGCTCACAACCAGTATCTTGATCGCGGTTCCCCAAGCGAAAGCAGCAGTAGTTTTCCTTGACTTGAATACCTTTACCCCTGGGGGACCTGGCACAGGAACATTCGCGGGAACGCTAGGCGGAGTGAACGTTACAGGTTCTCTACTTGCTGGTGGCTCCTCTAACTTTCAGATTCTAGGCATTAACCCGACAGATTGGGGAGGAACAACAATCGATAATACTACTCCCCAATACAGTTACAGCAACATCTATACTCCATCCCAAAATTTAGGTGATCGGTTAGGTTATGAGTTCGTAGGAGCAAGCAGCCAGAGTGCGACTTTAAAGATTCAGCTTAGCTCGCCCGTGACCAATCCCATCTTTCACGTTGCCAATCTTGACGAGATGATCTATGATTTTTCTGGTCCGAGCAGTGGTTCGATCGCACTTAATTTATTGAGCGGTAACGGCGGTGGTGGCGAAGGCTTAACAGTGGATACCACGAACAAAATCATCGCCGATGCGAATCCGTTTACTAGCGTTGGTCTTTCTCCCTTTACTCCCCCTCCGACTACTGGTGCTCGTTCCGCTTACGGTTCTGTGGCGTTATTGGGTACTTTTTCCACTTTGAACATCAAGCTACAGGGAAATCCTCGCCTAACACTTGTTGGGGGGGATGGTGGAAGTTTTATGATCTCAACTACAGTCCCCGAACTCACCTCAACCCTCGGCCTCGTCACTCTCGGCGCAGCTTCAACCCTCAAGCGCAAACTTAAGCCATAAAAGTCGGCTAAATTGCCCACCAAAAACACAATAAATGCCCCTTCATTCAGTCAGTTGAGGGGGTTTTATTTTTTGGCTGTGTTTCTACTCATTAAATTTTATTAATTAATTGCTCACAAGTAGTTTATTGTGGTAGAACAAGATTTTTGGGATCGATATCGTAAAATTTAATCGATATTGTGATTTTATATTATAAAGGAAGTTAATTACAGAAGTTATCTTAATGGTAAGGTACGAAGCCCGATCATGTTGCGCTACTGCTAACCCATCCTACAAAGAATTGTGCCTCCCCACTTATATTAATGATAGTATCTGTGGCACTTGGGAAAAACTGGCAGATGCTCTATACAGAGGTGGAGCGAAACAATTATCTAAGTTAGGTGGAGCTTCTGTGGGTCAAGAGAAAACAGTCTGGGCAGAAAATATTTCTCCTCAGATGAATGTGGAGATTAATCGCTCGCCCAGCTTTGGCTATTTTCGGGATAAACTACGTCATCTCAGTAACGAATAATCAATATAAGCAATATTTTTTCAGGCTAAACTTTTAGCCATTTAAAATAATCGTCGAGAGCGGTAAATAGGGTCTGCTGAATAAATCTAAAAACCTTGTTGGGTAAGACTTTTAGACTTTTTGTCAATCAAAAAGTAGCGGACTGGGAGTGATCGGGGGGAAAATTCAGTGACTTTTTCCCTGAAAATTAGGTAATTGACCCCCTCAAAATGGTTAAAACCCTACACCCCACACCCTACCCCCACTAAAAACTTTTTCAGCAAACCCTAAATAATGGCCGGAATTGAGGATTGAGGATTAAAAATTATCGAGAGTTCAAAGATATAACCTTGGGCAAATTATGGAACGCCAATTCAGACTTAAATCGGTCTAATCTTTTTGCCTTGTCCATCAATTTCTCAAGTTTTCCTTTAGGATTAATTGAGCAATACTGAAATAAATAAAAATTCCTAAAACATCAACCACTGTCGTAATAAAAGGAGCAGACATTAAAGCAGGATCAAATCCCATTTTGTTAAAGACAAAGGGTAATGCTGTACCTGTCGTTGCTGCAATAATTGAGATAGCAATTAAACTAATTCCCACTATAAAACCAATCTCTGGTTTACCTAAAAATACAAAAACCATGGCAATCACAATGACGGCTAAAATGATTCCTAATAATCCCCCTGTTATTAACTCTTTCACAATAATTGAAAGCGGTTTCTTATCTCTTAATTCATCGGTACTTAATCCCCTAATAACAACGGTTGATGACTGTGCACCTATATTTCCCCCTGCATCAATTAATAATGGCGTAAAAAAGGCTAAGGCAACTACTTCTTCTAATACTTCCTCAAAATTACTCATTAAAAAAACTGTTCCAGAATTCGTGATTAATAAAATTAATAACCAGGGTATTCGTTTTTTTGTGATTTTATACAAGCCCAATTTAAAGTAATTTTGATCATCGGATTCCGTGTTAATTGCTCCCATCTTATAAATATCTTCAGTTGCTTCTTCCTCTAAAATGTCGATGACATCATCTACCGTAACTACCCCTAATAAGTTTTCATCTTTATCAACAATTGGCAAAGCTAATAAATCATAGCGTTGAATCAATTTAGCGACTTCTTCTTGGTCTGTATCGGTATAGGCATAAATAATATTTCTGTTCATAATTTCAGAAATTATGGCTTCTGGTTCAGCGACAATTAAATCTTTTAAAGATAAGGTTCCCTGTAATCTCTTGTTATTATCTGTCACATAGATATAGTAAGCTACTTCGATTTTATCGGCCAAATTTCTGATTTTAGCTTGGGCTTCATTAGCGGTAATAGTTTCTTTAACATAGATATATTTCGGGGTCATAATTCGCCCTGCTGTATCAGCAGAATACCCGAACAATAAAGCATTTAACTCTCTTTCTTCAGAGGATAATTGAGCCACTAAAGTCCTCGCTAATTGAGGAGGTAATTCATCAAATAACTTGACTCGATCATCAGGAGACATATTATTAATAATTTCATTTGCTTCCGCATTTTTAAACTTTTCGATTAATAAATATTGGGTATTTCTATCTAAATGTTCATAAACGTCAATGGCTTGAGATTTATTTAAAAGTCGGAAGGCAATGATTTGTAGGGTTTTAGGTAAGTCCGCGATCGCTTCTGCTATATCCACGGAAGCGACGGGAATTAATAGAGTTTTAGCTGCGTCATAATTTTGGGCTTCTAAAAAAATGAGTAACTGACCTGTGATAACATCTCTTAGGTTGCTCTTAGAGCCTTTGGGAAAGTCGATTTCATTGTTATTCATAATTGATAATTGGGTAAGGTAACTAAAAAGGGAAGCTCGAAAAATTGATGGAAAAGACAAGAGGATTGTAAGCGAAGAAAGTAGGGTGGCACAAGCGAACAAACGAACCAAGCTGATTCCGCTTCTTAAAAAGCTAGATTAAAAAAGCTCAATCAATAGAAAGACTTTCGGCTCTTCTAGGTCCTGTGTGATCAGTTTAACTTACATAGGATCGATCAATCCTTGTGTCTTTGTGGTTCGTTCCACCCCCCCGCTAGAAGGAATGTATCTTAGAATACATTTTAGCCACCAAACCCAAGAGAGCCGACTTTCTCCCAGGACTGAATTAGATACAGCGTTTCTGATCAAGAAGTATAAACTAATTTGGTATTAACAACCTACTCCCGAAAACGAAAACTTCCCATCTCACCAATCAGATAACTGCTGTAGGTGGTGAAAACTCAAATCTGATCACTGTCAAAGGAATGTAGCGAAATATACGGAGCGATCGAACCAATTTGTAATATATGTGGCCTATAAAATAGGATGATGCGAGGGTTGTCCACACTTGCATCGGGAGGGAATCGTGACGACTTTTCTGGCTTCGCTCAATTTACTGCCTTCCAGTTCTCCCGCTGCCAATTTTCGCACTGGAGAATGGACTTTTCCCACACTCTACTCCACTCTGGCCCCTGCTGCCCTAGCAGATTTAGTTTTTTCTCGTTACGAGATTGATATGCCGAAAAATTGTCAATTTTGGCATCGGGGTTTAAGTGATGTGTATCTCCTCGAAACCCTGACAACTCCCTACATTTTGCGCGTATCTCACTGCCATTGGCGCAGCAAAATGGAAATCGACTTCGAGTTAGAATTATTAGATTATCTCGATCGCTCTCAGGTTCCCGTCGCCGCGCCAATTCGCAGCAAAAATGGTGATTTATCCCTAGAAATTAATGCTCCGGAAGGGAAACGTTACGCCGTCCTCTTTCCCTATGCTCCGGGGGGAATTGCTATTGGGGATATAGATATAGAACAAGCCTATCATTTAGGCGCGATCGTGGCTAATTTACATCGGGTGACAGCAGATTTTCAAACCCTAGCCTATCGTCATCCCCTCAACCTCAAATATCTTCTCAAGGATTCCCTGCAAATCATCGCACCTTTTCTGCACCAACGACCGAGCGACCTAGACTGTGTTTTAGAAACCATTGGGGAAATAGAGGAAGAAACCGCCAAGTTACCGACAGAATCTCCCTATTGGAGTATTTGTTGGGGCGATCCTCATAGTGGTAATGTGCATATCACCCCGGATAATCAGATGACCCTATTTGATTTCGATCAGTGCGGTTATGGTTGGCGAGTTTTTGATATCGCTAAATTTCTGCAAGTTTCCCTACAATCTGGCTTACATCGCCAGATTCGCCATGGTTTTATCCAAGGTTACGAGCAAACAGTGCCTTTAACCGATGGTGAATTATCTTGTCTTCAGTATCTCACCCAAGCGGCCTATATTTGGTCTTGGTCAATTAGCTTAAATAACCTGCGTTTAACCGATTATAGTCGTCTCTGTGCTAATTATTTTAGTAGCCGTTTGGCTATTCTCAAACGTTTAAGAACCCAAGAATGGGAATTATTTTAAGCAGCCTTAATCCTGTTGGTGACAGCCGGCCTTAACTAACCAAGATCAACTTTCTCGCTGGTCAATGGCCAAACGAGGTATCGCTCCCTGTATGCTGGTAAGTATAGATAATCACTAGGTAAAGACTTTCTTCTCCATCTGCCAAAAGTGAAGCAAGCTTTACCGCTCTTGAATAGTCTCTCACAGCCCCACAGACAGATGGTATTATGTCCAGAAGAAAGAAGAAGTTTCCCTGTGGTCACAAGGGTTATGGCCAAGTCTGCCATCATTGCGCTCAACTAGATGCCGCTTGGGAAGAAAGAAAACGTCAAAAAAATGCTTGGGAAGCCACTTTTTCCCAAGACCCGATCGATCTGCGGGAATTACCGAAAAATGTCGTACTTAAAGCTAGGGAAATCCTGCAAGGATTGCAAGATCACCGCAATTATCGAGATTTCCACGGTAAACGATTGCGACACGATCGCTTTATTATCAGTATCCCCGTTACCCGCAATTATCGCCTCATCTGTCGCGACCACGGCAATCTCCTCGTCCCAGAAGCGGTCATCTCTCACGAAGATTATAATGTTTGTAAACCGGGTAGGTGAAGCTAATCTTTAGTTCGCTTGGGAAGATTTATCGCTGTTTATATCTTCCCAATCCGGCAGCCAATTTTGATCGAGAATCTCCTCTAGATTAGCTAACACTTCCACAGGGAAAATACTGGCATCTAATCTGGTTTCGTCAATCATCAGATTGCGAGCATCGAGATAATATTTTGCTAAAATTTCCCTTAAATAGGACTTTAAGCTGGGACTATCTTCTAAAAGATCAGCAATTTGTAGGCGAAAATTCCTGATTTCTTTTTTCCATCCCGCTTGGTTGTAATCTCGTTAAATGTTCTAGGAGTCGAGTTAAGAGACTCTTAAGCGCTTGTCGATTATTTTTCCCAAAATCTGCCAACTCCTCTAACAAATTCTGCCAATCTACCGATTGAAAATCCCCCCGACGCAATCCCTCTAAGCTAGGGAAAGAAATGTAAAGATTTATTAAATTGTAGCTTTTGATACAGTTATGGGGGGAGTAATGTGTATTTTTCTGTCATCTGCCTTGGATTGTTACTTAACTCAAGCTACAAGGAGGGCGATCGCACTGTAGGGAGTTTTGAAAATTATGAGTTTAAATGTAAATGTACTGATTATTTTCTTCGACCGTTAATATTTTGGGATTCAATGACCCTTTGGTACCAAATCTCGTTGACCTAACTGGCTTTAGTAATGTCTCGTCTATACGAATATATAACGTTACTGATCCTGCCGGACTCGGATGGGATAACTTTCAGTTCGACGTAGCAACTAATCCTGTCTCCACCCCTGAACCCACCTCAACCCTCAGCCTCCTTGCTCTCTCTCGGCTAATCCATTTGATACTATACTGAAAGTCACTGAGGTTTTCTTGAGTATAAAAAGCTGCGTCCATTACATATACCTCTGGTTCTTCTCCTTGCCATTCCTCTTTAAACT
>VYMC01000152.1_pt1 | contig 17598 bp, 22 predicted proteins | sample 5115301 | NCBI WGS metagenome assembly VYMC01 (sample SAMN12291802, study PRJNA351875) | freshwater metagenome | isolation source: freshwater lake | place: USA: Michigan, Wintergreen Lake | collected 2013-08-08 | reverse complement strand
ATTAGATTTGAGCAGAGTTACTAGAGGCATCTTGACAATGCCCATCAGAATTAGATTTTGGTCTAATTCTGTGCTAGAATCTGCGTCGCTTTAGCGCGCAGAGTGTCAATACCAGAGTTAGAACAAATTGAGAATTGTCTGGAAAGATTAAGAAATCCTTACTCTCGTCTTCATACTTTAACCCTAAGAATCTCTGAATACTATCCAATCGCTCCTTCTGCTATCCTAGAGTTGTTAGCGGAAACCATCGAACAAGCTCAAATCTCAGCCGATGTCGTGACGGCAAATTTATCTGAAACCAGAAAAAATTGGAGGTTATGATGGCCGATCAATCTTGTATTCCTGATCTACAAACGAGAACTCAAAGTATCGCTAGATGGCGAGAAGTCTGCCGAGAATTAGATTTAGTGACCTTGAAATTTGATGAATTAATTGCCATGATCGAAGTGGATTTACGTCAACAAAGTTTGGAACGGCTTCACAATCGAAGTGAGAGCGATCGCTGATTTGGTCTAGTGCGATGCCGAAGGCACTGCGTAGCAGTACGCCGATCTTGCTGTGCCTCGCTGTCCCATATTGGTCGGATTTTCATCTCATCGGTAAAACAAAAGGGTTCCTTCAATCCGACATTCAAGGTAACTTCACCCAGTTTCCCCAAATCTCCCCAAATCAATATAATTAATTGCAGACTTTCTCTTAACCTGATTTCTTCGATGATTCCTTTAACTCTTAATCTCTTGCAAGGTTCCGTTACTTTTCGTTTCAGTCCCAGTGCTGCTCTGGATTTGCAAAGGGAAATTAACATTTTACTCGATCGCCTAAAAGCGATCACCAGTAATGCTGCTAGTGGGGGTAAACCCCAACCCCAAAAACCGCTGGAATATCAGCACACTGGTGATGTATTTCTGGAAGTGTTTTGTAATCCCAATATTTATCCGAATCCTTTTTCGGCTAAAGTTTTGCTGACGGTCCGCGATGATCGCCTACGCTTAACCACAGAAGCAGAATTAACCCGTGTGATCGAGGATTTAGAGCGTTATATCGACCAAAATAGTTAGAATCGGGGGATTTTTGGGGTTTTGACCTTTCCTTGTCGTCCCACCTTTCCCCATCTGACTATTCTTCTCTAGCTTGCCATGTTACCGACCGATTTATTGATTTCCCGTCAAAATGGCGAGACAATTATTCCCAAACGCTTACCGATCGCTCCCGATTATCTGGCGATCTCTAAAGAACAAATCACCTGTTTTCAGGAAAGTATCGGGGAAACTAAGGGAGAATTAAGCCAAAAACTCCTAATCTTGGAGGGAGACAGTCCCGATTATAAAATTAAACGGGGATTTGCTCACCTATTAACCAATCATTTTGCCACCTTTGAGATTATTAGTCCCTTAGAACCCCAGGAATTAAGAAAAAGAGTTTTTGAACAAGCGGCTAACTTTGTTCCTATTCCCCAAAATCGATCGCTAATTCTGGAAAAAATTGCCCAGCAACTCAGCCAAGAATTAAATCAAGAAATTTTTCCAGTAGCTCTAGAAAAAGGACTTTATGCTGATTTAGCGGAGAATAAAATTCTCACTCAATTTGATGCTCCCACCCCCGAAAACTTAATTCATCGTTTTAACCTCTCGCAAATTCAAGGGATTTTTTATCGGGCCAGTTATTTAATTATCAACGTCCACCGCAATGATCCGGGGGAATATAAATATCTCTTTCGCTATCTAAAACTATTTCGTTTAATGACTTATATCGAAGGGGATGCCGACACGGGATTTACTATTACTATCGATGGTCCCACCAGTTTATTTAAAGCTAACAGTCGTTATGGCATTGAAATCGCTAAATTAATTCCTGCCTTACTCCATGTGACTCACTGGAATTTGAAGGCACAATTACAGTATAAAGATTCCTACACAGGAACTATTAAAAAACAACAGTTTAATCTAGAGGATAACTGTGGTCTGGTGTCCCACTATTCCCCGGGTAAACCCTACGATAGTATGTTAGAGGAATCTTTTGCTAAACGTTGGTTACAGTTAAAAACTGAATGGCAACTAGAAAGGGAAGTAGATTTAGTGCCTTTACCAGGAGGAGTGATGATTCCCGATTTCCGTTTAGTGCATCCCGATGGTCGCGTTTTTCTCCTCGAAATTGTTGGTTATTGGCGACCAGAATACCTACAAAAGAAATTTTTACAGGTTAAATCGGCCCAAGCAAATAATCTAATTTTAGCCGTATCGGAACGGTTAAATCTAGAAAAAGCCGGAGTTAAATTTCAAAATCTACCCGCTCAGGTTATCTGGTTTAAAGATAAATTATCACCCCAAGCAGTGTTAGAAGTTTTAAATTAAAGGGTTAGGAAGCTAAAAGCGGAAGTATAGTTTCATACTCCCGCTTCGGTTTAATCAGACTAGGTTAACCTTTTCGCTCAAGACCAGACAATGAGTGCTACATCATTGAGCAATGGCAGGACTGACGGACACTTTCACCACTTTATTTTTTTCTTCTTCCGCTTTCGGGAGGGTGAGATTGAGAATGCCATCTTTGTATTCAGCAGTCACGTTATTGTTATCAACCCGGACTGGTAGAGGAATAACCCGATGGAATTTACCATAACGGAATTCAGTGCGGGTAAATCCTTCTTCTTCGGTTTTAATTTCCGATTTCCTTTCACCATTAATGGTGAGACTATCGGCTGTTACTTCCACGTTGAGGTCTTTGGCTTCCATACCGGGTATTTCCAGTTTAAGCTGAACTGCCGCTGCCGTTTCAGTCATTTCCGCCGCCGGGATGAAGGATAACCCCACTTTTTCGCCATTGCCTACATCAGTCGGCACAATACGGTCCAACAGGCGATTCATTTCTTTTTGTAGGCTTTCTACTTCTCTGAAAGGTTCCCAACGTATAAGTGCCATATAATTCACCTCCGAAGTTTTCTTAACGCTAGAGATGTTGGTTTATCTCTACACTTTTAGGATAGATAAAAGATTCTCTGACCGGGGTAGGGTTTTCGGTATTGAGTTTTTCCAGATTCCCGTACTATCTCCTATACTAGAGCTAGGTGAAAAGGTTTTTAGCGGGGAAATGGGGAGATGGGAGAATAAATAAAACTGACCCCTGACTGCTGACTCCACCAACAAACTTTTTGCCGCAAACCCTAATTATTTTCGATTATTTTCATCGAAATAGAGCAATAACTCCTAAAATAACCCCTAGCAAGCCAATTAAGATGGCGAATATAACGGCTTTGCGATTTCTCTCTAGTTGGCGTGTTAAGTTTTTTCGTTCTTCCTGAAAACGATTCAGTCTGCGCTCAATTTCCTCTAACTTAATTTTTTGTTTCGAGTTCTTAGTCTCAAGATTTTGCAGATGAGATTTAAAAGTTTCTAAATCAGCTTGTATTGTATCTTTTTGCTTTTGCAAGGTTGTCTGAAATTCCTCTAATTTTTGATCATAGGATTCTACAATCTCAGAAATTTTTAAATAATTGCTTTCAACGGCAGATAATTGCTCTAACCTAGCATAAAAACTATTAAACTGAGTTTGTAATCGGTTAAATTGTTCTAACAAATCGATATATTTATTATCAATACTTTGTTCAAATAGCTTGCTTTCTTTCGTGAAAATTTTGTAAACGCTAAGATAATTATAATTAATTATTTTTCTGGGAATTAAGTTGTTCGCACCCGTTAATAAATATTTCGTTACATTATCAGAAATGACGATTGATGATTTGAAAGTTTCTTCCATACTCTTATTGAACAAAAATGCCTGTTCATTGTAATCATCAAAGTTCGTTTTATTTAAATCATTAATTGTACTAATAATACTATCTATAATTCTGTTAACTTGAGTGTATAATCTCAAATCATTTATAAACATAAAGCTATGGCTAGGCATATTTTCTGATAAGAATTTCATGTTTTCAAGTATTGTTTTTAAATCTTTATCATTTTCTCCAAATTCATTTAAACAGTTTTGAAACATGAAGATACTGCTGTCTTTTATATTACCAACTATTGAAAAAAAAGAATCAGTTTGATTTATATCTAAATGATGACTAAGGAGAGCAAAATGATAGTCTTTAAAGCAATTGTTGATTATATTTTTAGTGATGTCTTGACTGATTCGCCAAGTATCAGAATATAGGTCGTAGGAATAGATAACTATCGATTTTACTTCTGGGTAAAATTGTCGTACAAAACTTAATAAACCAAGAGATTCAGGTGCAGCACCTGCACAAAATAAACAAACTTTGAGATGTTTTTTGTCAAAAACTAACTGCATCAAGCTAGGGTCTTTTTCTTGCAAGCTTTCCAAAACTCTATAAGTCATTTCTACATAATGAGGATAGTAAGCAAACAAGTAAGCAGCCTGAGTATTAAGATTAGAATAATCTACACTTACACGAGCTGCCTTATAACTATCTCGTAGTTGTATAACATAGGGTTGTAAAGATTGTAAGTAAGATTGAATACTAATAGTCTTTCCCTGGGATTTATTCAGAGAAATTAAATTTTCGATAATTAAGTGGTATAAATTGTTAAGTTCGTTCATGGTTAGATAATATTCCTAAAGGTAAGATTAATTCTCGCAGAAATATTGTGATTAGTTTTGGGTAATTGATGTAACCAGTGGTGTTGAGTTGCTCCGCGCATGATTAGCAAACTACCTGATGTTAGCTCAAGATTGATAATATCTTCCTCCTGTTTATGTTTAAGTGAAAATTTTCTTGTGCTGCCAAAACTAACCGATGCGATAACTGGATTTTTGCCTAATTCTGGTTCATCATCACTATGCCAAGCGACGCTATCTCGACCATCTCGATAAAAATTCAGAAGCACGCTATTAAATTTCGTACCTGCTAGAGTTTCCGCTCTTTCTTTAATATATAATAAGGTATCTGTCCAAGCAAGAGGATTCATATTAATTCCTGAATAAGTATAGGATTTATCTGGATCGCCATACCAAGCAGTTAATCGAGGTAGAGGTAAGATTTGCCCCATCATTTTTATATAATCCTGTCGCCAAGCTATCTCATTTTGCAAAATATTTAGCAAATATTCACTTTGTTTATCATTGAATATTTCTTGGTAAAAAATAACTTCACCGTCTCGATTAATTAATGTTTCTCCAATGGTTGATTCCAGAGAATTAATTTTGATAAATTCTCTAATTCCTTGCTGACGATAACGCCTAAACCATTTGTATAATGTGCTGTAGCTATAATCTGAAAATTGAGCAAACTGTCTAATATTATCAGACTGAGATGTTTTAAAGTCAATCAATGCTTGTATCGGCTGAGTTTTTTCTGCCTCTAGCAGATAGACTTTTAAAAGAGAGATAGATTCTTTGATATGCAAAGTTTTATATTTACTCATAGATAGGAGAAAAAATTAAAATATTTTGATATTAATTATCTACTGATGAATAATTAAACTTTCTAAACTGGTTTGTAAATCTTGGGTTAATTGTGCTACGGCCGAGCGTCGATCGCTTTTATAATCAGCATAGCGCTCGGATACGGAAATAGGTTTACCAATAGTTATTATCGCTTTTTGTTGACCAATTTGGGGACGAAAAAAGGGATTACCTCCCTTAATTCTTGTTACTAAATCCCAGAGTAATAAAATTGTCTCGGCAAATCTTTCTACGCTGGGTTTTTCCTTGACATAATAACCGGTTACTGACACAAAACTTTCCACAATTCTCATGTGCCACATTTTTAAATTAGCTTCATCAGCAAGGCGATCAGCTAATCCTAATTCAAGGGGAGAAATAGAATGAGTGGGTTTTAATTCTTCCCGATAAATGCGTTCCCATCCTGCTTGTTCCAAACGACGACAGCGATCGATCACATTACCATTAGGAGAAATATTAAAATACTTTTCTACGGTTTCTAGGGCCACATCTAATAAATTGGCTAAACGTTTGGCTAGGGTTTCATTTGGATCATCACCATTGGCAGGTACTACTGGCAAAGATTGATAGTAGAAATCTCGATAAAAATCCTCCATTAAGGATAATAATTTTTCTCCTAAACGAAAAAGACGAGCATATAAAACCTTTTCTTCTAGGGATGAATTTGGGGGTAGTTCTAAACCGCTATCGGTTTCTAAATTAGTTAAAATTTGCTCGATTTCTTGCCACACTGGAGTTAGATAAAAATACTGAATACCAATGGGTAAAATCATTACTTCTTGCTGTTGTTTAGCTTTTCTGACATCATCCAAACTCCAAAAAGCCAATTGAGAAATACCCGGTTCAATAGCACTGACAAGCTCATTATGTCCGTTAGTTGCCCCTTCCGGAGCGGCGGCTAAAGGATAATCTCCTTCTAATAATAAACGACGAGCCGAACGCAATCCGATTAAATCAGCTTTTCCCCGTTGAATTGGTGTGCCACCTAACTTAGAATATAACCATCCTACCCTTTCTCCAGCCCATAAAGGAATCCCTCGATCATACATAAAATGGGCGTGAATTGGATTGTTTAATTTTATTCCTAACTCTTGGGCTTTTTTGGGTACTAATTTCCACAAAAGATAGGCCATACAATAGGGATCGTTAATACTGGGATGACGAAAAGCAAGCAGTAAACGGACTTTTTTCTCTTGACTTTTTTGATAAAATGTGATTAAAGTTTCTAGATTGGCGGCGGAAATTTCTCTTAAGTTGGTTTGAGTTTGTAACCAGAGAGGTAAAAAGATTTGACATCCCTTTAAAAGCAAGGGATTAAGGTCAGGGGGGATAAATTCCAGGGGGGGTTGTGCGCCAAAAGATAGATTAGACATATAAGTAGTCGTGCCAAATAAATTTCCTAGTTGAGACAGTTTTCAGTTATCAGATTTGAGTTTACTGTTTACTACTCTTAGATGTGTAATTAATTTTGCTTAGGTACTTAATCAGGGAACAATAATTACCCACTGGCCTAAAGGTAATCACAGCAGCAAACAGGTGTCGGGGTAGATTTCAAATACACTGGGATTACAGGCTTCCTCCACCGTGAAAGGAGAAATTAACCGACTTTGAGCGAGGAGGAACACCAGTAGTTTACCTCCTCACCTAAACAAATACAGCTATACTATAGCTCTATCCCCATTTCTCGCAAACGAGCCGCCAACTGTTGAGAACGCTGTCTTTCCGCTTCTAGAGCTTGCTGAGTAGCATTTAATTGCTCCTGTGCCGCAGCCGCTTGCTCCTGTGCCGCAGCCGCTTGCTCCTGTGCCGCAGCCGCTTGCTCCTGTGCCGCAGCCGCTTGCTCCTGTGCCGCTTCTTCTGGCAAGGGGATTAAATTGCCTTCCGAGTCATAAAATCTTGCCCAGATTGCCGTTTCTCGGTCAATAGTCCCCTCCCAAGTCCCCAACCAATAGCCTAAGGTTTCGCACCATAACCAGCCGCGCTCGTTTCGTTCTAGGGAATGGTAGCGTTGGTCTGACCCTAAATGCCATCCTTGTAAAGAATTGCCATCAAAAGGATCGTAGATGAAATAATCTGGCGTGCGGAAGGTTCGTTCATAAATTGCCTTTTTTCGCACTTTATCGGTTCTCGCGGTACTAGGAGAGGTTAATTCCACGATAACGTCGGGATAACGTCCCTCTTCTTCCCAAATTACCCAACCCTGTCGCTCTCTCTTGCCATCGACATTAAGGACAGCGAAGAAATCGGGCCCGCGAAAATCGCGATTTTTCGCCTGTTCGCGGCTGAAATAAATAAACATATTGCCACCGGTGTAGAAGTCGTCTCGTTCGCCGTAACCCTGCTGTAGGGAGCGAATCAGCACATTCATGGCAATACGGTGTCGGTTGCTTTCCAAGGGTTCACCATCATCAAAAATTAAGTCTGTGGGGGGTGGGGGAGGTTCCCAGAAGTCCTCGAAATCTTTTTCTATCAGTGCCGGAGAGGTGGCAGTTTCGTCGCTTTTGGCAATCGTCATTTTTTCGGCCTCTCTAGGTGGGAGTGTCCATATTTTGGCTGATTATTGATCCTATGTTACATCAAAATTTAGGAGTGAGGAGATAGATGTTAGGAGTTGAGAAAATTATCTTCGCTTAACAATGACCAAAAATTTTCTTCTGGGTGCGTTACATTGGGCTAACACACCCGAATAATATTCTTAAGCTAACCAAAAAACTTGGCTTTATCTTTAACTAATTTTGTCCCGATTCCAGCGGCAATAACTTCGGAGAGAATGCTAATTAAACGATAGATAGCAACGGTGACAAGTACGTTAGCGGCGGGAAATTTTTCTGTGTCTATAAGTGCGATTACTGTAGCTTCAAACACTCCTAATCCCCCCGGCGCTCCGGGGACAACTAAACCCAATAACCAAGCAAAACTAAAGGTTCCTAAGAGGGGTAAAATCTGAGCAGGGGTAATCATTTTTAATACCATCCAAGCCAAAATAAACCCCGCACCGCGCCACAATAAAAATCCAGTTTCACCCAGGAGGGGAATGAGAGGATATTTAGTTAGATAAACAGGTTCTTGAGCAATCTTTTTCTTTTGGCTAAGGATTTTGAGAGGATAATTTAAAAATTTGGGATGAATGCTGATTAAAATTAATCCTAAAACTAATATCTGTATCCCTAGACTTGAGCTAGATTTCATCCAACCTAAACCACTACCAATAACTGCTATGGCTAAGGATGCACACACCAGCAATAAAAGTTCTAATACAACGCTTAAACTAGCGGTTCCCCAATCACTTCCTGCTTTATTAATTGCCACAATGCGAGCATAAAAGTGACCGATATTACCGGGTAAATATTTTCCTAAATTGGTAATCATATAGATGCCAATTCCTACGGAGGTTTTAATCGGTTGTTGATAGCTTTTGAGTATCCATGTCCACACCCACCCTGCCCAAATTTGAGCGATAACTGTGGTTACAAGTGCCAAGAAAAGAAATAACCAGCCGTGATTTTCAATTCTAACTGAGGTAACGTTATCCCAGTTATTTTTAAGATTGCTGAGAACAAAAAATAAGGTTCCCCCAATAATCAGCCAACGTAGAAACTTTTTCAGCATTTCGTTTTTTTCTTTATTCATTTTCTGGAGGAAACCAGTCGAGAGCGAGCAGATTTTCTAAACTGTGGGGACATTCCCCAGGAAAACTAACTTGATTATCGGTTTTTTCTCTAACATAATTTAAGGCTTTTTGGTAAATACGAGGTAATTCTTGAGTGAGATAATTGCGGAGATTAGTAGTTAAATAAGTGTCGATCTGGTTTTTGAAATTAACAATTTCTGAGCGCCAATGACTACGATTATATGTTCTTTCATCTTGCCAAAATTGTAGGAGTAAACAATGTCTAATAATTTGCTCTAATAAACTAGCAACACGAAACTTCTTCTCGTTTCCCAAGTCTTCTAACTCCTCGATTAAATTGTCTAAATCTAAAGCGTCAAAATTTTTAGCCTTGAGCAGCTCTATAGTTTCTTCTAACCAGAGGAAATCATCAATTTTGTAGAGAGTTTTTAAGTTGGGAATAACAGTCATTTTTTATCTCCTTTATTCGTAAGGTGGTAGCCAATTAGGATCGAGAAGTTCTGCTAAACTGTAGGGACAAGTATCGGGAAAGTTAACTTGATTATCAGTTTTTTGACGAACGTATCGCACTGCATCTTCATAGATATTATCAAACTCTTGCTCCAGATATTTACAAAGATTTGTGGTTAAATAACGTTTTAGTTTATCTTTAAAACTCACTATCTCTGCTTTCCAATGAGCTTGGTTATATTCTCTTTCCTTTGTCCAAAATTGTAATAATAAACAATGTCTAATAATTTGCTGTAAAAAACTAGCAACGCCAAACTTTTTCTCGTTTCCCAAGTCTTCTAACTCCTCGATTAAATTGTCTAAATCTAAAGTGTCAAAATTTTTAGCCTTGAGCAGCTCTATAGTTTCTTCTAACCAGAGGAAATCATCAATTTCGTAGAGAGTTTTTAAGTCGGGAATAACAGTCATTTTTTTATCTCCTTTATTCGTAAGATGGTAGCCAATTAGGATTGAGAAGTTCTGCTAAACTGTAGGGACAAATATCAGGAAAGTTGACTTGATTGTTGGTCTTTTTTCTCACATAACGTAGTGCCTTCTGATAAATATTATCAAATTCTTGTTCTAAATATTTCCGTAAACTTGCCGTTAGGTAGGTATTTAATTGATCTTGAAAATTTACCAGTTCTGCTTGCCAATGACCTTGATTATATTCTCTTTCCCTTGCCCAAAATTGCAGTAACAAAGCATGACGAATAATTTGCTGTAAAAAACTAGCAACACGAAATTTTTTTTCGTTTTCCAAGTCTTCTAACTCCTCGATTAAATTATCTAAATCTAAAGCGTCAAATCTTCTCGCATTCAAGAGTTCGATGGTTTCTTCTAACCAGAGGGAATCATCGATTTCGTAGAGAGTTTTTAAGTCGGGAATAACAGTCATTTTTTTTATCTCCTTTATTCGTAAGGTGGTAGCCAATTAGGATCAAGAAGTTCTTCTAAACTGTAGGGACAAGTATCAGGGAAAGTAACTTTATTCTTTGTCTTTTTCCGCACAAAGAAAACTGCATCTTCATAAATGCTAGTTAATTCATTTTGTAAATAATTACGGAGATTGGTGGTTAAGCCTCTTTTTAGCTGAATTTGAAAGTTGACTATTTCTAACTCCCAGTGATCCTGATGGTATTCTCTTTCCCTTGTCCAAAACTGTAGAAGTAAAAAATGTCTGATAATTTGTTCTAATAAACTAGCAACACGAAACTTTTTCTCGTTTCCCAAATCTTCTAACTCCCCGATTAAATTACCTAAATCTAAAGCGTCAAATCTTCTCGCTTTCAAGAGTTCGATGGTTTCTTCTAACCAGAGAGAATCATCAATTTCGTAGAGAGTTTTTAAGTCGGGAATAACAGTCATTTTTTATCTCCTTGATTGTCAGATGGTAGCCAATTAGGATCGAGAAGTTCTTCTAAACTGTGGGGACAAATATCAGGAAAGTTGACTTTATTATCAGTTTTTTTACGAACATATTGCACAGACTCAAAGTAAATTTGCTCAAATTACTGTTCTAGACATTTGCGAAGATTTGTGGTTAAATAGTGCTTTAACTGATATTGAAAACTTATTATCTCTGCTTGCCAATGAGCTTGATTATAATCTCTTTCCCTTGTCCAAAATTGTAATAATAAACAATGGCTGATAATTTGCTGCAAAAAACTAGCAACACGAAACTTTTTTTCGTTTCCCAAGTCTTCTAACTCCTCGATTAAATTGTCTAAATCTAACGCTTCAAAATTTTTAGCCTTGAGCAGTTCTATGGTTTCTGCTAACCAGAGGGAATCATCGATTTCGTAGAGAGTTTTTAAGTCGGGAATAACAGTCATTTTTTATTTCCCCTAGAATGGGCAATAGTGACCAGTTAAACCGATCACTACACCTTTTATATGCTAGATAATTTTAGCGAAGCGCAGACCGAAAAAGAGACCGAGGGCAATTCCGGTAAAAACGATCAGATAACCCGCTAAAGCGGCAACAGCTAACACAGACATGGTGAAAATCTCCCAAGTAATTTAATCTTTTTTAGCATTGTACCGTTATTCTTGCCCTTCCCCTTCCTCGTCTTCCAGATCTTCCCCAAAGCGCTGCTGGGGGGGAATTGCGGCGACAATTGCCTCGATTACCTTGCCAACTGGAACAATTTCTAAGCCCACATCTTCGGGATAAACTTGACCTCTGGGGACAATTGCCCGTTTAAAGCCCAATTTCGCCGCTTCTTTTAATCTTAGTTCCATTTGCGACACTAAACGCACTTGTCCGCCTAATCCCACTTCCCCGATTAAGACTGTGCGCGGATCCACGACTCGATCGCGAAAACTAGCGACAACAGCGATCGCAACTCCCAAATCCGCCGCCGGTTCTTCCACTCCCAACCCTCCTGCGGAAGCAACATAGGCATCTAATTTCGATAAAGGAATGCCGACGCGCTTTTCTAAAACGGCGAGAATTTGCTGTAATCGGTTGTATTCTATGCCAGTAGTCGATCTTCGCGGGGAAGCATAGCTAGTGGGGCTAACTAATGCCTGTAACTCCACCACAATCGGGCGTGTACCTTCACAGGCTACCACCGTCGCCGTACCAGGGGAAAATTCATCGCGATTGCCTAAAAACAATTCCGAGGGGTTTTCCACTTCCACCAAACCGTGATCCACCATCTCGAAAATACCGATCTCATGGGTTGCCCCAAAACGGTTTTTCACGGATCTTAAGAGACGATGGGAGGCATAGCGATCGCCTTCAAAATATAACACCGTATCGACCAAATGTTCCAAAACTCGCGGGCCTGCGATCGCCCCTTCTTTAGTCACATGACCGACAATTAATAAAGTAATATTCTCCCGTTTTGCCACCTGCATCAAGGCGGAGGTACATTCGCGAACTTGGGCGACGGATCCCGGTGCGGAAGTTAACGCCCCAAAATAAAGAGTTTGAATACTGTCAATTACCGCCACCTGTGGGCGTAGAGATTCTAATTCCCGCAAGATTTCCTCTAAATCGGTTTCTGGCAGAACATAGAGATGATTATCGAGTTCTGCAGTTGATTCAGAGGCTTTTTCATCCTTGCCATTGCCGTTATTTTCCGACTCCACGGGGACTACTCCCACTCCTAAACGGGCAGCCCGCAGTTTAATCTGTTGTCCCGATTCTTCGGCGGAAACGTAAAGGATGCGCGGTAATCTTTGGGCGAGTTGGTTGGTAACTTGCAGTAAAAGCGTCGATTTGCCGATACCCGGATCGCCGCCGATTAGTACAAGGGAACCGGGGACAATGCCACCACCGAGAACGCGATCGAATTCCCCGTAACCGGAGGGAAAACGTTCCTGTTCATACTGGGTAATTTCCGAGAAGCGCACCGAGATGCGCGGTTGCGGGTTGCGTTGTCCTTTGCCGTTATTTGGGCGACTATTTTGCCATCCTGGGCGATTTCCCGCCGGATTATTGCCACCAGCCATCACTTGTTCTTCTAGCGTCCCGTAGGTGTCACAACTGGGGCATTTTCCCAACCATTGGGGAGATTCCGCCCCACAAGCACTACAGACATATATTGTTCGCGATTTCGCCATGTTTTTTAAGAAAAGTTGAAGAAAAGCGGTTTGAGGATCAATTCTCTTGTCAAATTTAATTAAGTATGATATTGGAGAAGGAAGACCCTAAAGTTATTGATAATTGTCATAAAAGAAATAAAATAGGAAATTTAGGCTTAATGATAACGGCAAAGGGATATTCTATAAACAGGAACGCTCGTTATTTAACTTTAAAATTCATCACACTATTTAACTAAGGAGTGTTAATTCAGTTGGAGAACCAAAAGGAAAAAATTCTCGTTGTTGATGATGAAGCCAGCATCCGTCGTATCTTAGAGACTCGTTTGTCGATGATTGGTTATGAAGTCGTCACCGCCGCCGACGGAGAGGAAGCTTTAGAAACCTTCCGCACCGCCGAACCCGATTTAGTGGTTTTGGATGTGATGATGCCGAAATTAGACGGTTACGGTGTCTGTCAGGAACTCCGCAAAGAATCGGATATTCCTATCATTATGTTAACCGCTTTGGGCGATGTGGCCGATCGAATTACCGGGCTAGAATTGGGCGCGGATGACTATGTAGTTAAACCTTTTTCTCCCAAAGAACTCGAGGCGCGGATTCGTTCGGTGTTGCGTCGGGTGGAGAAAAATGGCGCTCCGGGGATTCCTAGTTCCGGTGTGATTCATATCGGTTCCATTAAAATCGATACCAATAAACGCCAAGTTTATAAGGGGGATGAACGCATCCGTCTGACTGGTATGGAATTTAGTTTACTGGAATTATTGGTCAGTCGCTCGGGAGAAGCTTTTTCCCGCTCGGAAATCCTTCAGGAAGTTTGGGGTTATACCCCCGAACGTCATGTGGATACGCGGGTGGTGGATGTGCATATTTCCCGTTTACGAGCCAAATTAGAAGATGATCCCAGCAATCCTGAGTTAATTCTCACCGCTAGAGGTACAGGCTATCTTTTCCAACGTATTTTAGAACTAGACGAGGAATAGTTCTCAGCTATGGCACCAGCTGATCCCAATCGTATTTTAAGACTGTTACCCCTGTTCGCCGGCATCGTCGGGGGTACGGTATTAGTATTTAATCGTTTTGCCACTGCCGATTTAACCCCATCGCAAGCGCGTTCCGATGTGATGGGAGTGATTTTGAGTGGGGTTTTAATTTTGGTGGGTTTAATCTGGCAAAGAGTTCAACCCCGCTTACCGAATGCTGTGGAATTAATCGGGCGCGAAGGTCTGGAATTTGCCCCAGATTTGCCAGAATTAGTCAAAATTGAGCTTGCCTGGGCTTCCCATTTACTTTTAACCAACACCGTGACAAAATCTCTAATCGTTTATTATCAGGGAGAAGTTTTATTACGTCGCGGTATCTTAAGCCAGAATTCTGAAGTTAAAGTTAGTAATATTATCAAAAGAGTTTTAGAAACCGGTAAGGCAGTTTATTTAGTTAATTTAAATTTATATCCCGCTAAAATCGAGTTTGACTATTTGCCAGAAAACACCCAAGGCTTAATCTGTCAACCCATCGGTAAGGAAGGGGTGTTAATTTTGGCGGCAAATGCACCGCGCAGTTATACTAAACAAGACGAAATTTGGATCGAGGGAATTGCTGATAAATTAGCCAACACTTTCAGTCAGTTTTAGACGATTTCAGTAAGATTTAAGAATTTGGTTAAGATGAGAGTAGGTAATTAGCGATCAAAATGTTATTTTCTCTCTGTATTCCTAATTTTAAGTTAATTATCTCTTCGATTCCTATTTTATCAATTATTCCCGCTACTATTCCTAAGTGATCTAGATTTTTTACTTCTATCTCTGACATTTTTCTTGACTTGAATATTTTTTGAGAACCTTTTTAGTTTCTCACTTTTTGGCTCTCTTGGGTTTGGTGGGTAAAATGTATTCTAAGATACATTCCTGCTGGCGAGGGAGTGGAAGGAACCACACCAGACACAGAGGACGCAAAGATTGATCGGTTCTATAGTAAGTTAAACTGATCACACAAAGAATAAGAGAGCCACTTTTTCCTCCCTAAGATTATAAGTATAAATACTTAACTGGTTTTTCATTTTATATGCTACCAGTCATACTACAAGTTGAAGTGCAGAATGTGGGTTGTATCACCCAATTGTCACGCTAGGGAACCGACCTCCAGACTATTCAAGCTGTGAGCGGCCACGCTTCAATAGCGAATTTACAGCGATATATCGACTTATAGCGGTTCTCACACCTGTAAGGCACAGTTAAACCTTTGCCGATTAAGCTTTTCAACATCGATAATGTACCTCTTGCGAACAGGAAACGCTATATATCCCGATCGCAGGAAAAACGCGCTCGAAAAGATTTTTAGTTAGCTTGGGGTATCTTTCAACACGAATAGGATCATCTGGAAGGAATACTCTTTCTCGATCGCCTTGCTTCTCCGGCGAATTGATACTCGGAGGAAGAATAGCAAAAAATCAGTAATATTGCTGAATATAAGCGATAAAATCGCAAAATATGCTTATCTCTTCAAAATAGTTTAAACAGCTTAACAGGACTATATTTATCTGACGACAAATTTTTTGCTAGAATGATAACGATTATCATTCTAGACAGGCTACTTTTGCGAACAAACAAACTACTTGACAAAATAAACTAATTGTGGATTGAAACTCTGCCCTCAATTAACAAGGGAGATACTCAAGACTTTTTCGGTGACTAGGAAAATCAATTTTTCCAGATTTCCGCACCGGAGATAAACCCAAAGACGAGGGGATAACCCGATAGCTTTCATTAGTTATCGTCTAGATGCCCAGAAAAATAAATACTCTAGCAAAGGGTATTTATTAACATTGGTAAAATCAGAAAACTTGGCCGATCAATTAACTATTGGAGTCCATAAAAATATCTATGACCTTAGCTAAATCCAAAGCAATTTTTGACAATGATGACTACAATCACTTTTCCGAAGTGATTACCGAACCTGAATCGCTGGTATCGGAAGCCGAGATGATGCAAGCGGTACGAACACTGCTATTAGGATTAGGAGAAGATCCTGATCGCGAAGGTTTACGAGACACCCCCAAACGAGTAGTAAAAGCCCTAAAATTTCTCACTTCTGGTTATCAGCAATCCCTGGATGAATTGCTGAATGGGGCAGTTTTTCACGAGAATGCTAACGAGATGGTTTTAATCCGAGACATCGATATTTTTAGCTCCTGTGAACACCATATTTTACCCATTATCGGCCGCGCTCATGTTGCCTATATTCCTAACGGGAAAGTGATCGGTTTATCGAAGATTGCCCGCATCTGTGAAATGTATGCCAGACGACTGCAAGTACAGGAACGTTTAACCGCACAAATTGCCGATGCCTTGCTAGGATTACTGCAACCTCAAGGGGTAGCTGTGGTGATTGAAGCTACTCATATGTGTATGGTGATGCGCGGGGTTGAAAAACCCGGTTCTTGGACTTCTACGAGTGCCGTGCGCGGTATTTTTGCCGATTCTGCTAAGACTCGTCAAGAGTTTATGAGTTTGATTCGTCATAGTCCCGATTTTCACTAATTAGTCAGGGGGATTGTGACTATTTTATCGTCCTATCCCCAGTTTTTTCCTAGGTAAAAAACTAGGGCAAAACCAGCTATTTACTGTTTAATTTTTATTTTTAACTCGCTGTTATCATGCCGATTCGTCCCCGTCGTCTTCGTTACACTCCAGCGATCCGATGTCTTGTTTGGGAGACCGAATTAACCGTTAATGACTTGATTTATCCCCTCTTTATCATGGAGGGAGAAAATCAAAAGGTAGCTATTCCTTCTAGGCCTGATTGTTATCGTTATTCCCTCGATTTATTGCTCAAAGAAGTGGTTAATGCTTATAACTTAGGCATTAATGCCATCGCTCTTTTCCCCCTGATTGCCGAAGATAAAAAAGATAATTTCGGCAGAAAAAGTTATAATCCCGATGGTTTAGTGCCAAGGGCAGTGAAAGCGATCAAAAAAGAAGTTCCTGAAATAATTATTATTACCGATGTTGCCCTCGATCCTTTTTCGATTTATGGTCATGATGGTATTGTGGAGGAGGGTAAAATTCTCAACGATGAAACCCTAGAAGTTTTAGTGAAAATGTCGCTCTCGCCAGCGGCGGCCGGGGCTAATTTCGTCGCTCCTTCCGATATGATGGATGGTAGGATTGGGGCGATCCCTCGAGCTTTAGATGGGGCTGGCTATTTGGATGTGGGAATTCTCGCTTATACGGCTAAATATGCCTCTGCTTATTATGGTCCGTTCCGGGATGCCTTAGAATCGGCGCCAAAATTTGGTGATAAGAAAACCTATCAAATGGATGGGGCTAATAGTCGGGAAGCGTTACAGGAAGCCAGTTTAGACATAATATAGAACCCATTTGGTATCCTTTATAATACCATTTTTCTAAATTCCTGACAGACATAGAGCTTCTAAAATCCAAGACCATCCCGTCAAATACCCGATCGTGTCATTGGATAGAGAATTTAAAAGATGGTAAAGTTTAC
>VYMC01000150.1_pt1 | contig 17660 bp, 22 predicted proteins | sample 5115301 | NCBI WGS metagenome assembly VYMC01 (sample SAMN12291802, study PRJNA351875) | freshwater metagenome | isolation source: freshwater lake | place: USA: Michigan, Wintergreen Lake | collected 2013-08-08 | reverse complement strand
AGCGTTAGATTTATTGGGAGTTTCCCTGATTTGTACCCAGTAACGGGGCGGCGGAAATTCTTTTAATCCCTTCTACAGCACAGGTTATGGCTTTTTGTCAACGGGGAAGTCCAGCTACAAGTAGTCGTGCAAAATTAATTTCCTAGTCGAGACTGCGAATAAACTGCCCTATGTTAACTTAATTTTATCGCCAGAGGGAGATTTAATCTCTCTAAGCGAACGCCTGTTCTCGTTAGCTTGTATGTAAAGTTTTATGTATGGATTCAACATTTCTGGCGAAAAATTATCGCTCTGCGGTACGATAGCCAAAGCCAGTTAGGTACTGGCCTACTTCAAACTTGAATTAGCCACTATGGCTGTTACTCTGCTACTGCAACAACTTAATGTTCCCCCAGGTCAAAGACTCTTGATTCATAACCTAGAGTGGTCCGAATTTGAGTCCCTTCTGGAAGAACTAGGCGAACATCGCTCTTCCCGAATCGCTTATAGTCACGGAACTTTAGAAATCAGAATGCCTACACCAGAACACGAAGTCGATAAAGAACTGCTTGGTGATTTAGTGAAAATTTTGCTTGATGAGTTAGAAATTGACTGCGAGTGTTTTGGTTCTACTACTTTCAAGGCAGAAAATATGGACAGTGGGATTGAACCTGATCAATGTTTCTACATTCAAAACCATGCTAAAATGCGAGGTGAACGGCGTGTCGATCTTAGCCTTGATCCACCACCAGATCTAGCCATTGAAATAGATGTCACTTCCAAGACTCAACTAGATGCCTATGCCAACTTAGCTGTACCTGAACTTTGGCGCTATGAAAAAAATCAACTCAGAATTGACCTGTTACAAGGAGGTGAATACCGGCAAATTAACACCAGTCCTATCTTTCCAGGATTACCAATTCCTGACTTAGTAGCAGAAGTTTTAGCTGAAAGCCTTGAGAGTGGGAGAAGTCCTGCTTTACGAGCCTTTCGCCAAAGATTAAAGCAACTGCTCCGATAATTTTATTTTTTGACACTCTCGCTATTAAGCTATAATCATTGGCAATAGAAATACTGAGAGTTTGCGCCAAATGACGACATTATTGCCAAAACACCTATTATGGGTAAATTTAATCTGACTGCTTCTCGTCTTCCTAATCTTTCATCAATCTATTCTAGTTCTTGTTGAATGGCAATAGATGGTATTGATTAGGCTTTGCTGAATTTCCAGTTGATCAACTAGCTAAATGGATGAGTCCAAATCCAATTGTCTCCTTCTGAGAAAGAAGCGATTAGATGAGTTTCTAGAGCTAATTATTAATTTCTCCTTGTTCGTTGAGTGCCTGCCGCAAAAGTCGTTCGAGTAGGCTGGGTGCAACCCAAAAGCCAGCTTCTTTGAGACGTTCAAAAGTTACTCTCAGATCGAGCAATCCCAGTTGGGCAGCATCTTTGATAATACCCAAAAGTCCAATAATTCTTAAGCCACGCTCCGAAGCAATTTGCCTCGCTGCTTTGTCATCTAAAATAATCAATTCAGCTTCAATTTGCTCTGCTAGTAAAATCCCTTCCGGCTCACCAGAATCGAGTTTTTCTAATCCTGACCTTGGGGATGCGCTAACAATTTCAATCTGGAGCCAATTAGGGGGGTTAGCAATCCAATTCCGAAGGACAGATGGAGATTCAGAGGCATTTAATTCATCAGCCACAGCTTCAGGGATGACCACAACATCATACAGTTTTTGTAGGATCATAATTTGGTCAATCAAGAGCAGGTAGCAAATCGGGGAAGTATCAGAGACAACTATCATTTCGCTCTGAGTTCTTTGAGAGTTTGCAGATCGCGTTCTAGTTCAGTTTCATCATAATTAAGATAGACTCCCATCCGCTTTAAGAAAGCATGAGTTTCTAAGCGAGAAGGTAATTGAAGGATTCGTCGCACTTCAGCCGTACTCACTGCACCAGAACGGTAAGCATCAGCAATAACTACTTCCAGCAGTTTATGAGCCAGAGCATCTCCTGTTTGACCTAATCTCTGGGCAATTTCGTCGGGAATATCAACAGTGATTTGCATAAAATTATTGGGGCAGCCACCAGTTAGTTCTATCATAGATGAAATAGAGAGGGATAATTTAACCCCTCTCGTTGCTCTTGACAGTGCCTTCCCGCAGATTTCTTAATAACGTCAATACCCTACTCATTAGTAGGCACAAACACTGGCATCTTGCAGGTAAAGCACTCCGTCAGATTTCAACCACTGACAAACTTGACTTTAGATCGCTTTTTCTGGCCCAGTAGCGACAGGCAGCTCCGTGGTACTGTACTCTGTCCAAGAACCTTCGTAAATTCGCACCTTGGGATAACCGAGCAGATGTTTGAGGACAACATACTGTAAAGTCGCTTCCCGTCCGGTACTGCAACTGACGATAATATTATCCGAGGGCTTGATGTTGCGTTGGTCAAGAATCTTCCTGATTTCGTCTAAAGATTTCAATTTATGGGGATTTTTCAGGGATTCATCGGCATTATTCGCTTCCGTAAAAGTCGGCCAGGGTATATTTTTCGCCCCCGGAATATGACCATTTCTCAGCCAGATATCCTGTTTTCCCTGAAAGAGTTCTTCCGGTCTAGGATCGATAAAAACCACATCCGGTTTGCCGATCAATTTCTCTACTTCTGCTAAAGTCACCCGAATCGAGGGATTATCACGCACAGTAAAGCTCCCTGGTTGATATTTAGGGAATTCTTTCGTTACCTTTTGTTCAGAAGCCTTATAACCCTTAAAACCACCATCTAAGACGGCCACATCTCGGAAACCCGATCGCTCCAATAAATAAGCCACCATGGTTGCCCCCAAGACATCGCGACCATCGGAATATACTACCACTCGATCGCCATTAGTGATTCCCGCAGCGGCAAAGAGACTGCCAATTTTATCCTCTTGCCAATATTGAACCGGCAAAAATCCGTTTGGACCGCGGAAATTATTATCGGCTATATTCACCGCTTTCGGTAAATGAGCGGTGATATATTCCAAAGGATTAATCCGCACATCGAGAATTTTTAACTTCGGATCGTTGAGATTTTGTGCTACCCAAACCGGCGATACAAAGTCTATCTTAGTCTCAGATTTAGACGTGGCCATCAGGGGCGATGACGGTGCTAAGGTAAAGGTTAAAATGCAGAGAAGAACTAAAGTGAAAAAAGTAAGGGGACGGCTTTGAAACCGTTCTAGGGATAGACCCATCCCTTTAGGCGTTTTTGGTTTCATGATTCAGTGTCAGCGACGAATATCAAACGATAATCACTATAGGGCTTTGATTAGCTTTCTCCAAAAATTTAGGTATAACGTGATATTTTTTTGGTAGCAAGTCTATCAACTAATTATTAATTTCTTTTTGGGTGTTGATCGCCTTGAGTATCTCTAATAACTGTCGCCACCAGAGATGAACTAGGAGAGACCAAGCGATCGCTAAAAGCCAAGCGGCAAGAATATCACTAGGAAAGTGAACCCCTAAATAAAGACGAGTCCAAGCAATAACCAAAACTAAGGGAATCCCCAGTAAAACCACCCCGAAAAACCAGCGCGTTCTCCAAGATAGGATCAGTAAAGAAACCACTAACAGGGAACTAAATAAAGCATGACCGCTAGGGAAGGAAAAATCGTGGGGTAAGGGATAAAATAACTCCCAAAATTGCGGGCGATTCCGACGAAAAAGCATCTTGAGGTTATAACTAATAGCCCAACCTCCCGTCATGATTACAAGGAGATAAGCGAACCCATACCAGTATTTTTTTAGGGCAAAAATCAGCAGTAAAATTGTCAGTATCGGGGCTACTCCCCAATAAGTACCTAATCCCGTTAGTTTTATGGCCAAAAAGTTTAGGTTTAAATTAGCGGTTTGATGAATAGATAGCATCAGGGATTTTTCCCAAGCAAATCCTTGGGGATACTGGCCAATAGCGATCGCTAAATCCGTAAAAGTTAGCGATGTTAACAAGATGGCTAAGAAAATTAAGCTATTGTTTAAGTAGGTTTTGGGAATCACGGGGAAAAGTAGCGATCGAGGATAACAGGGGCATTTCTAAAACCTGAAAATGCAGCAAAGCTAGGATTACTAAAGTATAAACTGTCGAGGAAAGTAATCCATTTCTCAATTCTTTTTGCCAATTGTGTTCTTCTTTCTCTCCACCGATTAATTCTTTCGTCCCGAATTGCATTAGCAGAATTCCCACAAGATTAGATAACCAATAACCAACCACGGCCGCCGGTAGAAAAAAATCGGCGTGCAAGCAAGCAATTAAACGACCGAAACCGTAGGCGATCGGCAGATTAAAAATTAGATCGTTCCACCAACACAGGGGCGATAATAAGTAGCCAATCAATACCAAGCTTCCGTTTTTGATTTTGTCAAGTAGATACATCTTTTTTCAGTTACTAACTATCAGTTTTGTTTTTTTTTGCCATCAGCTATCTAAGTAAGTAGGTGTTGAAAATTGTCAGATACCCCCCCTTATTAAGGGGGGATTAAGGGGGGATCAAAGACAACATCTATCTTTTATTTAATTCCACCCACTTACTGATCTAGCTGACTGCTGACGTATCAAGACTAATTAACGCTGAATTTGGTCAAAAATCGCCCCATCAGCGAAGAATTTCTTCTGGATCTCCTCCCAACTACCGATCGCCGTATAGGAGAACAGATTCGGCACTTTTGGGTATTGTTTACTAAACTCTTTAGCCACATTAGCATTAACCGGACGGAAACCCACCTTGGCGAATTCCCGCTGCGCTTCGGGAGTAAAGAGAAATTGGGCAAAAGCTGTCGCTACTTCCCGGGTTTTGCGTTTATCAACTATTTTATCCACTACAGCCACCGGCGGATCGATCGAAACATTGACCGGAGGAATAGTATAGGAAAAACCGGTTTCCCCTTTTTGACGGGCCAGAATCACCTCGTTTTCGTAGTTGAGCAGCACATCACCCTGATCCTGTTTAAAGAAGACATCGCTGGCCTCCCTGGCATCTTTGGGTAGTACAGGCACGTTTTTATAGACATTGCGGACGAAATTGGTCGCTTGTGCTTGATTGCCGCCAGTTTGAGTTACAGATCCCCACAGGGACAGAAAATTCCAACGGGCCACCCCAGAGGTTTTCGGGTTGGCAGTGATGACTTTAATCCCCGATTTGGCTAGATCCGGCCAGTTGCGGATTCCTTTGGGATTACCCTGACGAGTAACTAAAGCTACCACGGAACGAGTGACGATGGCATTATTAGGTAATTCTTTCTGCCAACCGGGGTTAACTAAACCCGCTTTTTGCAGGCGTTCCACATCGGAACCGATAGCCAAATTTACCACATCTGCATCTAATCCGTCGATAACAGCGCGGGTTTGGGAACCAGAGCCACCATAACTCTGTTTAATCACCACATCCTGTTTTTTCTCTCTTTTCCATTTGTTGACGAATAGAGGAATGATTTTTGAGTAGGCCGATTGAGTCACCGCGTAGGAAACTAGGGTGATTTCCACGGTGTTTTGTTTAGCTTGCTGTTTATCCGGACTTGCCAGCAGATTACTCGATGCCGATAGGGTACTAGAAGCTAGTCCGATTCCTGTTGTGACGACGGCAGCCGTAGCTAGAGAAATAAAAGGTAAGAGGGTTTTCGGTTTTGAGGATCTAGGATCAGGGATCACGATGTCATCGGCTCCTTTGTTTATTTATGGGAGATTGCTAGGTATTTTCTCTCGAATTGTATTCTATACGAAATAAAAAACATTTTCAATACATCGAGGAAAAAATTATACTGTTTGGGTTAGATACCAATAAATCAAGCCATTAATGGCTTGATTAGCTAAAAAAAACTGGAAATATTCGATTTATACGGCTTAAATATGCCTTTAAATTCGCCTGAAGCCTCTTTATGCTTGCAGAATAGAGATTTTATCGTTTTTATGGAGAGGAAAGAATTTTTTAGCGATCAAAAACCCCTGCCTAGGTGGCTTCACGGGTGAGGTTAGCAGGCCTTAGCAACTATTACCCTAAAATTGAAGCGGTCTAACGACTTGCATCAATGTGCATGGTGCGTTCCCCAAAATCGGCGTTGCTGAATCAAGGTATGTAATGACAACCTTGCACCCATCCAAAAGTTGGTTTGGGTCTAGGTTTTAAGAATCCCACAAAAGAAGATTCATATCTCAAATCAGCAACGCCAAATTTCAGATGAAATAGACCGAATAAATCATGCTTTATTTGATGCTAAAGGTCATCTCGATTATTCATTAGCGAAACTGCCTATCTTACAAAAAGAATTACTAGAAGCTTTAATGGCTCATATTGATGATTGCTACCGTATTCTTAAGGTTCTCCATCCTTAGGATAGTTCCAATCAAGTCAAATATAATGATAAGTGGCTAGATAAGGCTAAAAATCCTGCAAAAAAAGACTTTGAAAATAATATTAAAGATTATCAAAACTTATTGTCCCCTATTGTTAATAAAATCAAGCATAATGGCGGTCAATTGCGTTCTATCGTAATTTACTCACGGAATCGCAGAATAGTCACAAAGCCGAGCAGGAAAAAAATCAAATTTTTTCCAGAGATGCTCGTATCGTGGAATATTTCTTGGAAGGAGTTCATCCTAATGACAATATCGGACACGATATCGAAATTCATCCGAATGAAAAATCGGCTATTTCTTTAAACCGTGATTGGCGTTATCATTTTGCCAATTTATATCGAATCGGTCGTCATTTAAAGAGAGCTATCGTAAAAACTGTACGTCACGTCGAGACAATAGACTTGCCGTATCCAGGTTCGATTCGACATACAAGTTGTCAATATGATCTAGAGTCAATCGCAGAGAAAATAAGTAATTTTATCAAAATGAATTTGACCGGGAAACTCCTAATATCCAATTCTATCGCATTTTAACAGTAGGATTGACTCCTGACTCCTTTAAACATTTCTTTTTTTCTCAAACCAAGTTTGTAATAATTCCCCCGATTCCTTGGCTAAAATTCCCGCAATTACCGGTAAACGATGGTTAGAAAAAGGACTATCTATAAAATTAGCCACAGTGCGGATAACTCCTGTTTTGGGATCGTCAGCACCGTACACTAATAATCCTAATCTAGCCTGAATGATTGCCCCGGCACACATGGGACAGGGTTCGAGGGTGACGTAGAGGGTACAATCATCTAAGTGCCAATTGCCTAAAACTTGACTAGCGGCACGAATCGCCAGAATTTCAGCGTGAGCGGTGGGATCATGGTGTTTTTCCTTGCAATTAGCCCCTTGAGCGATTAAATTGCTCTCTTTATCCACGATAACCGCTCCCACAGGTACATCACCCCGATCCCCTGCAGTTGCCGCTAAATTTAAAGCTAACTGCATCCATTGCCGATGTTTCTCATAGGCTTTTTCGTCAATAGACTTTAGATAGTCCCACATTTAGCCAGTAAATTATCTAGTTTTTTCTGACCATCCAAAGCATACAAATCATCGCAACCACCGATAGGTTCATTATTGATAAAAATCTGTGGTACACTGCGTTTACCGTTGGCCCGTTCCGCCATGGCTTGACGAGCGCTTTCATCCCCATCAATCTTGTATTCGGTGTATTTTACCCCTTTCCAACCCAGCAACCATTTAGCTCGAATACAGTAGGGACAAGTTGCCCAAGTGTAAATTTCCACATTGGCCTTGATATTCTCGTTATAACGCCCAAAAAGCGAGTTAAATAGATTTAGCATCTTGTGACTACAGAAATATTTATCTCTATTTTATGGATTCTGCTACCAAAAAAGCCCAATTACGCAAACAACTAATTGCCCAAAGACGATCGCTTCCCAAGCATATTTGGCAAGAAAATAGTCAGCAACTTTGCAAAAATTTACAATCTTTACCCCTCTTTCAACACGCCAAAACTATTCTCGCTTACTTCAGTTATCGTCAAGAGCCGGATTTAAGTTCCTTATTTTGTCAACACCATCGCTGGGGTTTTCCCCGTTGTGACGGAGATAGCCTGACTTGGCACTGTTGGACTACCGACGATCCCCTAGAATTAAATCGTTATGGCATCTATGAACCAACAGCGATCGCTCCTCTCATTTTACCTGCCGAAGTGGACTTACTGTTAATTCCCGCCGTCGCTTGCGATCACCAAGGTTATCGCTTAGGTTACGGGGGAGGTTATTTTGATCGTCTCCTACATTCCCCCGAATGGCAAGCTATCCCCTTGATCGGGATTGTCTTTGACTTTGCCTATCTCGATACCCTTCCCCTCGATACTTGGGACCAAAAATTACAGGCAATCTGTACCGAATCAAGAACCGAAATTTTTTAACAATTATTTCCTTTTGTGTGATCGGTTTAACTTATATAGGAGCGATCGATCTTTGTGTCCTTTGTGTCTTTGTGGTTCGTTCTGGTCGTTCGCTGGCACTGTATCTTAGAATACATTTTACCCACCGACTACTCATATATTAAGTTTTATTGAATCCGATCGACCCTTAAGATAGCTTTGCTAGGATGAAGTTCGCATCAAGAGATGTTTAAAGTAATCACCAGAAAAAGTCAACAGGGAAGCAATGAAACACTTTCACGAACCATGGATTCAAGAATGGTGTCAAGAAAACGGCTGGACAGAGCTATTTCTCGAACGCTACAGTAATTATTGGGCATTCCCTCCCAATGCCGTCATGCCAGAACCAATTCCCACCAAAGTGTTACAAAATATTAAGCGTCAAAAAGGTCTATCCCCTGCCGAAAAACTTTGGTTAGGAATGGCGATTGGATTGACTGTGACAGCTTTAATTCTCTGTGTCATCCTCGCTTGTCCTATGCCTATAGTTCTCGCTTTCGCTTTTGATGCTGTCACCGCAGCGCGATTGGAAGTGGAATATTAACCGGGCAAAAATTGAGCAGCAAAAACCTAAACAGGGGGAGATTTTTCCGAAAGTCTTCCCCTTGACTGCGTTTTTCCAGACAGGGACGATCGATCTGTCTTGAATCAGTAATCGGTGATTAGTGGTCAGTAGGAGAATAGAATATTAAGTGAGCAGTATTCAATGGCAGTTTTCTGCTGTCTTTTCACTGATTACTGTTTACTGTTTACTGGACGGCTACGCCGTGCCTTTGGCAACACTGAAAAGTCCCCATGTCCGAATCTCGTCGCTTACAGTTTACCCCCGATCTGGAAATTTGTCGTATTTTGAACGGAATGTGGCAAGTTTCAGGCACCCATGGTTCGATCGCACCCCAAAAAGCGATCCCTAGTATGTTCTCCTATCTAGATGCCGGTTTCACCACTTGGGATCTGGCCGATCATTACGGTCCGGCTGAAGATTTTATCGGTGAATTTCGTCGTCAATTAGTCGATCAAAGGGGCATTGATGCTTTAAATAATCTGCAAGCTTTCACTAAATGGGTTCCCCGTCCGGGTAAAATGACTAAGGAAATAGTCGCAAAAAATATCGCTATTTCCCTGCGTCGCATGGATGTGGATAGTCTCGATTTATTGCAGTTTCACTGGTGGGATTATCGCGATAAAAATTATCTAGATGCCTTATATTTTTTAGGAGAATTACAACAGGAAGGCAAAATTAAACACCTGGCTTTGACTAATTTCGACACGGAACATTTAAAAATTATTCTCAGCGCCGGGATTACAATAGTCTCCAATCAAGTCCAGTTTTCCCTGATCGATCGTCGTCCCCTCGTCAAAATGGCGCAGTTTTGCCAAGAACATAACATCTATCTCCTGGCCTATGGTACTCTAGCAGGAGGCTTATTAGGAGCTAAATATCTCGGTCATCCTGAACCCAATGCCATGAGTCTCAATACCGCTAGTTTACGGAAATATAAAAACATGATCGATGCTTGGGGAAACTGGCAATTATTCCAAGAATTATTAACTGTTCTTAAAGCGATCGCTGATTCCTATCATGTCACCATTCCTAATGTGGCAGTGCGTTACGTTCTTGAACAAAAAGCCGTAGCTGGAGCAATTATCGGGGTGCGTTTGGGTGTTGCTGAACATATCGCAGAAAATGCCCGTATTTTCGATTTTCAATTATCTCCCCAAGACTATCAAAAAATTGATCATGTCTTGGAAAAATCCCTGGATTTATTGCAGTTAATCGGTGATTGCGGTGATGAGTACCGTCGTTAACTGAAAAGGTGAATAGTTCTATCCCTATTCAATCCCTATCTAGAGGAAAAGTTGTCTATAAGTAGGTAGGTGTTAAAAATTCTCAGCTTTCCCCCCTTATTAAGGGGGAGCCCCCCGCCTATCGGCACCCCCCTTATCAAGGGGGGCAGGGGGGATCGGCACCCCCCTTATTAAGGACTGATAACGGATAACGGATAACTGATAACTGATAACTGATGACTGATAACTGATAACTGATAACTGAAAAGAGGCTAATGATGAGATTTGAACAAGCAATACCCGATGATCCCGCTAATCAATGGCGCTATCAATTAGATCAATTTGTGCAAGAAAATCAACAGGAATTAGCTGGTTTAATGTGGGGTTTACTCTCGGAATGGGGAGAAGATGCTCAAGAAACCTTGGGCATCGATCTTAAACCTCAGCCCCATTTTGTCTGTTGTTCTAGGGAAGCTCTAGAGAAATTAAATCGCAAGGTTAATTGCAAAATTCAAGAGATGCTTGGGATTATCTATCGCTATAATCCCAGCGAAGAAGTAGCTATAGTTGCTATCGGTGATGGTCAGGTAAAATTGATTTATTTTCAACCCGATCTTTCTCCTCCTGAATGTTTTGATCGCCTCGAAGTCGATCTTGATACCCTCATTCAACAGTTAGAGTCCAAAATGCTGACGGAAATCCAATCTTTCCCAATTTGATGCAGATTGCCAGCGCAAAAAGTTGGCAGGTTGTCCCACTGATAAACCCGCTAATCTGATCGCTTTTCTGGGGGATTCTGTCGCTAGAAGAATTGCCGTTTCTAAATCACATATTCCCCAGTTAACTAAATTGGCTACTCCTTGTAATAAGGGTAAGGTTGTTCCCGCTAAAGTACCGTCAAAAAGTCTTGCTGTTCCCTGTTTGACTTCAATTTCTCTCTCGTCCCAAGGATAGACACCATCCCCTAAACCAATCGGCGCTAAAGCATCACTAACTAAGAAAATTCCTTGATGATAATTACTGGCTTTTAGTAATAATTCTATCATGGTTGGATGGATGTGTTGACCATCGGCAATTAACCCACAATATACCTCGCGATTGATAATTGCTTCCCCTAATAAACCCGGTTGACGATGATGTAAAGGAGGCATGGCATTAAAGGCATGAGTAACCATTTTTGCCCCTTGGAAAAAGGCTTTTTTGGCTATTTCTTGACTCGCTTGCGAATGTCCTAAACTGACGGTAATTCCTCGATCGCTTAGGTATTTAATCACCGTACCGCTACTATCTAATTCTGGTGCTAGAGTGATAATTTTTACAATCGATAAGTAGTCCCCAAAAATTTTATCTACTGTTTCTATACTTGGGTTTAAAAGATATTGTCCCGGATGCGCTCCCCTTTTTTCATAGTTTAAAAATGGTCCCTCTAAATGTACTCCTAAAACCTGGGCGCTCGATCGATTTTCCTGTTGCTGTTTTTCGATATATTTGGCAATTACTGAGAGTGATTTTTGAAATTTCTCCACGGACGTGGTGACTAGGGTGGGAAGATAACCATCAATTCCTTGATTCCCCAGATAATCGCTAATCTTATCTAATTTTTCTAGATCTGTTATTTCTAAGTCAGGAAATGCTAATCCTAATCCTCCATTGATCTGTAAATCTACTCCTCCTAAGGATAGCCAATCCCCTTCCATATCGATAATCTTTTCCCCTTTTTTCCTTCCCCCCATCTCCGTGATTCTCTCGATCTTTCCCGCAGCATTTATCTCTATTTGTTGTCGATCCTGATGGGCGGGAATTCTAGCGTTAATTAGGGTTATCATAGCAGCAGAAAACTAATTTTTTTTTATTATAATCTCAAAAAAAAACTTTTTTTTTGATGATGCTTGACAAGGGAGCATTTTTTTGAGATACTTTTTTATAGAATGGGAATCTTTGCGTTTAGCTATGAGTGCTGATGTCCAATTATATAAAAACTGATCATAAAAAAATAGTACCATAACCCGACCGCTCTCTGTCCAGAGATTGTAAAAATACTTTACAAAATAATTACAGCCTTTCTCTGGCGGTTCTTAGGAGGGAGTGACTGTCAAAGGGAAAGGCTTGTCCTATAATAAAATTAAGACTATATAAAAACTACTTTTTTAGCAATAAAAGAGTAGCAATCTCAGGGATTAGGGAGGGGTGTATGTTTTTTAGAAACATAGGGAAACAAACTCAAGAACCGCGTCGTATTATTATCGGAGATGTGCATGGCAATTTTCAGGCACTTTTGCGACTATTAAACCGAGTTGCTCCTGATAGTGAGGATGAGGTTTATTTTCTGGGGGATTTAATTGATCGAGGAGAGCAGAGCTTAGAAGTGGTGGATTTTGTCATCAAAAATAACTACCAGTGTCTCCTAGGAAATCATGAATATATGCTCTTAAAAGCTTTAGCAGGAAAAGAAGTTTCTGAAAGATGGTTAAACGGTTGGATCGAGAGTGGCGGGGCGGCGACACTACTAAGTTATAATAACAATATACCCGCCGAGCATATCAATTGGTTCCAATCCCTACCCGCTTATTTAGACCTAGGAGATATTTGGTTAGTTCATGCGGGAGTACACCCAGAATATCCCCTTGAACAGCAAACAAACGAGGAGTTTTGTTGGATTAGAAACGAATTTCATACCATGACCCAACCCTATTTCAAGGATAAACTAATCATCACAGGTCATACTTTAACCTTTACCTTTCCCGATGTCAAACCGGGACAACTAGCTCGCGGCAGCGGTTGGCTAGACATTGAAACTGGGGTTTATCATCCCCAAAGTGGTTGGTTAACTGCTTTAGATTGGACAAATCAATTAGTTTATCAAGTGCAGGATCAATCTAAAAATTGTCGCACGATCCCTTTAGAAAAAGCGGTGGTTAATCTAGACCTTGACAAGATTTCTCGTTACTCCTCCGGGGAAAGCTCATCTAAATCGCTGAATCTTTAATAGTGATCAGAAAAGAGAACCGATAAAACCAGAAGGATCGGTTAAAATAGTTGATAATCTGATTAATACCCTTTTCTAATGACCCTTGAACTCTTATACCAGGCCTTCATCGAAACAATTCAACATCCTGATCATGAGATAAATCTAGCTCGGGCAGCTCTACAAATAGCCAATTTTGAATATCCCCGTCTCAAGATTGATCACTATTTAAATAGGATAAACTTAATGGCTGACGAGGTAAAAAAACGCCTACCCGATAGATTATATCCCTTAAAAATAGTCAAGGTTATCAATCAATATTTGTTTGAAGATTTACAGTTTACCGGTAATACCCAAGAATACTATGACCCCCGCAACAGCTACTTAAATGACGTAATTGATCGCCGCACCGGTATTCCGCTCACTCTCTCGATTATCTATTTAGAGATTGCCAAACAGATCGATTTTCCTATGGTAGGAATTGGTATGCCAGGGCATTTTATTATCCGTCCCGATTTCGAGGAAGTGGAAATTTTTGTCGATCCCTTTCACGGTGGTGAAATCCTATTTAAACAGGACTGTCAAGAAAGATTAAGTCAAATTTATCAACAGCCAGTTAAATTAGAAGAACATTTTCTCAATATTGCTACCAATCAGCAAATTTTATTACGTTTGTTGACTAATTTAAAATATATTTACCTGAATCGTCAACAATGGTCTCAGACAATTCGGACAATAGATCTACTACTTTTGCTCATTCCTAATCATCCCCTAGAGCTGCGCGATCGAGGTTTAGTTTACTATCAAATTGGACAACTCAGCCAAGCGCAACAGGATTTAGGCTTCTATCTCGCTCTCCTACCCAACGCTCAAGATGCCGAATCCATTCGACAATTATTGCAAAAAATTAACTCTTAAGTCGCCAATCAGTTATCAGTTATCAGTTAACGGTATTAAATGAGGAGTATTAAATGACATTAATAGTGCTGTCTTTTCACTGATTACTGATTACTGTTCACTGAAAAATCCCCCAATCCTTTACTGATAAATGATAACTAAAATGACTATTAGCCCTTTCGTAACTGCGAAAAAACTCAAAATCGGTCAACTGCGAAAAGTTCATCATATCGCTTTCAACGTCAAAGATATGGATGCCTCTCGTCATTTTTATGGGGAAATATTAGGATTAGAGGAATTAGTGGGGGAAAAAATTCCCAGTACCTTAAAAGAATTAGTTGCCCAGGGAAAAGTGGCCAATTTTATCACCCCCGATGGTACAGTAATTGACCTATTTTGGGAACCAGATTTAAACCCTCCCGACGACAATCCCGAAATCGCTTTTACCCGTGCCAACCATTTAGCCTTCGATATTGCCCCGGAATGCTTCGATTTTGCCCTAGAAGTGCTACAAAGTCAGGGAATTACTATTGCTAGTGGACCCGTAACCCGGCCGACTGGGAGAGGGGTTTACTTCTACGATCCCGATGGCTTTATCGTCGAAATTCGCTGTGATCGGGCATCTTAACGACTCAGAGGGCGAAAATTGCCACGAAAAACCAGAAAAGTTAGGATAATCGCTAATATAATCGCTGTTATCGCAATTAGAGGCAGAGAAATCTGTTTAACAGCGATCGCCAAAAAAGCCCAGATAAACACCCCGATAAAAGCCCGATCTTTTCTTTTTAAACCGACTAAAATCGCGATTATCGCCCCGATAAGCAGAATTATTACCGTCCAGATCTGGTCAGTTAGACCCCATCGCTGCCAGTCGATCCAATCTAGCACCGAAGCGACATTGACAATCGTGGCCACGCTAATCCAAGCGAAATAAATACTAATAGGAGCATTAACTAATAAACCCTGTTTACGATTCACAATCAAGCGATTAATTTCTAAGCGAAGATAAAGCCGGATGAGAGGAATTAAAATGCCTAGCATTGCCAGTAAAGACAGGGTAAAAAAACGCAATTGAAAGAGAATTACCCAGAGAATCTGACAAGCACTAGCGATGGCTAATTCGTAGCCTAACCGACGCAAACGTGGTTCAGTTTTATTAAAAGCCAAAGCTTGGTAAATTCCCAGACTAATTAAACCCAGATAAATTAATCCCCAGATCGCAAAAGCATAATTAGCGGGAACAATTAAGACATCTTGAAAAACTGTATTCGAGATAGCCCCGATATTTTCGCCCTTAAGAGGAAAAATATTAGCGAAAATATTGGTAATAAAAGCCCCTAGAATAGCAAATAAATTTAGTTCTTGTCGGAGACGATCTCGATCAAAATTCATAGGTCAATCAAAGACAGAAAACATCATTTCACCCTGGGCGGCCAATTGCCCATCGACTCTTGCTTCCCCTTGCATTTTAGCAATTTTATTCATCTTGAAGGATAATAATTCCACCGTCATAATTAATTGATCTCCCGGCACCACAGGACGACGAAAACGGGTTTTATCAATGCCAGCGAAGGCAAAAAATTTCCCTTTCATCCCGGGTAATTGAGTCAAAATCACTCCCCCCACTTGGGCCATGGATTCCACAATTAACACCCCCGGCATCAAGGGACGACTGGGAATATGACCGGGGAAAAAAGGCTCGTTGATCGTGACATTTTTTAGGCCAACGGCTTTTTTACCTGGTACATAGTCAATAATGCGATCGACTAGGGCAAAGGGATAACGATGGGGCAGTAGTTGGCGAATTTCCTCAACGGTAAAGGTAGTTTTTATGACTGGTTCCAACTCGGTTAAGGCTTCGGTAACGATGGTCATGCAAGTCAAAAATTACAAGTGAGATTAGACATTATCTCACAATCAGTTATCAGTTATCAGTGATCAGTTTACTGGAAACGGCTGACAGCCTTTTTAATTGGGCATTTCAGTTAAACGAGCATTTTGATAATAATGGCTGAGAATGCGGTCATAAGTCACCCCTTGGTCAGCGAGGGAAAAAGCGCCCCATTGACTTAAACCGATCCCATGACCGAAACCGCGACCATTAATGGCAAAAGTACCGTTATTAGCTGAAATCGTGAATAGGGTACTACGCAGCTCGAGGAATCGCCGTAATTGGGTATCAGAGATTAATTTAGAGCCTTGATCGCCCACTATACGCATTCTAATCACCCGTCCGTGGGGAGTGGTTCTTTCGGGAGATAGCGATCGCACACGACCGACACCACCAATTAAACGGCCTAATTCCCCGGCGCTAAAGTTTTTTGACCATTGGAATACCGGGGCGACTTGGTCGTAATCGACGACACCGCGCAGGTAGGGTAAGGGGGAATTCCAAACATCTTCGACATTTTCCGTATGACCCCCGGAGGAGGAGTGAAACACCGCTAAAATCGGTTTGCCGTTGAAACTCATAATTTGCCCGGCGGTGGCCTTAACTGCCTCGTGGGTGCTAGTAAACTCGCTTTCTAGACCCTTATAAACTTGGGTGCGGGTGGTAGTATCGAGATCGTAGATGCGATTGCCGGAAGTATTCATTTGGTAGAGAGCATAGGTGCGGGCCGCCACAGATTGGGCTTTTAGGGCCTCTTGCGGCCAGGAGGGAATCGCCTCCGCACCGACGACACTATAGAGATATTCCTCTAAATCGACTAAATTTAGGGCTGTCACCCCAGAACCTTGCCGAATGATCCTTGTGCGTCCTCGATACCAGCGATCATTAATCCAGACGTAACCATCATTCTCCGGTTCGATGATCAATTGACTAGCCTGCCAATCGGCCAAACCCACCGCTTTTCCTCTGGGATTAGCATTGAGGGCATTCATGGCGGTTAATTCTCCTAGGACTCTCCCGGCCCCATCTTTCACCACAGCATCGGTGGAACTACCCACGGAGACGGCGCTAACACCTTTACTGATGGCAATGCGTAATTCGACAGCAGCTTGGACTGGAGCGATAATCAAAGCCCAAAAAACTAGGACGAGCCAACTATGGGCAGGCAGGCGCTGCAGGCAACTACCCAGCAGCCTTGCTGTGTGTTTATTGGTCATGGGGGTCGGACTCCTCACACAATCGATCGATAATCAATTTTACCCAGACTGGGATTTTTTGGCTACTCCAGTCCAGAAAAATTTTTCCCCTGTCACTTTTTCCCGATTATCTGACAATTTTTCTGCCCTCTGGCCTCTGAATGGGCAAATTGCCCTATTTTGTCCGATTAATCGGGATTTATTCGGTTTAGTCGATTATTCTAACTAGGTAGGTGTTAAAAATTATCATATTTCCCCCCTTATCAAGGGGGGATTAAGGGGGGATCGGCACTCCCCTTATCAAGGGGGGATTAAGGGGGGATCGGCACTCCCCTTATCAAGGGGGGATTAAGGGGGGATCGGCACTCCCCTTATCAAGGGAGGATTAAGGGGGGATCGGCACTCCCCTTATCAAGGGAGAATTAAGGGGGGATCAAGGACAAAATCTATCTTCAATTTAATTAGAACAGCAATTCTCATTTTAAAAAGTAACAAGTGATACAGACAGAAACAAAGCTTTAAGCAAGCTACAAAATGCGCTCCCGCGAGTGCGACTGCATCGCAGAGAAGTGAGTATATA
>VYMC01000149.1_pt1 | contig 17683 bp, 20 predicted proteins | sample 5115301 | NCBI WGS metagenome assembly VYMC01 (sample SAMN12291802, study PRJNA351875) | freshwater metagenome | isolation source: freshwater lake | place: USA: Michigan, Wintergreen Lake | collected 2013-08-08 | reverse complement strand
TACGCTTGGTATGATGGAAATTCTGGTGGTAAAACTCATCCCGTAGGACAGAAAAAGCCCAATGGTTGGGGACTGTATGACATGAGTGGCAATGTTTGGGAGTGGTGCGAAGACCATTGGCATAATAGCTATGCTGGAGCGCCGGATGATGGCTCGGCGTGGCTTGACAATGATAATGATTATCGAATGCTGCGGGGCGGTTCTTGGGTCAGCGATCCAAGTCTCTGCCGTTCCGCTTACCGCTACTACTACTTCCGCCGCGACGACCGCTACTACTCCCTCGGTTTTCGGGTGGTGTGCGTATTCGGGAGAACTCTGTAACCCTTTTTCTCTTTTTTCCCTTTTTACTCTCATTTCCTATTTTTTCTCTTTTCTTTCCCGCCCTTAGGCGGGTCGATTTTTTTTTGAGAAAATTGAGGTAGTGTTAAATTTTGTTAAGGACAATAAAAAATGAAACAGTTATCGGTTGTTAAAAAGCCGTGGGTTGGGTTGAGGAACGAAACCCAACCCAATGATTTAAAAATGTTGGGTTTCACTATCGTTTGGCCTAACCTACGATCAGACTACGGACGAAAAAGTGAGCGCCGATCTCCTAGGGTGTGTTAATGTTGGTGTAGCCTACCAGCCGACTTTACATGGCGGGTTACTGTAACCTTAACGATCTCAAGTGTTTTGTCAAGGATAATTTGGGGGATTTTGCTCACCAATGAAACAAGCTATTACAGGGAAGGTTGTTAAAATAACCACCAACAAGGCCGAAAAAATCTTGTTAAATTCTGGTTTTAAGAAAAAACAAGCTCAAGTTATCTTAAGCAAAATTACTAATTTTTGTCAACATTGGAAAATTCTTGAAATGTCTTTATTTGGTTCAGTATTAAGGGAAGACTTTCGAGTTGATAGTGATATTGATGTTCTTTATAAGTTTGCTCCCAATCATGGCTGGGATTTGTTTGATATTGTTCAGATGAAAGAAGAATTAGAGGAGATATTCGGACGCAAAGTTGACTTGGTTAATCAAGAGGGACTGAAAAACCCCTATCGTCGTTACGAAATTTTAAAAACTCATCAGCTAATTTATCGTCATGAACAGTCGTGAGGCCGGATATCTTTGGGATATGGTCGAAGCTATTACTAATATCCAAGAATTTATTCAAGATATTTCTGTGGAAGAATATTCCAAGAGTCTTTTGTTACAAAGTGCTGTGGAAAGACAATTAGAAATTTTAGGAGAAGCAGCCCGTATAATTCCTGAGACTTTTCAACAAAAACACACCAAAATTGATTGGAGGGGAATTATTGGACTCAGAAATATTATTAGCCATCAGTACGATCAGGTTCAACCAGAAATTGTCTGGAATATTATTACAGTAAGACTTTCTCCTTTGCTAGAACAATTGCAGTCTCTATTACCACCATTGCCCCAATGATAATAATTTAAAAAATTAAGTTAATGGCAGATTATGACTGCTATCCTCTCTGGGTAATCGATGCTTTTTGTGCCGAGCGCGGGGAAAAGCCAGAAAAACCTTTTTCTGATAGTTTTCTGTCACAGCCACACCCGAAATTACACCAACAAATTTAGCAATAAGTAGGCTGGTTTGAGGAACGAAACCCAACCCAATTATTTAAAAGTGTTGGGTTTCACTATCGTTCAGCCCAACCTACGATCTACTAACCTATTTTAGCTAATCCTTGTAGTAAAATGAAACAGGACACTCGACTTAACCCTTAACCTTACAAAAATCATCATGAATATTCAACTAAAACCCAATCAAGTGCGATTGCCGATCTCGTAGGGTGCGTTAATGTTAATGTAACGCACCGCAACTAACCTATTTTAGCTCACACCCCTCACACCCCACACCCTGCCACCACCGAAAAACTTTTTGCCGCAGACGCTAATTATGATTGAGAAAAAGGGAGAATAATATAGCGAATGACTGTTCCTAGTAAAGCTGTTCCCAAGATGCCGATTAACGTCCAAATCTGGGCTTTCTGAAACCCATAACTTTTGTACCTCAGCAGACTGAAAAACGCTATATTTTAACATCCATATGTGTAATTAATTTTGCGCGCGGTACTTAACACACCCTACCGCAGTAGTTTGAGTTAAGGTTCGTAGTTGCGCTTTAGCGCCAACTTGGAATACAATATATAAGGTTCTGCCTTATAGCGATATTCAGGTAGAACCTGAAGAGAGCATTCCTAGGTAGAACCTGGGAACGAGATAACAAGCAAACCAATAGTGAATCTCCCGTATTTTATTTTAAAATTGATAGAATAAACTATAAAAAGATAATGACAATGGTAAACCTAGAAACAATTCAAAAAGATATTGCGTCCCTTCCCCTCGACGCACAACAGACTATTATTGAACTTGTAGATATTCTAAAAAAACGATATTCTCCCAACCAACAGGAAATTAAAGAGCAGGAAACACAAGATTGGTCTGACTTTATCGGTTGTATAGAAGCTGAACCAGACCTTTCGCAAAACTATAAAACCTATTTAACAAGTGAACTTAATCAAAAATATGATCATTGTTGATACTGGTTTCTGGCTGGCCCTTGCCAATAAAAACGACTCACTTCACCCATTAGCAAAAAAACAATTTCAAAAATTAATCAATCAACAATTTATTACAACCTGGTGCGTTGTCACTGAAACTTGCTACTTACTACAAAAACGAGTAGGAATAAATGTTCCAAAAACCTTTATTCATAAAATATCCACAGGAGAACTACAGGTATTCAACCTCAAAACTAAACACTGCCAACGCCTTGAAGAACTGATGCAAAATATAGAGATTTGCCAATGGATTTAGCCGACGCATCCTTAGTTATTTTGGCAGAAGAATTAGATTCAGGTAAAATTCTTTCCGTTGATTATCGAGATTTCAATACCTATCGTTGGAAAAATACGGAGCCATTTCAAAATCTTTTTCAAGAACAAATGTAATTTAGTGTCATCATGAATATTCAACTAAAACCCAATCAAGAACAATTTATCCAAAAACAGTTAAAAAGTGGCAGATTTAATAATTCAGAACAAGTCATAGATACCGCTTTTTACTTGCTAGAAATCCTCGACGAAGATTACTGACAATGGGTAGAAGAAACTCGTTAAAAAATTGACGTGCCATAGCAGAATTAGATAATGGAGAGGGATTAGATGGAGAAAAGGTCATAAATGATATACTCGAAAAATTTAAAAAAGCGCAACAAAAATAATTATGAATCGTTAGATTATTGCGCCTTCAGCCAGTCAAGATTTAAACAAGATTGCCGATTATTTTTTAGTAGTAAATATTAAAGCAGGTGAAAAACTATTCAGAAAATTCTACAAAAAGTGTCAACAATTAGTACAATTTCCTAAGTTAGGACGCAGCCATACTCATATTAAACCATCCTTGAGAGGTTTACCTTTAGATGGATATATTATTTTCTATCGAGTAATTAATGAAACGGTGGGAATTTTAAGAATTGTTAATGATCGTCAAGATTTAGATGCTTTATTCTCTGAGATAAAATAAAGGTTGAATGATGCAAGTCATCTGCATAAAAACGTGCCATCCCCTAAACTGCTTGATTCTGCTCAATGAGAAAATCAATCTCATCTTCATGAGCTGCCGCATATACCCAAGCATTAGCTAAATCCGTAGCCTTAATAGTCGGATAACTTGTTAATAAATCAGCATCACTATAACCAATACGACGAGCTTCTACTAACACCCAAACTGGAATTCTTGTATTGGCAATGCAGGCTTGTCCGTCGCAAACTTTAGGGGTTTTCTCAATTCCCTGCCAATCACCACCAAGACTTTGAGCGAGTAACTGGATTACCTGCACTTTTTCGCTAGGTTTGAGGGCAAGAAGTTGCTCTTCTAACTCTTTGATGATCACAGGCTTAAATCCCCATACAGTTTTGGCCAATTATCCTCAATCATTTTACCGGAAAATTTGGGCTTAAAACCTCCCACGTTTAGTAGAGTGTAAGGTGCGTGTTTGCGGCTATCAATTCGGTCAAAAAACTAAAATTAACAATCCGCTTTAACGCACCACCTTGATCATTCGGTTTGCCTGTATCTCCCCAGGACTTTAACTCTCCCTTATTTTGCTCTTTTGCCCTTTGTCTTCTGCCTAGGGACGGGTCAATTTTTTTGAGAAAATTGAGGTAGTGTTAAATCGATCGCCACAAGCTCTACGTTGACGTTTTGGTTTACCATTATCTGTAGAATCATTTTTGCTGAAGTTTGCGAATCTTTTGTCAGAAGACAAGGTTCTAAATCTTTTAAAATGCCTCTTAGCTGACAGCTTAGTCGAATAAATCTACATTTCGTAGCCAAATTTATTGGCATCTACTTCTTGTAAATTAATATCGATTAAACCGTATTCTGACCAGCGTTGGGAAACTTTGACCGCCATGGCTGGATCCGACTCCAAAGGTTCCCCCCACTCGTGGTCAGTTTCGGGATACATTTTAGTGGTGGCATCAATTCCCATTCTCCCCCCCAAACCGACCTTTTCGCTGGCAAAATCGAGGCTATCAAAGGGGGTTTCCGGGAGAATAAACACATCGCGAACCGGATCCACTTTAGAACTAATTGCCCAAACCACCTGTCGGGGGTCGCGAATATTAATCTCCTTATCGACGACGATGACAAATTTAGTATAGGTGAACTGGGGTAAGGCACTCCAAAAAGCTAGGGCAGCTCGTCGCGCTTGTCCGGGATAGGCCTTATCAATGGAGATAATCGCCGCTTTATAGCTTAAAGCTTCCATCGGTAGGAAAAAATCCCTGATTTCCGACACCTGTTGCCGTAAAATCGGCGTATAAATACGATTAAGAGCGATAGCCATCATCGCTTCTTCCTTGGGAGGACGACCGCTAAAAGTGGTTAAATAAATGGGGTCACGACGATGGGTCATGCAGTGGAAATGAATCAGGGGTGAATCTTCCACACCGCCATAGTAACCCATGTGATCACCAAAGGGTCCATCTGGCAATACCTCTCCAGGGGTAATTGTTCCTTCGAGGACGATTTCTGAGTCGGCTGGCACTTCTAAAGCGAGGGTTTTACATTTGGCTAACTGTACCCCAGAACCGCCGTACAATCCCGCAAACAGCCATTCTGAGAGATCTACGGGGATAGGAGTGGCAGCGGCCATGATAATCAGAGGATCGACCCCTAAAGCGATGGCTATTTCTAATTTTTTGCCCATTTGTGCTGCTTTTCGCAGGTGACGCGCCCCACCGCGCACGGATAACCAGTGGACGGTCATGGTATTGTGAGACTGTAGCTGTAAGCGATAGACACCGACGTTAGGGGTTCCCGTTTCGCAATCTTTAGTAATTACTAGCCCTAGGGTGATAATCTGGCCTGCATCCCCCCGATAGGGGCGAATCATCGGAATTTTCTTTAAATCTACCTCATCCCCCTCTAAAATCACCTGTTGACAGGCGGGGAAAAAGTTACGATTGGGTTTGGCTTTCAGGACATCAAACAACACTTTACCAAAATCGATCGCTTGGGAGAGTTTTTTCGGCGGTTTTGGTTGTTGCAAGAGAGCGAGTTTTTTGCCTAAATCTTCCAATTCTTCGGGTTTATTGAGGTTCATCGCCCAACAGATGCGTTCTACCGTTCCCATGAGGTTAATAGCGACGGGAAACTCGGCCCCTTGCACGTTTTCAAACAGTAGGGCCGGTCCCCCCACCTGCAGCATCCGATTAGCGATCTCGGCAATTTCTAAATCGGCAGAGACCGATGCACTAATGCGGCGTAATTGGCCACGATCTTCTAAAAGCTTAATAAATCCTCGTAAGTCTCTAGCCATGATGAAGAAATGTAAATAAATCCCTGTCTCTATTATCTCTTAGGACGGCAGTTTCGGTGGGGGATAGTCACCGTTTTCAGAGTTGGAGGCGATTCTCGTCTAGAATTAGGTAAAAAAATCCCCATCTCGCCAGGGTCATTCCTAACCCTAAATTTATGCTTATTCAGCCCGGAGGTCAACATGATTAAGGATATTGAAATTAGTAATTTTAGATGTTTTGAGCATACCAAAATTGAAGGTTTTGAGCGAGTTAATTTAATTGGCTGTAAAAACAATTCAGGGAAAACTGCCCTGTTAGAGGCAATATTTTTATATAGTTATCCCTATCCAAATACTATTCATGAAGTCAGAGAAGCTATTCGCAAGGAATCTTTAGCAGTTATTCAGACTGTTCCCAAAAATGCCTGGGATAATTTATTATTCAATCTTGATAGAAAAAATATTATTGAGTTAAAAGGCTCCCAATCTAATCAAGGGGATAAATTGGTAAAAATATCGATTTCCGATTCTCTTAAAGATAGCGTTTTAGGCATCTCTGAAGACTTGCAAAAATTATACGATTTTATCGCTAAAAATAAATCAGTTATTTCTATCTTGAATATTCACGCAAGTTTTCACCTCAAGAATGACTCAAATGATGGTCAAATGAACTATTTTTTAATTGCTAGTTCTGAGGGAGTACTCCCTTTACCTGATGGGGGTGATGAGGAACCAGTAATCATTGCCGCATCTGTCAATAAATCTTTGGAAGAATTGAGCGAGTCCTACACTAAAATAGTTTTTAATGAACAGGAAGAAGAAGTGCTAAAAGCTCTACAAGTTCTTGATCCATTTCTTGAGAAAATAGAAAGTTTTTTTCTGGGCGAACCCAATTTATATCTGAAAAGAAAAGAGAGAAAACGCCTATCCACTCTGTTTGGTGAAGCTATTAATCGTCTGATAGAGATAATTTTTGCTCTACTACTCAATCCTAAAAAAATCATTTTTATCGATGAAATAGAAAATGGTCTTCACCATACTGCTTACCCAGATATTTGGAAAACTTTATTCCGATTAGCTATGGAACTAGATAGCCAAATTTTTGCCACAACCCATAGTTTAGAGATGATCCAAGCTTTTGCCGATGTGGGGTTAGGATATTATCCAGAACAGGGGGCCTATTTTGAACTAGCAAGGAGTCCCAGAACTGATAAAATTATTGGTATTAAAAGACAATTAAGCACTTTAGATTACGCCTTAAAACATGGCAATGAGGTGAGAGGTGAGTAACTTATTAATCGTCGAGAGCAAGAATGATAAAATTTTTATCGAAGCCCTAGTGAAATACTTAAATATTAACAAAATTCAGTTAGATAAACCGATTTGCTTTGAGGAAGATGACTATAAATGTTTACGGGGTTTAGATCAAGCTAAATTAACCAGCACTTTCGATGAAATTAAGTCGACTCTTGGTAAAAAAGCTATCCCTAAAGTTGGTATTATTATCGATATTCTGATACTAAGACAGAGCGACTAAATTGGCTTAACGATTGTCTAAAAAAGGTGTATCCAGAAGCGGAAGATATTAGGGAAACCAGTCAGCTTTATAGATTGACAACAATAGAAGATCAAATCACAGAATTTGCTTGTTATTTTACCAATGTGGAAGGACAAGGAGAACCAGAAACAGTTCTCAAGAAGATTAAAAGTCAAGATTACACCTATGCGGATTGTTTAGAAGACTGGATGGAGAAATTGTTTAAACAAGCAAGAAAAATCGATTAAAGACAAAGATTTTGATAAGTTTTGGATTAGTAACTATTTACGATTTGATACCTGTTCCACAGAAGACAAAAAACAAGCTGGCAGGAAATGCAGTATGAATGGATTTGATTATGTTATGAAAAACAAACGTCATATTTGGAACTTTGAGCATGAAGTATTAAATGAACTCAAAGAATTTTTACAACTATTTGCTGTCCAATCAAAAATCCCCCTAGAAATCTAGAGGGATCGGGGAATATATGGAGGGCAATTTAGAAGTAAATTGTCCCACCCCAGCGCTGGTCTAGACGGGGAGCAACCAACATATAAGCGGCGACGTTATACACATCATCTTCGGTCAGATTGCGTAATTCTGGGAAGGCATCGGGACGGCTAACATTGGGATGCAATTCGCTCAGATCATCTACACCATCGTAACTGGTGGGATGTTCTAGATAATCAATCAATGCTAACAGATTATCTCTGGGAGGTTCCGCTCCCGCCAGATCGGCCAGACCCAAACTGACGTTATTATTAGTTTTGGTTTTACCTTGCAGGTGGCACTTAGTACAATTGGCGACAAAAAGTTTCTGTCCTTCCGTCGCTTGTTCAGAAGTCAAAGTCACCGATTCCCCTGCATCATTGAGGGTGATGGTGAGGGTTTCTTGATCGAGTTCTAAGGCACTAGCGCCGTTAAGATTGAATTGTAATACAAAAAAGACTACAGCGATCGCTGCCACAATCAAACGTTTGATCATTGTTCTCCTACTCGCAATTGTTCCAAGAAAGGGAATTTTAAGGTGACTAAAAAATTTTCTCCTCTGGGAGGGTGTTGATCGATTCTAGGTGATCACGGACACCGAGAAGATCGCAGTGGGGAATAAAGTCAAGGGGACGTTTCCGTTTTCGAGGCGGTTACTCCTGAGCGTTGGGATAAAATCAGTGAGATAATTGCTTTAGCATCTTCTAGGGCGAGATTAGTCTGCCGATCTTTATAGGAGATGCCTAATTGGTCGCAAAGTGACAACACAGATTCATCGGCCAGATCGTACTCTGCCGCAACATCAGCGATCGATAGATCAGCAAAACCCATAGTCTAACGCACCCACCAAGGCTAGAGAATACTTATTAGTTACCATAATTATCATGCCATTGCTGGGGACATTCTTAACAGTGATCAGTGATCACCGATCAGACGTGAGTTTTCAGTTCACTGATTACTGTTTACTGATCACTGAAAAAAGCTCCCATCACCCCACACCCCACACCCCACACCCCACGCCTTACACCCCATTCCCCCAAAATCCCCTAATTTTCCCGACTTTTGCTTTTTTATTCCCTAAGATAGAGACTCGTGTAAACAAATTTAATTAAAATCTCAAAAAACCTGAAAAAATACTAAAATGTGATTAAGAATGTTATTTTTAGCGTTGTAAGGCTAAATCTTTCCCGATAACATTGTAATCATATCTCTACACTCTTTTGTACAAAGGGCTGCACCTTTGTTAACTTATGGATATACAACTGATCAACATCGGCTTCGGTAATATTGTTTCCGCTAATCGGGTTATCGCCATCGTTAGCCCAGAATCGGCTCCTATCAAACGCATCATCAGTGATGCTCGGGATAAAGGCTGTTTAATCGATGCTACCTATGGAAGACGGACTCGTGCGGTGATCATCACCGATTCTAGTCATGTAGTGCTGTCGGCCATTCAACCGGAAACCGTGGCCCACCGTTTCGTGGTCAACAAAGAAGCCCCTGTTAATAGTAGCAACTAAGTTATTAACCCCATGCAACCCGGTCAATTAATCGTCATTACTGGCCCTAGCGGTGTGGGCAAGGGTACGCTAGTCCGGCATTTACTAACTCGTTTCCCTAACCTCTACCTGTCCATATCCGCTACTACGCGTCCACCTCGACCGGGTGAAATTGAGGGCGAAGATTACTATTTTCTCGACCGTCCCAGTTTCGAGGAGAAAATGGCAGCCGGAGAATTTCTCGAATCGGCCGAATATGCAGGCAACTACTATGGAACACCCCAATCAGCGATCGCCGCTCAATTAGCGGCAGGCCAGACCGTCATTCTCGAAATCGAATTAGAGGGAGCCAGACAGATCTGTAAAAGCTTCCCCGAAGCGAGGAGAATCTTTATCCTACCCCCCAGTTTCGAGGAATTAGAACGTCGTTTGCGCGACCGGGGAAAAGATAGCGAAACAGCGATCGCCCGTCGCCTGGAACGAGCCCGAGAAGAATTGGCCGCCAGCGAGGAATTCCCCGATCAAATCGTCAATGATGACCTAGAAACCGCCCTAGATGTCATCGAGAAGATTATTTTTAGCCGTTAGCCATCAAGGGTTAGGAGCCAGTCGTCGGTTGTCAGCCTTGAATAAGTTATCGGTTATCAGATGTGAGTTTTCAGTTCACTGATTACTGTTTACTGTTCACTGAAAATACTTCCCCGAATCCCTATCCCCCATTCCCTAAGTTACAATCAAAAAACCAACCGCAGCAGCAAGACAAGAAAGCGTAATGATTCCTACCGTTATTGAAACCACAGGCCGGGGCGAACGCGCCTTCGATATCTACTCCCGACTACTCCGGGAAAGAATCGTCTTTTTGGGACAAGAAGTGACCAGCGACCTGGCTAACCTAATCGTCGCCCAATTACTCTTTCTAGAAGCAGAAGACCCCGAAAAAGATATTTACTTGTATATCAACTCCCCTGGGGGTTCCGTTTCAGCCGGATTGGGGATTTTTGACACCATGAATCAAATCCGTCCCGATGTCAGCACCATTTGTATTGGTTTAGCCGCCAGTATGGGGGCTTTTCTCCTCAGTGCCGGCAAACTAGGCAAAAGAATGAGCCTACCCAACTCGCGGATCATGATTCACCAACCCCTCGGCGGCGCCCAAGGTCAGGCCACCGATATCGAAATTCAGGCCAAAGAAATTCTCTATCTCAAACAATTACTCAATCAACACCTAGCTAGTCATACCGGTAAACCTCTCGACCTCATCGCCGAGGATACGGAAAGGGATTTCTTCATGTCCGCCGAAGAGGCTCTAGACTATGGTTTAATCGATCAAGTCATCGATCGCAGTCCTTCCGCTTCCAACCCTCCCCAGTAAATAATTATGATCGGGTAGGCCCTGTCTGCCCAGATTTTGTTGACACTCCCATCGCAATCATGGGAGGGATTCTCTTCTCGGTTGATTGACTTAAGTTGTCTTGACAGAAGTTCGGCGAGGCTCACTCGGGCCGTATTACTACTAACCAAGATAGAGTTTAAATCTCCCCAAGCGCTCGGTGAGCGTAGTCGAACCGAGCGCAACTCGAGGTGCCAGTTTCCAATATGCCCTATCGTAGCTTTTTTGAGTATATTTAATAAGGACGATAAATATAAATATAAGTGTTTGGAGAATCAAAATGTGGCGAAATGTGTCGAAACTGGTCAGCTTTTCATGAGAGGAACCTTGGAGCAAATTACTTCGCTCCTTTAAAAGCCCCGTCTCATCGGTAAAACATACATAGCCTCCCGGCTGACATTCAAGGTAAAAAATAATAAACTAAAAAAAGAAAACATTCACAAGTATGTTTCCTCTGCTTTAATACTATTGTGACAATTGCGACTTGATCCGTCGATAGAATTCAGCCGTTAGTCGTCAGGAGTCGGTCGTCAGGAAGTGGGGAAATGGGGAATTCAACTAAAACCCTAAAACCCCAAAATCTAACACCTTCTAACTGATAACTGATAACTGATAACTGATAACTGACCCTCCATCTTCTCGCTTATGCAGAATTTAGACGAAAATAGCCTCGATTGTGCCCTTAGTAAACTGGATTTAGCTGAACAAAGACAGGAATTTCGGGGACTTAGCAATAAAGTTTATTTTAATTTCGGTGGTCAGGGAACCTTGCCCAAGGCCGGATTAGAAGCGATTATCGATGCCCATAATTTTCTCCAACAAAAGGGGCCTTTTTCAGGACAGGTAAACGATTGGATTACCAAAAAAACGGAACTTCTACGGCAAGAAATGGCTCAGGAGTTGGGAATCAGCCCCAGAACTCTCTCTATCACCGAGGATGTTACTGTGGGCTGTAATATCGCCCTCTGGGGGGTTGATTGGCAAGCGGGGGAACATATTTTACTAACCGATTGTGAACACCCCGGAATTATCGCCACAGTTCGGGAAATTGCCCGTCGTTATCATCTGGAAATCTCCACTTGTCCTATTCGGGAAACTTTAAACGGCGGCAACCCGATAGAAGTCATTTCCGCTCATTTACGGCCAAAAACTAGGGTTTTGGTGGTCAGTCATGTTCTCTGGAATACTGGACAGGTTTTACCCCTCAAGGAAATCTCGCAGCTTTGTCATGATAATTCTGTGACCGAAAAACCCGTTTTAGTGGTGGTGGATGCTGCCCAATCCGTGGGTTGTTTGCCCTTAGATTTAAGCGCTACTGCCGCCGATTGTTATGCTTTTACGGGTCATAAATGGTGGTGTGGACCGGCTGGTGTGGGAGGATTGTATATTCGTCCCGAAATTTTCCCTAGTTTACAGCCCACTTTTATCGGTTGGCGCGGTATCGAAACAGATAACCGAGGACAGCCTATCGGTTGGAAACCAGATTGCAGACGCTTTGAAGTGGCCACTTCTGCCTATCCTCAATTTGAGGGTTTAAGGGCAACTATTGCGGTACATAACGCCTGGGGTGATGGGGGACAAAGATACGAAAAAATCTGTCAATTAGCGGCTTATCTTTGGGGGGAATTAAAGACGATTAAAGGGGTGAAATGTTTAAAAAATTCGCCGCCAGAATCTGGTTTAGTTTCCTTTCAAATTGACTCGGGCATCACCCCACAAAATTTAGTGCAACAGCTAGAAAAACAAAGGTTTTTACTGCGAACTCTCCTCGACCCCCTCTGTGTGCGTGCCTGTGTTCATTATTTCACTTTGCCCTCAGAAATCGAGCAGTTAGTAGCAGCTATCAAAAAGTTAGTTTAAACTGCGTCGGGGATATTTTTATCCCTCGGCCATTAAGCGTAATAATTCGTCAGTAGATAGCTTACCGCTTGCGTCGGTTCCCTCCAATAAGCTATCGGCGAGATCGCGTTTATGGTGGTGCAGATCGACGATTTTTTCCTCGATCGTATCCTTGGCCACTAACCGATAAATCGTCACCGGACGTTTTTGACCGATGCGGTGAGCGCGATCGGAGGCCTGATCCTCCACTGCGGGATTCCACCAGGGATCAAGATGGATAACGTAGTCGGCCGCGGTGAGATTTAATCCTGTCCCCCCGGCTTTTAAACTAATTAAAAATACGTCCCCTTCCCCCGCTTGAAACGCTTTCACCTGTTTCTGCCGATCGCTGGCTGGGGTACTACCATCGAGGTATTGATATTTTATCTGTCTTTGATCGAGATAACTGCGGATAATCGCTAAATGATCGACAAATTGACTAAACACCAACGCTTTATGCTGATTATCCAATAAATCATCCATAATTTCCCCGAAACGGGACAATTTCGAGCCAGGTAAATCCAAATCTGGAGCCACTAACTGCGGGTGACAGCAGGCCCGGCGTAATTTCATGATCTCTGCCAGTACCTGGAGATGTTTCGCTCCGGCGGTACTGTCACTCTCGCTTAATTTCTCCAAAGCACGCCGCCGTAAGGCCTCGTAAAACGCCTTCTCCTCGACGCTTAACTCGATCGGGACTAAAATCTCGGTACGGGGCGGTAATTCGGCCAGAACTTGGTTTTTGGTGCGCCGGAGAAGGAAAGGCCGCACCAGTTTTTTTAACTGTTCGCGAGCGGTTTTATCGCCGTATTTTTCGATCGGGGTGGCGAAACGGCGATCAAAACTTTCCAAGGATCCCAACAATCCGGGGTTAATAAAACGGAAAAGATTCCATAATTCTCCTAAATGATTCTCGATCGGTGTTCCTGTGGTGATTAGTTTAAAATCCCCCCGCAGATTCATCGCTGCTTTCGATCGCTTGGTGGAGAAATTCTTAATCGCTTGGGCCTCATCGAGAACGATTGTCCGCCATTCCACCCCGGCCAACATGGTGGCCACTTCTTCCTGCTGTAATAACCCATAGCTACAGACCAACAGATCAAAAGGTTGCAGTCGATCGAGTAGTGCTTGCCGATCGCCAGTTCCCAATTGGATGATATTTAAGGTGGGTGCGAACCTTTCCGCCTCACTAATCCAGTTCAAACATACTGAAGTAGGGGCGATCGCTAAAGTCGGTCCCTCGGAGGCGCGGGTAAGGATCACTGCCAGGGCCTGTAAAGTTTTCCCTAATCCCATATCATCGGCCAAACAGGCCCCGGCCCCCCACCGGGCCAGCCTAGCTAACCAGCGAAAGCCCTCCAATTGATAGTCGCGCAATTCTGCCTGTAGAGTTGAGGGGACTTCCGGGGTAAAATCCTGAATCTCCTGAAAGCGTTGTAAATTATCGCGCCAACGTTTATCGGCCTTGAGTTGTCCCACTTCCTCGGTCAGTTCCGAGAGAATCGGGGCAGCGAAGGGATGAAACCGCAAACCGTCGCCGGACTTTTCCGAGAAAGCACGCATTTCCTGTAACCGTTCCCTAAATGCCTCGGTTAGGGCGAGAAATTGACCATCTCCGAGGGGAATAAACCGCCCCGGCGATCCCTCTAGCAATTTCATCAACTCCTGCATACTCAGCACCGATTTCTCCTCTAGGTGCAGTTCCCCACTGACGGCAAACCAATCCCGTTGACTGTGGATATTTAGGTGTAGGTCTTGTAATCGAAGCTGACGCGACACCCGCCATTTTTCCCCTTCCGGCCATTCCACAAGGACGCTATCGTTTAATTCCCGCAATTCCAGCAGTAGATCTAGACAATCCTCTGGATTTTCTAGCCGCCATTCCCCATTTTCCTCCTCAAAACTGATCAGGATCGGACAAGAATCGATCGCTGTTTGGGCTAGTTTTTTCTCCAGGGCCAGATTCCTAGTTGTTTGCAGCCGTTCCCCCTCGATCTCGGCGATTACTGTTTCTCCCCCTTTTCCAGGCTGGAAATAGGGACCAGCTGCCCCAAAAGGACGGCTGAGAACCGCCACTTTTAAACCCTCTCCGGCCGGTAAGAGATGAATCCGGGGTTGACTATCGGCTGCTACTGACCGGGCTGCTTTTCCTCCCCCGATATCGGAATGTACTGTCACCATCCCGGACAGGGAATTGATCGCGGCCAGGACTTTTTCCTGGCCCTTGTCGGGGACTTCTAAGCGGTTGCTTTTGCCGATAATGTCGGCGATGCTTCGGTGTTCCGGCTTGACTTCGATTACCTTAATGCGAGTGGGGGTTTCTTTCCAAATTAGCACTTCTTGGCGATCGCTGAGATCGGGCAGTAAAGACAGGATTAATTTACCCGATTTTTCCTTTCTTACTCGCAATTCCGGTTCCCCGGCGACGATTTCTACCCGCGTTCTGGGGGAATCTTCCCAGAACACCAGGGGATGACCGATCAGTTCGATAATGGCCCGGCGCTCAAAGTGATACTCGTTCTGGCCATAGTAACTAGATTCCACGAAGATATGGGCGCAAATTTTCAGGTCTTGCGGGGTTAAATAGTCAATTTCTCCAGTTTTTCGCAGACGTTTAAGGGAGACGGGACGGCCACGACTCCAATTACCCCGCGCGTCGAGTTTTTGTTCTTTTGGTTGCAGGAAATAATCCTCGGAATGGATAGTGAGAAACCAAGCAAGACGGACGACGGGGTTAGATTTACCCGGGGTTGGTGTTGGCGCGCACAGATTAGTCAAGGCATTCAGGCACAGTTGCCAAGCTTCTTGGGGTTCGATCGCATTTACTAGGAGGGAAGGGAGATGCCATTTTATAACTACCTCCGCTTCCGGCGCTCGATCGAGTCGAGACAGTAGGGCCCCGGTTTCTAGGGCTAACCAATGGTAGCCAGCCGCCTTGGCATCTTTGTAGAGGGGCAAGAGCAGGCGGGGCAGATGTTTTTTAGCGATGTCGCTACTCATCCAGTAGAGACAGATACTACAGATAAGAGTCTCTAGACCCTGGCCCATTTGGTAGGGATTGATCGTCGCGTCGATGATTGCGTCTTTGGCCTGTATATCTCCCTGACGGGCAGCGATGATTTTTTCCAGACGGGCATAGATCGGACTGAAAGGATGATCGTTTTGACGCGTCACCCAACTGGTATAGCTGGCGGCTTCGGCGAGACGTTCGGGGGTTCCTTCTTTGAGGAGGGCGAAAATAAAGGAGAAGCCGCTAATCGAAGAAAAATAGATTTTTTGTTTTCCTTTGGCTTTTTTTAAGGCTTTAAGGGCGAGGGTATATTCTTGGATCGCTTTGCTGTTTTCCCCCCCTAGAAAGGCAATCCAACCCCGGATCGCCCCGATTGCTGCTGCTTGGCTTTCTGGGAAGGGGCGATCGAGATACCGACGCACTTTATCGCTTTGTCCTCGGATGATTGCCTGTTCGAGCCACAAATGGGCTTCGGAAACACTGGTCTGGTCTTGACAGAGTTCTTCTAGGAGGGAAAAAGCTCCATCGGCGCGAGTTATTTTTTCAAAAGCCTTGACAAGAATGCTATTTAGTGCTAGGGCTTGAAATTTGGTCGGTTGCGTCCGTAACCAATCCCCATCGAAGGGGTTATCGTAGATGAGGATGAGAAGGTCTTCTAGGCTGGTTTTTGGGGAAGAATAGCTGGTTTTCTGATAATCGGCGATTTGTTGTTCGACCGAGTCGAAATCCTGACAATAGATGGCCAGACGGATTTCTCGGATTAATTGCTCTTGTCCCTGAAAAACTAGGCTTTCATCCCAACGAGTTCGGGGTTGCGGCAGTTTTGCCTTGATAATCTCGGCAAAACGCTTGAATTCTCCTTTACTAACGCTATCACGGCTGGCAATCTCGACGAGGAGAGGATGACAGCGCGGCCCGTAGCCTTTGTCTTGGGTGATCACTTCCGCTTCTAGGAGGATATCTAAATGGGATTTCAGGGTTTGGCCGTTAAATCGCCGGTTGTTCTCGTCGCGGTAATGGGTTTGATTTAAACAGTCTAGAAAAGTGCTGCGGGCGATCGGTTCATAGATTAGGGAAAAAAGACGGACGATCACCTGATCTAGTGCCGATAATTGTTGGTAGCGTTCGATGAGTTGGCGGCGGATTTGCTCGATATCTTTCATACTCGGTTATATTCGCTGATAATCCTAATCTTTTTGCGGGGATATGGCTGCAATTTATGAACGGGTTTCCAAAAAAGTTTCGATATCGATCGGGAACCAATCCCCGTCTAATACCTGTTCGAGAGTGAATATAGACTCTAGGGAAATCGCATTTTTATCGACTATCCTGGCGTTAATCAGGGATTTTCTAGCGGTTAAATAGGTTTTTTCCCAAGAATCGCGGGCATGGTTGACGAGGGTGGCACTATCTATTTTTTGTTCTAATTGCGATCGGAAAGCCGCGATCTCCACTATCCAGTGACGGCCATTCCGTTCTTTTTCCGATTCCCAATAGGATAGTTTTAGCAAGTGTTCGATTAAAACGGTTAATGAACTCGTTATTGTCTGTCTCTCGCTTTTTCCCATGCACTCCACTTCCCCGATCAGGTTTTCCCAGTCCACCCGGTCAAACTCTTTTCGTTTTAACAGTTCGGCGGTTTTTTCTGTCCAGAGAACAAAATCTTCTTCGTAGAGAGCAGTCATCATAGATTTCTCATCCCGACCGGGAGCGCGGGGTAATGGCTCGATTATAACGCTCGATCGCTATCCTCGATCAGGTTCTAGTCCAGGGAATTTTTGTCAAGTTAGAGATTTATTCGATAGCACAAGTTGTTCTTTTTGTCAAGAAAACTTTTTCTTTTTAACAAAAGTACACAAACATTTTGATCGATCTTATTGGCGATGTTATTTTGGGACTAGAGGGAAAAGATAACCTCACTGCTAGAATTTAATTTTCAGACAAATAACCTCAGAGCAGAAATTATGACCTTTACACCAGCAATTGATCCAGATATTGAATACCCCGATAGTGACGGTAAACCCATGGCCGATAATACCGAACAATACGAATGGATCGTGAAAATCA